>Ga0182038_10001039_pt1 | contig 14467 bp, 12 predicted proteins | sample sta12Can44000108_FD_125976 | JGI IMG/M metagenome (GOLD analysis project Ga0182038, IMG submission 125976) | Lab enrichment of tropical soil microbial communities from Luquillo Experimental Forest, Puerto Rico - statanox.12C.anox.44.000.108 | ecosystem: Environmental > Terrestrial > Soil >...
GTGTGCTAACGTCTGCAATGTATGCAGATGCTGTGGTAAAGCTTCCGCCGGTAATGCCGGCAATAATCCTACCTAAAAAAAGCCAATAAATATTAGGGGCAAAACCTTGTAAAATATAATCAATCCCAAAACCAAACAAAGAAAACAATAAAACAGGGCGGCGGCCATATTTATCGCTTAAATTCCCAAGTATAGGTGCACAAACAAATTGCATTAGCGAATAAGCAAATAAAAGCCAGCCACCAATTCTGGATGCATCGCTTAAATCTCCATGAATTAGTTGTGTTATCAGTTTAGGCAAAACAGGTATGATAATACCAAACCCTGTAACGTCAATTAAGAGGGTTATAAAAATAAATCCCAGAGCAGCTTGTTTTTTGTCTTTTGCCATTGATTGAAACTATAAAACGAAAATATCTTTTTTAAGATCACTGACATAATATTTTTATTTTAATGGCATGTTTTAGTATATATATAAATGTTTTATGGCATAAGAACAATTTATGGTTTAATTAAAATTATTTTAGCAAGGGATAGTAAAATAATCAAATGTTTTGTACGTTTACATTTACAAGATATCCAATTTATCCTTACAATTCTGATGGAAAACCTACTATCCTTCTTCGAAGATGCGTCCGAACCTTTTTGGATGATCGATCAGAGTTACCGTTTAATTTACGGCAACAAATCTTTTTACGTTACCTGCCTTAATTCTTATGGAAAAGAAGTTTGTAAAGGCGATATTGTTTTAGATATCTTTCAGCCGGGATCGGATCAGTTTAATTTATGGAAAAACAGTTACGATAAAGCATTTCAGTTTAAACAATTTTCATTCGAAACAAGTAAACAAGACCCCGATTTTAAAGTAAGAACAAAATTCGAATTCAGGTTAATTGAAATGCTTGCAAAATTTGTATGCGTCAGAGGCATTGCATTGGATGAAGAAACAGGCACATTTTATTATTCAACTTTAAATAAAAGTAATAACGAATTTACATTAAGTATTGATGAAGACGGCAATGTTTTGCGTATAGCACCCGAAGTACTTAGTTTGTTGGGCTATTTTACAGATTGGGTAGAAAATAAATCTGTAATTGATTTTTTGCATCCCGATGAAAAAGATTTGCTAAGAAATTTTTTCGGAAATAACGAATCGCTCGATGCTACCTGGTGCAGGTTAAAAGATGTAAACGGAAATTATTTTTGGTGTAACATACAAATGGCTGCTTTTGGCCGGATGGGGGTTGATAGAAAATATGTAATTACCATTAATGAAGTTCGCATTCAAAAAACACCTGCAAATTCTTATGTGCCCGATGCAAATGTTTTGCAAATAATTTCCGAGGCACAGGCCGCATACATTACCAAGGGCAAAGCAAAAGCATCGCTGGATATTTGCTTAAAATATTTTTTGCAGGAAGCAATTGTACCGTTTTGTTTTATTGCAAGTCTGGAATGGAAAGGTACAAGCCCTCATTTAAAAATTATATCTCAGGCAGGGCAATGGTTAAATGCAAAAGAGCATTCTGTTAAAGGGTTACTCGAAGATTTATCGTTGCAATGCCAGCACATACAGCAAGCTATTAACCAAAATCAGCAAAAAGAAGTTAACAGTGGATTTGTAATTCATTTCGAAGAACTTTTTTTCATGATGTACCTCTTAGTCGAAGGCAACGAAATTATAGGGGTAATGGTAACATCCGATATGATACCGGAAAAGAAAGAAGTAAAAGTAATTCCGTCCATTAATTACTTCCGTCCATTACTTATTTCTATTTTATACAGCAGCCGGTATTTGAAAAATGCAAATACGGCGTTGCATAAACTGGCATTAAGTAAAGATGAGTTGCAATCGCTGGTAACATCTTTAGACGATATAATTCTGGAAGTAAATGCAGAGTGTGAACTGGTAAATATCTGGTGTAATGATGATGCAATGCTATCTATGCCAAAAGACTTAATGAAGGGGAAACGTTTGCTGGAAATAAAAGGGCCCGAATTAGGGATGCTGCTTGAAGATGGTGTAAACGAAGTGCTGGAAACCGAGAGCCCCAAATTAATTGAGTATATGGACCCGTTGGGAAACATCAATAACTGGTTTAATGCAAAAATGAATTTAGTAAAGATGTTTAACGGTGAGAAAAGGGTTTCTATTTTAATTAGAGATATTACAGAAAGAAAAGAAGCAGAACAAATCATTTCAGACAATTTTAGAAAAGAAAAAGAATTGAATGAAATGAAATCGAAGATGATTACAAGTGTTTCGCACGAATTCAGAACTCCTTTGGCAACAATTGTTAGCAGTACCGAATTGCTGGAAATGCAGATTAAAAAAGCAAACAGTGGTTTGATTAATAAAACCGCAGACCTCTTTGTTAATATTTATGAAGAGGTAGAACGGCTTTCTGATATGATGCGTAACTTTTTGGTGATGGGCAGATTTGAAGAAAATCAAATGCCGTTTAAACCCAAACTAATAGATGTTATAGCACTTGCAAAAAAAATTATCAGAACAAGGTTTTCCACAAAATTCGGGGATGGAAAAGTTGCAGTGCAAATTATAAACGAGCCTGTTGATGTAAATATAGACCCCAGTTTATTTTGGCACATATTAAGTAACCTTGTGTCAAATGCAATTAAATATTCTGCACCCGATACATCTGTTGATGTTAGGTTAGTATTCTTACAGGAAGAATTTGTATTGGAAGTACAGGATAAGGGAATAGGGATTCCGGAGCATGATCTTAATAATATTTTTAAAACGTTTTATCGTGCAGGAAATTCTGACGAACATAGCGGATATGGCTTAGGCTTAGCTATTGTTGAGCGGTTTGTAAAAATGCATCAGGGATTTATTGATGTTAAAAGTACGGTTGGCGTTGGAAGTACATTTATAATCCATTTTAAATATAACCTATGAAGAAAACAAAGTTGCTTTTAGTTGATGATGAAAAGCCATTACTACAAAATCTTAAGCGGATACTGGAGTTTGAAGATTTTGATGTAGTTACGGCAAACAATGGAATTGAAGGGCTTGTTCAATACGAAAAAGAGAATCCTGATTTAGTGATTTGTGATATTATGATGCCCGATATGGATGGTTATCATTTTATTGAAAGCCTTCGTGCTAAAGGGTTTACGGATGCTCCGTTTATTTTTCTTACTGCAAAATCAGAATACGATGATCTTAGAATGGGTATGAGTTTTGGAGCAGATGATTATTTGGTTAAACCTGTAAAATCTACGCAGTTAATTGATGCAATTAATACAAGGCTATTACGTAAGAGACAGATTATTCAAAAATCTGAAAAACAATTAATTCAAATTGAAGAAGGGTTTAAGTTAATTGCCGATCAGGAGTTTTTTGCTACTGTTTATGACATTATAGGTTATCTGCATTTACTTAAAACAAAAAACAGCGAAGCAGATGCATCTTATAGAGAAGAATACCTGAAGTATATGGAAAAATCTATAACCAGGTTATTGAGTTTAATGGGTAAAGTTAGAAACTGGAAGAACCAACAAAAAGCAATAGCCAATATGGCTTCAGAAAATCCGTCCACTGCAATAAAAGAGATTTTTTTAAAACTTGCCAATGAAACAGCAACACGTTACGAAAGAACGTTAGATCTTATTTGCACGGTTAATGAAGATGCTAATTTGCCTCTTACAAACGAAATATTGGAAACACTGTTAAGCGAATTATTGGATAATGCTTTTAAATTTTCTGAAAAAGGAAACCCGATTGTAGTAAACGGAAAAAAACAAGAACATTCTTTTATTATATCTGTTGCGGATTGTGGTAAAACAACAAATGCAGATTCGCTGATTGCTTACAAACCATTTTATAAAGATTCAAAACTTCCCAATAACGATCCCGGTTTTGGATTGGGATTGGCCATTGCAGAATTGATTGTGAAAAGTGCCAAAGGTTCTATTGAATTTGCTAATAATTCTCCTTGCGGAATATTGGTAACTGTTGAAGTGCCGATTGTAAAAGAATCCTAAAATTAAAATCATTAAATATAAAAAGCGCTGTTATAACGACAGTGCTTTTTTGTTAAAGCATTTCTAATAAAAATTTACAGACAACTTTTTGCGGTTGAATAGCATCTTCGCTTTTAATAAAACCTTTACAATGCGAAAATCTCAATTAGTTATTCTTAGTTTATTCTTACTGGTATTTGGATGCAGCAAAACTTCAGACACATCATCTGCCAGCACAACAACATGCAGCAGTACCATTTCATTTGCAACAGATGTTAATCCGCTCATTTCTACTTATTGTGCAACAAATTCAAGTTGCCATGGCACAGGAAGCAGTAACGGCCCCGGTGCATTAACAACGTACGCTCAAATTTATAATGCCAGAACATCTATATCTTCTGATGTTTCCAGCGGTGTGATGCCAAGAGGAACTACTTTAACATCGGCACAAAAAACAATGATTACTTGTTGGATTAGTAACGGTGCACAAAATAATTAACTGAGGTAAGGGAGATAAATAATTGTTATATTGTTTAATATTTAATAAATGCCTGGAAAATGAAACGAGCCTTTTTAACAGTTATTGTAATTTTTAGCACATTCAATGTGTTTTCCCAAACAGATAGTTTGTTAAACAGCTTGCAAACATCTGCATCTGCTCAACAAGAATTGTTTCCTAAAAAAATGTTATTCACCCAACGTTGGGCTTGGGGAGAACATGGTATTTTCAGAGGCGCTACAATTGTTACTCCTGAAATAAGAGAAAAAGATATGCGTATCAGGCGAAAGATGTTAATTACGCATCAAATATTGGGATTTACAACATTGGCAGGTATGGTTGGGCAAGCAATTGTTGGCCCTAAATTATATAACGATCCCGGAAACAGAAGTTTAAAACAAACACATGAAGCATTGGCTTTTGCTGTGAATACAACTTATTCTTTAACTGCATTGATGGCTTTATTTGCACCGCCACCAATGATTCAACGAGATAAAGGTGTTACGTCCATAAGATTACACAAATGGCTGGCTGTTGTTCATCTATCAGGAATGATTGCAACTAATATTCTGGCTTCGCAATTAGAAAGTAACCCAAGTTTAAAACCATACCACCGTGCTGCAGCTTATACTACATTTGCTTCTTTTGCGGCTGCCATGCTTGTAATAAAACTTTAAACAGTTAGTATGAAAAAAATATTTTTTGCAGGGTTGATTTTTATCTTATGCAGCTTTATAAATATAAGACCGTTTGATATTAAAACGGTTCGGTTAGATAAAACGAAATCATCTATTACTTATAAAATGTCGCACCCGATGCATAATTGGGAAGGTGTAACAAAAGATGTGGACGGTGCTGTTCAGTTTGATGATAAAACAGGAAAGATTGTTAAGGTTGCTGTTGTTGCAAAGATTGCTTCTTTTGATAGCAAAAATTCTAATCGTGATTCGCACATGTTGGAAGTAACAGAAGCTATCAAATATCCAACGGTTTCTTTTGTATCTACCGCTGTTAAAGATGAAGGTGCTGTTATTGATGTTACAGGAAATATTATTTTTCATAACGTTACAAAGCAAATACATTTTACTGCTGCATCTGTAACAGAAAATAAGAACAGAACTGTTACAGGAAATTTTGTGGTGTTATTGGAAGATTTTAAACTGGAACGGCCTTCTTTAATGATGGTTAAAACAGATAATGAGATGAGGATGAGCTTCTCTGTTGCATTTCCGGAGAATTGAGAGAATAAATGATGATAGCTGACAGGGAACAGAACCCTGAAATGTGCGACGCAACTTCAGTTTCATGTGTAGGAGAAAGCCGGAAACAAAATAGCGAAAAGTGAAATGTAAGATGTGAAAAATAAAGAGTGAATAAGATATAGCATTAAGCATTTAGCTTTCTGTTTCCACAATATCTTTTATTAGCAAATCAATTCTTTCTTCTGTAATGCCCGGCATGCAAATTAAATGAGCATTTCCGTTGGAAGATGCCAGTTGCCATTTTAATCTTAATTCTTTTTTTATTTCGGAGAAAATAACGGTAATGGCATTGGGATTACGCCATGCGTCCAATCCAATTTTATTTAATTGTTCAACGGCATACGCTGCAACCTGTAAACATTTTTTGGTGCGTTGTTGCAAACCTTCAATGCCATATCTTTTAATGGAATACCATAAAAACAAAGGTGTAATTCCATTGCGTGAGCCGGATATGGTTGTATCGGCAGTACCAATATATGCAACCGAATTGGCAATTCTATCTCTGTGCGATTTTTTTACCAATACAATACCACAAGGAATAGGAGAGCCGATAAATTTATGTCCGCTGATGGCAATGCTATCCACACCATCGCCAAAATCAAATGCAGGCCTGGGTTCTACAAACGGGCTGTATGCTCCGGATAATGCTCCATCTGCATGTATATAACAATGATGAATGGCTAAGTCTTTAAAAATGCTTTTAATTTTTTTTACATCATCTCTGGCTTCCGTCATGGTTGTGCCAATATTTGCAAAAACAATTACCGGCATATTTCTGTTCATGCGAATGGTATCGTGCAAATCATCGTAATCAATTTCGCCATTGGCCTGTGTGCGAATAGCAATATTGGGCATATCCAATAAATGCAAATTCTTTTGAACACTGTAATGCGTACTTTCAGAATAATACACCATTGCTTTAGGATATAATTCTCTTGCCAGATACAAACCGTACATATTTCCTTCAGAACCGCCGTTGGTAATATAACCCCACCATTCGCCGGGTTCTGCTCTAAATAGTTTTGCAAAAAACTCCAGCACTTCTGTTTCCATTGCCCGGGTACCAATGGCATAAGTAGAATCAATAAAAGGGTCACCGATATTATTGACGGGATATTGTAAGAAAGGAAACAACGGGGAGTAATCAAAATCCATTGCCACCGGATAACCTAACACCGTTGATGTACTCAATTGTATTTTTTCATACAGCTTTTCAAGTTCTTCTCTATCCCCGTTCGTTAGCGGTTTTGCATATTGCATAAAAGCAGTTTGATATTTTTTGTAACCAACTTTAGAATCTACATGATGCTTCTGTTGCGTCGCACATTTCAGGGTTCTGTTCTTTGTTCAAGAAAGGCACAGAGGCAACAAGGCACAAAGCACCTTTACTTAGAACTTAAAACTTATAACTTCTTACTCTTCTTGCATAAACGGATATTTATAATCTGTCGGTGGATTAAATGTTTCTTTAATTGTTCTTGCACTTAACCAACGATATAAGTTTAATGCACTTCCGGCTTTATCGTTGGTGCCGCTTGCCCTTGCGCCACCAAATGGCTGCTGGCCAACAACTGCTCCGGTTGGTTTATCGTTGATATAAAAATTACCTGCAGCATTTCTTAATTTATTGGTTGCCAATTCTACTGCAAATTTATCCTGCGCAATAATAGAACCTGTTAACGCATAAGGAGAAGTTTTATCAACTAAGTCCAACACTTCTTCAAACTTATTTTCATCGTATACATAAATGGTTAAAACCGGCCCGAATATTTCTTCGCAAAGCGTTACATAATCAGGGCTTTTTGCTTCAATAACTGTAGGCTGAATAAAGTACCCAACAGATTTATCATAACCGCCACCCACAATAATTTCAGCATCTTTGCTTGCCCTTGCATTATCAATATAAGATACAATTTTGGTAAAACTTTTTTCATCAATCACCGCAGTAATAAAATTGGTAAAATCTTCAACGGTACCCATTTTAAAACTGGTTACACCATCCACTAATTTTTGTTTCACTTCTGCAGCAATATTTGATGGAATATATGCTCTGGACGCAGCAGAACATTTTTGTCCCTGGAATTCAAATGCACCACGCAACAAAGCAGTTGCCACAACAGATGCGTTGGCAGATTTATGTGCTACCACAAAATCTTTACCGCCTGTTTCGCCAACAATTCTCGGGTAAGATTTATAGTTGGCAATATTTTGTCCGATCGTTGCCCACATTTTATTAAACACACTTGTTGAACCTGTAAAATGTACACCTGCAAAGTCTTTATGAGCAAAACAAACTTTACCTAATGTAGCACCATCAACATAAATTAAATTAATAACGCCATCAGGTAAGCCGGCTTCTTTCAACACTTTCATAAACATATTGGCCGAATAAATTTGTGTGTGTGCTGCCTTCCATATAACCGTATTGCCACACAATGCAGCACTAGTAGGTAAGTTGCCGCCAATGGCTGTAAAATTAAACGGAGTGATGGCTAAAACAAAACCTTCTAACGGGCGATATTCAAGCCTGTTATGCACTCCCGGAGAACTAATGGGTTGTTGTTTATAAATTTCGCTTAAAAAGTGAACATTGAATCTCAGAAAATCAATCAATTCACAAGCACTGTCAATCTCTGCCTGAAAAACATTTTTGCTTTGGCCTAACATTGTTGCAGCGTTCATATAGCTGCGGTATTTTGTAGAAATTAAATCTGCCGCTTTCAAAAAAACAGATGCCCGGTTTTCCCAACTCATTTCGGCCCAACTTTTCTTTGCAGCCATTGCTGCATCTATTGCTTCGTAAATATGTTTTTCTTCGCCTTCATAATAATAGCCCAATACATGCTTCAATTCATGTGGCGGATGAAAGGCAACTTTTTTCTCTGTTCTTACTTCTTTACTGCCAATATACATGGGTATATCGGTTTCTGTACTTTTTAATTCTGCCAGTGTTTTCTTAAGTGTATTTTTTTCTGCACTTCCGGGAGCATAATTTAAAACCGGTTCATTGGCAGGCATAGGGTACGGGAAATATCCTGAGTTCATGGTGTTTTAATTTGCTGCAATATAGAAAAACTCGCACTATTAAACTGTATTTGATAAATATTTGCAATGCTTGGTTTAACAAGTTCTTTTTAACTTGCCTTATCTATGTTATATTTTTTAAGGTTCTGTTTTACAATGGCCGTGTTTGGAATAAGATTGGCTTTGGTAAGGCGGAAAGCATTTCAGCAGGCATCATTAATATTGCATCAAACAGAAGCGCAATACGGCGGTGTATTTGATAATGCTACTTTTAGAAAAACGGCAAAAAGTTATAGTCTTTGGTTACCCGGAGTTATTGATTCTTTCACAGCATTACATGGCAGAAGAAGCACTGTAATTGAACAGGAAAGAGGCGTGCATTATTTTATATGCAGTTCATTATTCGATAATTTTTTTGATGAAAAATTGTTAACGTTCAACGAAATAAAATCTATCTCTTTCAATCCGGAAAATTTTGCGGCAAGAAGCTTTTCTGAAAAAGCTTTTTTGCATTCGCACCTACTGTTATTGAATGCAACGGCGGGTATGTCCGAATATTTAAACGTTTCGCAACATGAATTTGATGCACAGGTTGCATCGATGAAACAGTTTGACAAAAATATTTCTGATGATTTGATAAAGGAGATTACTTTCAAAAAAGGCGGTAATGCTGTTTTGCTATGCAGATATTATTTAGATGTGCGGCCCTCTGTTGAAGAGGAACATTGCTGGTATCAATTAGGGGTATTGATTCAATTTTCAAATGATCTTTTTGATGTTTATAAAGATTTGCAGGAAGGTATTCAAACACTTGCTGTTCGTTGTACCAATGCGTATGCCATTGAGAAATTGTATATTGAACAGGTAAATGAGCTGAAATATAATATTGTAAAACTGCCATTTAAACAAAGTAAAAAAGTTGCTTTTAGTATTGTAATGGCATCGGCCTATTCATTAGGGTTAACGGCAATAGAAAATTTAAAAAAAATTCAAGGTAATAACGATCAGTTGCCTAACTTAAAAACCTTGCCCAGAAAGCATTTGATTATGGATATGGAAAGCCCGGTTAATTTATTTAAATGGTTTAAACAGGTATATAAACACGGAAAATTATAATCCTAAACTTTTAATAATGCCTATTATTTTATTTGATAATGAAAAGCGAAATCAATTGTATCCTTTAACTGCAACAAGAGCAGTTGCCGATTTGCGTTTCGGAATTGTTACCATTAAAGAAAGATGGGAAATTGTAACCAAACAGATTGTTTTTGTGCGAACGGAAAAATATTTGCAACCGTTGTATGCAGGCTTGCCGGACGGGGAAAATATTTGGATTGATGCATCGGTTATTGCCGATGAAAAATTAATAGAAGCAATTCTGCAGTTGCAGTCGGGAGAAGCGCTAATAGATGCTGGTGGGTTAATTGCAACTAAAGCAACAAATACCGATGCTTTTGATAAAACCATCAGAGTTGATATTGTAAAACGAATTACATATCCCTGGAATTTATTTCAATGGAATGATGAAATGTTGCGGAAAGATTTTGAACTCATTACAAAAGGCAGAACAAGCCATCTCATATCTTCAACCAATCATATTTATGCTGCCAACAATATTTTTATTGAAGAAGGCGCAAGTGTAGAATTTGCAACACTAAATTCTAAGAGCGGGCCAATTTATATTGGCAAAAATGCAGAAGTATGGGAAACATCGGTTATCCGGGGCCCTTTTGCCATTAAAGAAAATGCAGTAATAAAAGCCGGTGCAAAAATGTATGGTGCAACTACTATCGGGCCATGGTGTGCTGCCGGTGGCGAAATAAAAAATGCCGTTATAATGGGCTACAGCAATAAAGCCCACGATGGATATTTGGGAGATGCCGTTATTGGCCATTGGTGCAATGTGAGTGCAGGCAGCAGTAACAGCAATGTGAAAAATACAGGGGGCGATGTTTATATGCAGGATTATATTACCCAACAAAAAGTAAATGCAGGGATAAAGTGTGGTGTAATTATGGGTGATTATTCCCGTGTGGCAATTAATTCCAGCGTTAATACGGGCTCTGTAATTGGCGTAAGCGCTAATGTTTTTGGCGCAGGATTATTGCCCAAAATAATTGATGATTTTAGTTGGGGAACATCGGAAGAATATGAATTTGATAAAGCTGTTAGAGATATTGATAACTGGAAGCGAATGAAACATCAGCAAGTTTCGGATATGGAAGTTGAAGTATTGAAGCATATCTTTGCGGCGAAAAATTAAGTTTGAATGGTGAATAGTGGTGTAAGAGTACAAGTGAGTGACACAACAAGTGATGAGTAGAATTACAAAAGTTTGAATATAAAAAATTAAAAAAATGAGAAAGAAAATTGCAGCAGCCAATTGGAAAATGAATTTAACCATTCAGCAAGGTGAACAATTATTGAATGATATTATTGCATTGCCACATGAGCTGAAAGCTAATCAGGAAGCGGTTTTCGCTGTTCCTTTTCCTTACCTCGCAATGGCACAGCAAAAAGTTGCAGGTAAAGCAAATGTGTTTATTGCAGCACAAAATGTGTACAATAAAAAAAGTGGTGCTTATACCGGCGAAGTGAGTGTAGAAATGTTACAATCCATCGGTATTAAAGTGGTGGTTTTAGGCCATAGCGAACGCAGAGAATATTTCAGCGAAAGCAACCGATTTTTGGCAGAGAAAGTAAATATCTGTTTAGAAAATAATATTACCCCGATATTTTGTTGCGGCGAAGCGTTAAGTGTACGTGAAGCCAATGGACAAAACGAATTTGTTGGTACACAATTGCAGGAGTCTTTATTTCATCTAAGTGCAGAGCAAATTAAAAGAGTGGTAATTGCTTATGAACCAATCTGGGCAATAGGTACAGGTAAAACTGCAACCAGTGCACAGGCACAGGAAATTCATGCATATATCCGTTCTGTATTTGCAGACAAATATGGTGTTGATGTTGCTTCTGAAATTTCTATTTTGTACGGTGGTAGTGTTAAAGGAAGCAATGCAAAAGAATTATTCTCCCAGCCGGATGTTGATGGCGGTTTGGTTGGAGGTGCCTCTTTAAATGCACAGGAATTTGTAACGATTATTAATTCTTTACCATAAATAAAATGGTGCCAATAAAAAGAAGTGAGGCCTTACAACCGTTATCCAGACAGCATCACAACGGATTGCTGTTTTGTTTATTGTTGGAAAAGGGCATTGCCAAACAAACTTCTTTTGATGTGTTGAAAGATTTTAGTGTATTGTTTTTTAAGAATGATTTAACGGGTCATTTTATAGCAGAGGAAGAGTATTTACATGCTCTTCCTTTTTCTTATCCTGTATTGGCTGAAGGTATCGGTAAAATGATGGCAGAACATGCTGCATTGCGTCATTTGATTATTTTAATAGAACAAAACCCGTCATACGAATTATTTCAACAACTGCATGTTCAATTAAAACAACATATCCGTTTTGAAGAAAGAGTGCTGTTTAATTTGATTGATGCAACAATAGATGGAGAAACTTCTCGGCGGATAAATATTGCATTAAAAGATTTAAAAGATGATAATTGCATGAATTATCCAATTAAATTCTGGGAATAAAGTTTCTCTGTAAAACCTTCCGGTAAGATGGTTTCGGTAAAATCGTCCAGTTTATCCAAATGTAGAATGGTAGAAGTATTGTCTTCATTCGGATGAAACATCGGAGAAAATTTTGCGCCGAAAATCAGATCCTCATACGTATAAGAAGCTCGTGAAATTACAGTATTGGAAAAAGTTTCATCGAATCCTTGAACAAAAACAAGAAATTCTGCCTGTGCATTTTCAATATCTTGTTTGCTTAAATTATATAAAGGGCTGTCTTCGTTTATAACATGTACTAAGGTCCAGTTAGAAGTCAGCGTATTGGCTTTCGAAATATCAAGAGGCATGTTAAAAAATCTTGTTTTTAAAATACCGTCGTCCAGTATACGCATAGCTACGGTTACTTTTACTTCTACATTTACCAAGTAATTTTTTGTATAAGGTACAAAACGAAACATTAATGCAACGCCGTTTCTGAAGGGTGAAAACAACATATTTTTACTGTAGAGCAAATATGCTTTTGGCCTGGAAAAACGGCCGTAAATTAAACCGGTTACAACGGCAAAACTCATCAAGCCGCTTAGTGCCTCCATTGACGAAACAAAGCTTGTTAAAAAACCAACAGGGCTAACCCTTCCATAACCAACTGTTGTAAATGTTTGTGCACTGAAGAAAAATGCTTCTCCAAATTTCTCCGAAAAAGTATTGGCTGTTAATCCGTTTAAATGGTCTATTCCAATCCATAAATAAATACCTGCAAACACAAGATTGATAGAAATAAAAAAAGCAAGTATCACCAGCAGAAATTTATATCTGCTCATGGTAAGCAAGCTATGATAAATGTTTAACCTTTCTAAAAAATGCATACCCTTTACTGTAACATTGGCCTGCCCTTTTTTTCCAAAAAAACGTCCGCCGCTTAAAGCACTGTTGGTACTTAAGCCGCTTTCATTTTCAACTTTTGCTTTTCGGTTAAAATTTTTAAGTATTCCCATTGTAAACAAATTTAACGTCAATAACACAATATCGTATTTTAGCGGATAAGATAAAAATTACGAATGCAATTAGATAAACAATTAAGGCAAAGTATTGTTTGGCGTGGGTTTTATTATCTATCTAATCTTGCTCTGAATATAATATTATCAAGGGTTTTATTGGCAAGTGCATTCGGGTCTTTATTTTATTTTGTAAACACATTCAGCTTAATTGTTTTAATAGCAGGATGTAGCCTGGAACCTGCTTTCACTTACTTTGTTGCATCAAAAAAAATGGAAGTATCAGTTGCTTCATCGGTTTCTTTAATAACAACACTTGTTATTATTATCCCTGTTTATTGCACACTTCATTTTCTTTTTGTAAGGAATCCTTTTTTGGGTGACGATAATATTGCCCAATTGGGAATTGTGTTTATTGCAGGGAATATTTTAATTACTTATTTCACGGCATTATTTTATTCACTGCATCATTATAAAGTTCCTAACCTTATTGCCGTTATTATTAATATACTTACAATCGGATTGGTTGTTTACTATCAACATTCAGAAAGAATCATCGCCTATATTTTCTTTTATTCTTTCGTTTTGCAGGGAGTGATGATTTTTATTGCATTTGTTTTTTTGAATGAAATCAATCCCTTCAAAACAAGAATTACTGCAAAAGATATTCAACTTCTATTTCGGTTTTCCATTACTGCTCTCAGTGCTAACCTGGTTTTCTTTTTATTATACAGGATTGATTATTGGTTTGTACAAGCCAACTGTTCTTCAAAAGAATTAGGAAATTATATTCAGGCTTCCAAAATGGGGCAATTGTTTTTAGTTATACCGCAAATGCTTGCTGCGGCTATATTCCCGTCAACTGCTTCCGGTAAAATGAATATGAATTTGAAGATTTCTTTGTTACGGCTGCTGCGTTTATTCTTACAGTTTTTGCTTCTGTTCTTTTTATTATTCCTGTTCTTCGGAAATTTCTTTTTTACCTATTTATTTGGCAACGATTTTAATATTGCCAATACCGCTTTTTTAATTTTATTACCCGGTGTGTTTTTTTTATTGTCCTTTAGTTTTTTATTTGCCTACTTTGGAGTTAATGATAAAGTATCTGTTAATTTAA
>Ga0182038_10001043_pt1 | contig 14449 bp, 13 predicted proteins | sample sta12Can44000108_FD_125976 | JGI IMG/M metagenome (GOLD analysis project Ga0182038, IMG submission 125976) | Lab enrichment of tropical soil microbial communities from Luquillo Experimental Forest, Puerto Rico - statanox.12C.anox.44.000.108 | ecosystem: Environmental > Terrestrial > Soil >...
GTCGAGGATATTGAGCTTCTTCAAGCCGTCGAGCAGGCGTCCGATATGATGGTCGGTGTATTCCAGGAACCCCGCATAGACCTCCATCTGGCGGCGCAGAATCGGCTTTAAGGCTTCCGGCATATCATCCCACGCGGGTATCTCGGCATGGCGCGCGGTCAGCTGACAGTCCGCCGGCACGACACCTAGCGCCTTCTGCCGGGCCAGGGTCTCTTCGCGTAGTTTGTCCCAGCCTTGGTCGAATTTGCCCTTGTACTTGTCGGCCCACTCCTTGGGTACATGATGCGGCGCGTGGGTGGCACCCGGCGCGAAGTAGACAAAGAACGGTTTGTCGGGCGCCAGCGCCCTCTGCTGCGAGATCCAGGACATCGCCTTGTCGGTCATGTCCGCCATCAGGTGATAGCCCTCTTCGGGCGTCTTCTTCGGCTCGACCGGCGTCGTGCCCTCATACAGCGAGGGATACCACTGGTTTGCCTCGCCGCCGATAAAGCCATAGAAATATTCGAACCCGCCGCCGCCGGTCGGCCACGCGTCGAACGGTCCAACCGGGCTAGTCTCCCACACCGGCACTTCGTGGCATTTGCCGAACTGCGCGGTCGAGTAGCCATTGAGCTTCAAGGTCCGGGCGAGCGGCGACATGGTGTTGGGTAGCACCGAGCTGTAGCCCGGTGCACCGGTGGCGATTTCGGTGATGCCGCCCATACCGACCGAGTGATGGTTGCGCCCGGTCAGCAGCGCCGCCCGCGTCGGGGAGCAGAGTGCGGTGGTGTGTAAGCGGTTGTATTTGAGCCCACCCGCCGCCAGCTTCTCGGCATTCGGCGTCTGGCACGGGCCGCCAAAGGCGCTCGACGAGCCGAAGCCGGCGTCGTCGATCAGGATGACCAACACATTCGGCGCACCCTTGGGCGGCCGCAACTGCTCGATCGGCGGGAATTTGGTGTCCGGATCCCGCGCGTCATAGGTGATCAGCCCGGTCCGCTCGGGAGTGGGGATCGGCAGATGTGAACGATGCTTCTTGTCTTCGCTGCTCATTGTCTGATCGTCCTTTCAGATGGTGCATCGGTCATCGCGGCGCTTGCGCCTGACGGACGACGCAGCGGAAACCGACATGGCTCGTCGAGGTGTCGACGGGCTCCGGATGGCGCGCGGCCGGGCGGTAACGGCGGCAATAATTCGGCGCGCACAGATGCGAGCCGCCCTTCAGCACCTTGCGAGGAATCTTGATTTCGGGCTGGCAGGGGTCGTAGCTCGCGTCCTCGCGACCACCTCGTGGGTTCAGCGGGATGCAGCAGGCCTTTTGAGCATCTGCCTCGTGTCCGACCGAATACCAGTCGCTGGTCCATTCCCACACATTGCCGATCATATCGTAGATGCCGTAACCGTTAGCCGGGAAGGCGGTAACAGGCGAGGTGCGCTCGTATCCGTCGAGCTTCAGGTTCTCGCGCGGAAACCCGCCCTGCCAGGTATTTGCCATCGGCTTGCCGCCGGGGGTGAATTCATCGCCCCAAGCGAACTCGGCGCCGTCGAGCCCGCCGCGGGCGGCAAACTCCCACTCCGCCTCGGTCGGCAGGTCCTTGCCCGCCCATTTCGCGTAAGCCAACGCGTCTCTGTAGGCGACATGAACGACGGGATGTTCATTGAGCCCAGCGAGCGAGCTGCGCGGTCCGTGAGGCCGCCGCCAGTTGGCGCCAAACTTGAACGTCCACCACTGGCTCCAGTCGCGCAAATCATCGATTGGGTGTTTCGGCGGGCTGAAAACCAGGGAGCCGGCCCTGAGCATGTTCGGCAGAGCACCCGGATAGTCCTTCGCATCCGGCGCGATCTCCGCAAAGGTGACATGGCCGGTCGCCCTGACGAATTCACGGAACTGGCGGTTTGTCACCGGAGTGCGATCGATCCAGAAGGCGTCGACTGTTACGCGATGGACTGGCGCTTCTTCCGCATAATGCTTGTCCGACCCCATGCAGAAGATGCTCCCGGGAATCCACACCATATCGCCGTAGTGCGCGCTTTCCGGGGACCCATTTTGCGGCCGCATTAATGTGACAGCGTCAACCTTTGTCATGCCGCACCTCCGGCCTAGGAAGCAGGCCAATTTAAAACCTCGAGCGCGCGCAAGCTAGCGATCACAATCTGCACGGCGAGCGAAGCCTGCAGCACGGCCAAGACCCATCCGACGACCGGCAACACCCCGGCCAAGCCGTGCCTGAGAATTGCTTCGCTGTTCCACAATGTCAGCAGGTTGAGCAGCATCACCGCAAGCAGCAGTGCAATAACGATCGCCTCATGAACCAGATCATCCCGGTTGATGACGATAATCGCTGCAATGGCCGCGATCCCGGGTGCAGTTACGATCGCTGGTATAGCCAACGGAAAGACAGCGATCGCTGGAGAGGGCTGAGGCGGGTTCGTCTCCCGATCGGCTGGTGCCGACACAGCTGCCGGTGTCCGCATGATGATCTGTAGCGCCTGGTAAAAGAGGATGATACCGCAGGTGATCGCGATTGCCGGCGGCGAGACATGCCAGTTGGGCAGAATGAACGGGCCAAGCAAGGCCACCCCGAGAACAATGGCCGTGGCAATCGCCGTGGCCTGCCACGCCACAGTTCGCCGAAAAGCGGGCTCGGTCCCGCGGGTCACCCTGGCAAACGGCAGGATGGCCTTAAGAGGGCCCAGGGTGAGGAAGAAGAGAATGGCGATGTCGCCATAGCTCAACTCGAAGTGCATCCGCCCCTAACCTCCCTAGCCTCCCAACCCTCCCTGGCGCAGTAGTACCGCAAAACAAAAAAGGATTTCGTACGGTCGCCCCCACCGCTGAAATGATCCAACGGTATCCTAACGGCCCGCACGAGCTTTGTCGCCTCAAGCTGGTTTTGCGACGACCGCAGGCGCAGTAGGATCCGTTGCCGTGGCCCGCGGGGCATTGGGAGCAGCCGGCTTGTTCTGCGCCGCCGCCCCATGCGCCGCAGCGAGCACGGCGATCGCGACCAGACAGACAATGAGGGGGTGGCTGTTCATCAATGATCCTCCGAAGGGATGGCGGGCCACTGTGCTGATCGACCCAAGGGGCGCGCTGTTACTGGCCCGTCCGAACGAAGATCTCGTCCTTTCCGAGCGTCAGCATCGCGCCGCTGCTCGTGCCTTGCAGGTGCATGATCACGCCGGCGTTGTTTTCCAACCACAGATCGCTGCTGCCCGATGAGCTAAGACTGGCCTTGCCGGTGCTTTGCGTATATCTGCCCGCGAAATCGGAGACGTTGGCGAGCTTATAGACGGGGCCGGAAGCGCTGATTTTCTCAACCCCGCCACCGGGGCCCACGACAGTGCCGAGCACTTTAAATGTATAGGTCCGCCCCTGGTACTCGAGGGTGCCGCTGCCGCCACCCACGCCTGTAACGAAATCTTCGGTGATCGTCACGTTGCCCGAGGGCGACAGGCCCGCGATGCTCTGCGCGGTTGGAGCATTCATAGCGGAGCAGCCGGCCGTTGCGATCACTGCCGCCACAAGTGTCATTTTGAGCGCGGGGACGGAACGATGAGCTGCAGCTTCTGTCATATTGGAGAACCCTCCTTCTGTGCGAGCGGGCGTCTTGCCGGGGAAGCTCGCAGCGACCATTTGGCCTGTCCTCTAGTTGCCGCCGCAAAGGTTGCGGCCGTGCGCCGGCGCACCGAGCCGTCGACAGAAAGATTTGTGCGTCATTGTGTTGCACCTCTTTGGGGTGAGGGACCGGTCACTGTCAGGCGCCCGGGCCCTTCAGCACGATCTCAATGCGGCGGTTCTGCGCGCCGCCTGGGGGCGTGTCGTTAGGCGCGAGCGGATGGGTCTCGCCGAACGCCTTGGCCGAGATGATGTTTCGGCTTGACCCCCTGCGACTCGAAATAAGCGACAACGTTGTCGGCGCGCTTTGACGACAGATCGATGTTGTTGGCAATTCCGGCACTCCGCAACGCGGGCCCGACCAGCAGATTGTCGGTATAGCCGTAGACGACGACCTTGGCGTTGTGCAGGGACCGCAGCCGCGGCATATACTGATCGAGCGCCTGCTTACCGCTCGGCGTCGGCTGATAGCCGCCCTCCGGGAACAGCTGGTCGCCGGCGACGACCCATGTGTTCTCCTGCTTCTTGGCGATTTGCGATTGCTCCGCCGCGGCCTGGGCGCGCGCCGCCTGCAGCTCCTGCGTCTGCTGCTCGTATTTCTGTTCCGACACACAGGCCGCCAACATCAGCGCGGAAGCGGAACGATCCGCGCCACTTTTGCAAGGTTTATGGCCATGACTCGATCTCCGGCTGGGTTGATGCCAAGCGGGCAAGGCGTGGCCGAGCATTGACCTTAGGCAGTCAATCCTTTGGCCGACTATTCACTTTTGGCAGAAATTCAAAAAAATGATCACAAACCCGTTATTGCCAGCGCGGACGATGAAGTGTGGCGGACGGCGCTTCCCCGAAAAGTGATTTGTATTCGCCGGCGAACCGGCCGAATTGCCAGAAGCCGAATTGCGTGGCGATTTCCGTCACGCTTATCGTGTCCGGAAAACCGTCACGCAGCGCCTGACGTGCTAGATTCATCCGGCGCAACAGCAAGTATCGCTTGGGGCTCATTCCCAGCTGCTCTTGGCAGCAGACCCGCAATGTCCGGTCGGACACCCCGATTGCCATGCATAGTTCGGGGATGTACAGCGGCTGTTCAGGGTTTTCCTCCACCGCTCTGCGAAACCGGTGCATGATTAGCGAATGGCGGCGTTGTGCCGATCTGTCCTCGCGAACCTCACCGCTGCTGAGGCAGTCGACCATACCTTCGATCAACGCCTGCTCGAGACTGCGGGCGGCCTCGGGATGTGCGATGACTTCCGGGGCGTCCGTCGCCAGCTGCCCGGCCGCCGCATGCATGCGCTGGAGCCGCGCCATAGCGCGCGGCGCAGGCGTGTGGATCAGCATGTCTTTCGGCGGCCGCAGGTTAAACCCGGCCATCGCCGACCCAATGGCAGCCATATCCTCAACCGGCACAGACATAGCCGCAAAGCTAGTCGACCCGGATGAATGCTGGAAAGCGCTCTCGCGCTCGCTGTGCCGCACGATGTTGGTCGGCCGCATCTCGGCTCCGCTCCAAAGTAAGCTCGGCCCGGGCTGAGTACGGAACGTGACTACGGCCCGACCCATATGCGCCGAATGAGCGATCCTCGGCAGACTTTCCGAAAACCGCTGGATCCAAAGCCGATGAAAATCAACTTGGATCAGTTTTGCAGAAAACTGCCCGCGCCCAGTGACAGTCATCTCCGCCTTTGAATTGCGGATTGATGCCGCGTATTCGTCGGGGTCCGAGAAGGCTCGCACAACACTCGAGGGCATCCGGATCTCGCCAGAGGATTTCGACGCAATGTGCTGGAGGGGCGGCGACAGTCGCCGTTCCATTAATTCATGTCAACGCTGACACAAACCTTTCATACGCCATGCATTTGCTGCATACGCCGGCTGCGAACATACGCGAGCGGACCCATGCCGAGCTGCTCTTCGCAGGCTGTACGCAAGGCGCGCGCCGAGACGCCGAGCATCGTGCGGATTTCCGCGATCCGCAGACAGCGCTCCGGCTCGGCGTGCAACAGCGCCTCGAAGCGGAGCGCGATGTCCCTGCGCTTACATGTCGCGGGCTCAGCCTCGATCGCCGAGCCGTTCGCAAGGCCCTCGACCAGGGCCTCGATCAATTGCTGCTCAAGCCCGTGCGCCGTCTCGCCCCCGATAAATGCGCTCGACCGACGCTCGATCGCCTCAATGCCAGCAGAATGAAAATGGCGCAAACGCCTGATCATCGCCGGCCGCAACCGCCACAATCGGGCTGCGGACGGAAGCGCGAAGTCGGCTCCGGTCAACGCGCTGCCGTAGCGTTGGAGTTCCGCGGCCGGCAACCAGATCGACCCCCAACGGCAGGGCCCGTCGGTCCGCATGTGCAGGTGCTGGCGCTCCCCGAGGGTCATGATCTCGCCCGCTCGCAACTGCACTCCGCCCCAGATCGGCGCCGATGCCCCGCCCCTGGCGAGCGAAACAAGGGATCGTGTCCGCCGGCACGGCGACCAGAGCGATCCGCGGCAGCCGCTCCTCAGCAGCAGATAGCCGCAGTTGGTTCAGCGCGATTTGGGTCAGCCGCGCCCGAAACTCGCCGGCGCCGGTGACAAGCAGGCTGAGCACACCTTCGGCGCGCAGGGCGGCCGCAAAATCCTCCGCCTCACCGAATACCGCGGTAACGCTGCCGGGCATCTCCTCCCTGGGGCTTTTGCTGTCGAACCGAGGTTGCCGGGCGTGATCGGCACCCGGCTATTCATTTTCGGCAGAAATGTCCAAGGCGGTATCGAAATGCTCTAGATCGTCGACAACGCGGCCGAAGGCGTCCCGGGCATCGACTTGCCGGGTGGTCAAAAATTAGCCGCCTTCAGCGAATACGACCCCGGGACGGAGGGAACATGCGAAGACTATCAGCGTGGCTCAGCCTCTCGCTTTGCGCTGGTGCGCTGCTGACCGCGATCGCACAGGGTGGGCAAACCGGGCGCCTGATCTTTCTGTCGACGCAACTGCGCCCGATCGAGGAGGCGCAGAAGATGCGCAATTTGATCCTCAAGGGTTATCGGCGCGAGGTCGACTACATCACCGAGCAGCCGCAGCAGTTTCCGGTTCGCATCCGAGCAGAGGAACAGGGCGGCGCCCCCGCGATAGACGTGGTCGGTGCGCTACACGGCGAGTTGCAGCCACTCGCGCGGATCGACGCTCTGGCGCCGCTCGATGACTTCGTCGGCAAGCTGACGGGCCGCGGCATCCCGGAACTGCTGCTGACGCTCGGTAAATTCGGCACGGCGCACCAGCTTTACATCCCATGGATGCAGGCGAGCTACATCATGGTCGCCAACAAAGAGGCGCTGCCCTATCTGCCGAGTGGGGCCGACATCAACGCGCTCAGCTACGAGGAGCTCGCCGCCTGGGCCTGTACGATCGAACAGAAGACGGGCAAGCGCCTGCTCGGCTTCCCGGCGGGGCCGCAAGGGCTGATGCACCGCTTTTTCGAGGGCTTCCTGTATCCGTCCTACACCGGCGGTGTCGTGGTACCGTTTCGCTCGGAGGCAGCCGAAGCGATGTGGAAGCAGTTCGCATCGTTGTGGAAAAGCGTTAATCCGAACTCGACCAGCTACGATTTTATGAAGCAGCCGCTGCTTTCCGGTGACGTTTGGATCGGCTTTGATCATATTGCTCGCACCCTCGACGCACTGCGCCGCAAGCCGGGCGAATTCGTCGCCTTTCCCGCTCCTGTTGGCCCCAAAGGGCGAGGCTACATGCCGGTGCTGGCCGGCCTTGCGGTGTTGAAGGGCGCGCCTGAGATGGATGAGGCGCTGGGGCTGATCGACTATCTAACCGAGCCGCAGACGCAGATCGTCACCGCTCGCAGCGTCGGCTTTTTCCCCGTCGTGAAGGCGGAGCTGCCGCCGGACCTCGGGCCCGGTTTGAGGATGGCTGTCGCTGCGATCGAAAATATGCAATCGGCGAAGGATGCGCTGCCCGCACTGCCGCCGGTCGGCCTCGGCCGGCACAGTCGCGATTTCGACAAGGTGTTTATGGACACCTTCCACTCCATCATCCTGCGCGGCCAGAACCCGCGCGCGGTGCTTGACGGCGAAGCAGAGGCGCTGAACCACCTGATGACGGAGACCGGTGCTCGGTGCTGGCAGCCGGATCCTCCCGGCACCGGCGTGTGCCAGGCACAGTAACGGAAATTGGTGAAAGCTCGCTCAAATCGAGCCTATTCACAAAATAGCGGTGCTCGTCTCGTCTTTGGCGTCATGGCCGGCCTCCGTGCCGGCCATCCACGCCTTGAAGCACAAACGAAGACGTGGATGCGCGGATCAAGTCCGCGCATGACAACTTTTTTGCGCGTCGAGCTTTTACGGTCGCGTCCTCACGTAACTGCTTCGACCAACTCATAGACCTGCGTTTCCGTCGTCATTCCCTTGGCGATTACCGAGGCGATGGAGTTGAACCGAAAGCAATTCTCGACCCGGTTGCGGACAGCCTCGCTGACGAGGATCGTGGTCCCGTACTGCTTGTTCAGCCCTTCGAGGCGCGCTGCCAGGTTCACGCTATTGCCCAGCGCAGTATAGTTCATGCGCTCCGCCGAACCCACATTTCCCACCACGGCGTCGCCGACATGAATGCCAAGACGAACGGCGAACGGCGGCAGCCTCTCGGCTTCGAATTCAGTATTGAGCGCATCACTCGCCGCCTTGGCCGAAAGGGCAGCGCGACATGCCCGCTCGACATGATCGGCCTGCAAACGGGGAGCGTTCCAAAACGCCATCACCGAGTCGCCGATGTACTTATCCACAGTGCCGCCCTCGGCATGAAACGCTTCGGTCAATGCGGCGAGATGGCGCGATGTCTGGTGCATCAAGGTGTCGGGGTCGGCCTTTTCGGCAATGCCCGTAAAGTTGGTGACGTCGGTAAACAGGATCGTAACCTCCTGCCTGCCCCCTCCCAGCTCCGTGGGAATCGATCCGTCGATGATTCCCTTGACGATATCTTTTGGGACAAAGCGAGCGAAGGACCAGATGCTGCGCGGGGCGACGGCCATCGTCCTGCCGAGTTCGTCAATTTCCGCGACACGGGATGTGACCGTGGCATCATCGGGTGCGGCTAACGTCCGGAGCCCGCTTGCCTGAGCGGTTATCCGTTTCAAAGAAATCGACATCCGGCTGCCGAAAATCCAGACCCCGGGTATGAAGCAGCCGCCCGCGATCAGCGCGATAATTATCCCTCTGACCTGTAATTTCCGTACGTTTTGCGCGAAATCGCTTTCAGCCGCCAGCAATAATGAATAGCCGGTAAATTCGTCACCTTGGGAGAATTTCTGCAAACGGAAAAGAAAACTTCTCCCATCTTCGTCGTGAATGCTTCCTTCGTAGTGATCACTGCCGTCCCACCTCCTCATTACCGCGCCGATCAACCCGCTGCGGATTTCCGCGATCTCGGGAAGTTGCGGGTGGGAGGGATGCGTCCGAGCATCGTCGACGAACCGGGCAAACTCGGGGTGCGCGATCAGCACGCCGAACGAGTCGAAGATTATTGCCGTCCCATGCTCTCCGGGCCGTTGCGCGTGCACCAAATCGCTGAACTTATCGAGCTTGAGGTCGGCGGCGATGATGCCGCGCACCCGCCCGTGGAGAGGCGCGCTCAAGGTGATCATCGGTGTCCCGATGCTGAACGAGGCATAAGGCGACGAAACGAGAGCGCGGTCCGCGTTAATCGTATCGCGATACCAGGGACGGGTTCGCGCGTCGTAGCCGTAGTCCTTCAGATCGAGCTGCTCGATCGTACGGCCCTGCTCGTCTTCGAAGATCCGCCGCATTGGCAGGGCCTCGCCGGAGGCCGGGCGGACCAAATTGATATTGTAGGAGGCCTCGCGGGGTGCCTTCAGCTTCTCGCGCTCCACAGGGTCGAGTACATCGAGGCGCCGCACCTGCAACCAGCAACCGTTGTCGTAACCGACGTAGAGGCTATCGGCCTGCGGCAGTTCGTGCAGCGCCGCTTTGAAGAGAACGATTGCGTCATCGGCCTCGGTCCTGTCATTCGAATCGGCGAGCGATGGATTTGACGACAGCACGCGAACGAGGGTGCTCAGCTCCGAGACATCGGCCTCGAGGCGGCTCAGGGTATTTGCGCTGGCCGCACCCATCGCGGCAGACGCGGCCGCCCTCGCCGCCGCATGAAAGGTCGCGATCTGGATGAATACCAGACACGCGGTGAGTGCGGTGACGAAGGTCATCACCGCGGCCGTGATCGCAATTCGGAACGTCAACATCTGTTCTCGACCATTCGCCCGCTGCAACTTAGGAGCACAAAAAGATCGTCGTCCTTATCTAATTTCGGCAGCAAATCCCCGATAGTAGCCTGTTCGGCGAAAAAGGGTGGCCGCCGATCCTTGATCGGCTGAAAGAGTTTCTCTGTTCGGGCGAATTAATTCCCTGTTCGTCAAATTGGGGAATTTCGCCCTAATGCGTTGATTTAGCGGGGTATGCCGGGTGCGATCGACGGCTCCGCAGGGGCGATTTCTTGATTACCCTGTATTTGGGGCCGCCGGGAATTTTTCCGGGCGCGGGTCGCGAGAGACCGGAGGCGCCATCATCAGTAATTCCGATTGACGTCCGGTGCGGGGGTGGGGCGAAATCCCGGCACGATGGAATTACGCAGCCTCCACTATTTCGTCCGCATCGCCGAGCTCGGCAGCATCACCCGGGCCTCGGCTCATCTGCACGTCGCTCAACCGGCTCTGACCCGGCATATCCAGCGGCTGGAGGACGAGCTCGACGTCACGTTGTTCACCCGCGCCAATCGCGGGGTGCGGCTGACCGAGGGCGGGCAGAAGCTGCTTGAGAGCGCGCAACGCATCCTGCGCGACGTCGAGCGGGCGGGTGACGAGATCCGGGCTCACAAGGCGCATCCCAGCGGCAAGATCGTGCTCGCCGTCACCCCGACCCTGTGTCCGGTCGTCGTGCCCGACCTGTTCGCGCGGATGCGACGGCACTATCCGATGATCGAGCTCAAGGTGGTGCACGCCGGGATGGTTCGGCTGGAGGAGTTTCTGGTCGACGGGCGCGTCGATCTGGCGCTGCTGTCGGAGATGTCGAAGAGCCGTCTGATCGTGTCGACCCGGCTGGCCGAAGAGGAGATGGTGCTGGTCACCAAACCCGGCGCGCGGCCGCGGACGATCGTCTCGCCTGACGAGCTGAGCCGCACACCGCTCATTCTCGGGGACGGGTTGCGTGCCGCGATGGAGACGTTGCTCGCCGGCCGCGGCGTCGAGCTGCAGGTCGACACCGAGCTCAACGATCACGAGACGATCCGACTGATGGTACAGCAAGGGGTCGGCGCCTCGATCCTGCCGCACTCTTCGGTGTGCCGGGAATGCGCGCGGGGTCTCGCCGAAGCGCACCGGATCACCCGGAGCGGCGTTTTCAGGACCCTGGCGCTCGGTATCGCGGGGAACCGCGGTGCGTCCTCGGCGCGCGACGCTGTCGCCGAAATCGTCACGCACGTCCTCGGGGACATCGAGGCCGAGGGCAGGCTGCGCCTGGTTCTCGATCGAACTGAAGCTGTCCGCCCGGTGCGGGCCAGCGCTTAACTCAAAAGAGGAACGCAAATGCTTATTGTCGATTCACAGATCCACCTATGGGAAAACGCCCGGATGTCGCCGCAGCACCGGCAGATCCCGACCTACAATGTCGATGACGCGTTGAAGGAAATGGCCGAGGCCGGGGTCGACGCTGCGGTCATCCATCCGCCCAGCACGCTCGGCGAAGCACCCAATGTTCAGGCGGTCGAGGCCGTGAAAGCGCATCCGAGCAAATTCTGCATCCTCGGCAATTTCGACCTGCAGGCCCCGAACAAGGAGGACATCGTCAAGAATTGGCGGCAGCGGCCGGGCATGCTCGGTTTCCGCTTCACATTCAACCAGCCGCATCAGGCTGGCTGGTGGTCGGACGGCTCGCTGAACTGGTTCTGGGCCGCCTGCGAGCGGGAACAGCTGCCGGTTGGCCTGCTCGGCGGCGGGCATATGGCCGAACTCGGCCGGATCGCCGAGCGCCACCCGGGCCTCAAGCTGCACATCGACCACCATGGCCGTGGCGGCGGAGGCGGCTCCGGAAAGGACGATGCGGCCTTTGCCAATCTTGGCGAGATGCTGGCGCTCGCCAAACTCCCGAATGTCGCGGTTAAGCTCTCGGGCGCGCCGAGTTATTCGAGCGAACCCTACCCCTACCGCAACATCCACAAATACATTCGCCAGATCTTTGACGTGTTCGGTCCGCAGCGCTCTTTCTGGGGCACTGACATCACCCGTATGCCGTGCTCGTATCGGCAGTGCGTGACGATGTTCACCGAGGAATTGCCGTGGCTGCAGGGCCGGGACAAGGAGCTCGTCATGGGACAGGCGGTCTGCGATTGGCTCGGCTGGAAGCGCCCGGCTTAAGCACGCCCGAAACTCGGGCCGCCTGGCGACGGAGGTAAGAAGGAGGCAATTCGGTCTCTTCGGCAGTGCGGCAGCACGGCGCGGCGGCCCCGAGTTCGACAGCAGCGAGGGCTTCCGCGACTTCATCGATTACAATATCGAGGCCGAAGCGCTCGGCTTTCACAGCACTTTCGTCGTCGAGCACCACTTCACCGGCTATGGCCAGGTGTCGGCCACGATCAATCTGTTGACTTGGCTCGGCGCGCGCACACGCTGGTTGCGCCTCGGCACGGCCGTAATGGTCCTGCCCTGGCACAACCCCGTGCTGTTGGCCGAGCAGGCGGCGACCCTCGATCTGCTATCAGGTGGCCGCCTCGATTTCGGCATCGGCAAGGGCTATCGCTACAACGAGTTTGCCGGCTTCTGTGTGCCGATGGAGGAGGCTGACGCGCGCTTCGACGAGGCGCTCGCCGTGATCCTCCAGGCGTGGACCACCGACGAGCCGTTCTCCCACCTCGGGAGATACTGGCAATTCGATAATATCGTTGTCGAGCCGCCGACCGCGCAACGGCCGCACCCGCCGATCTGGATAGGGGCGGGTGGCGAGAACTCGATCCGCCGGTTCGCGGCGCAGGGGTTCAACCTGCTGCTCGGTCAATACGCCTCGCCCAAGGACGTCGCCTGGAACATCGCGATATACAAGGCCGAGGTCGAGGCCCACGGTCGACGTTTCGATCCGATGCAAATCGCGGTGACCCGGGCTTTTTTGTCGCAGAAAATGCGGCGGAACGGGAAACGGCGATGGAGCGGCGCCTGCAAAACCGGATGCGCCAGCTGAAGCTGGCGACCCGCCCCGACGGCACGGTCCATGGCGGGCCGGACCGCGCTACCGGCGACCCGCGGGCGGTCAACGAGATCAGCGCCATGTATGGGGCGCCTGACGAGATTGCCCAGAAGCTCGATGAGTTGCGCCACGCGGGTGTCGGCTACGTCCTGATCAACGGCGGTGGCTCGGGCGGCGGTGCTCGCGGTCGCGAGAGCTTGCGCCGCTTCGCGCGCGAGGTCATGCCGGCCTTCGCGGATAGATGAATCTCATCATATTCTCGAGGCCCAGGATGCCGTTGCGGTCGAGCGCATCCTCTCAGACGGCTAGCTCTTCGAGAGAAAGCCTGTAGCGCAGGCTTCCTGCAAATTAGGTACGCCCGGCACGGGTAAGGACGACCGCGACCTTGCGCCGACACGACCACTTTGTCTCGGCCGACGGCAAGCCGGATAGGCCAGCCGTCCGGTCGATTCGCCCATAGTGGCCTCACTCGTATTGGCTTGCGCAGGTCGTGTTGAGACACGAACCGCGAACATGGAGCGCTTACCGCTTTTTTGCTTTTAGCGGCTTAGACTGCGCGCCAACTGCTCAAAGCAACTTAGGAAGTGCCCGATGCCACTTGCCGCCCCCGATCGCCGCACCGTCGTGCCGCACGTGCTCTATCTGATCGCCGCTTTTCTCGGAGCGGTTTCTCCGGCCATCGGCTCGGAGATGACGGCTCCGGTAGAACAGCTCCATGCTGGTCTGATCGAAATCATGAAAGCCGGTAAAGGAGCGTCGTTCCGTCAACGGTATGACAAAATTGCACCAGTGATTGGCCGGACTTTCGACCTCGAGGTGATTGTCCGGCAGGTTGTTGGGCCGCGTTGGGCTGCGCTCCCACCCGACCAACAGGCAGCCCTGGGGGACGCTTTTCGGCGCTATACCATCGCGTCCTACGTCTCCAATTTCGACGACTACTCGGGCGAGCGCTTCGAGGTACTGCCCAGTGCTGCCGCTGTCGGCGATGATCGGGTCGTAAAGACCCAGATCGTGACGGGGTCCGGCCAGACGCACGTGATGGCTTATGTCATGAGGCAGACCGATGGCGGGTGGCGCGTCGTCGATGTCCTGGCGAACGGTTCGATTAGCCGGGTCGCGGCTCAACGGTCCGAAGTACGATCCGTCCTCTCCGATAGCGGCGGTACCGGGCTGGTTGTCAGCCTGCGTCGGAAAACGGCCGAAATATCAGGCGGCATTTTACAGTAGCGCTGCCGGCCCAAACCGACTATCACCGGCGCGCTGATCTCAGGTGCGGGGTCCCCGGCACCAGCCGTCCAACCTATTGTGTGGGCCGAGCCGGCTGCCCATCGACTGCCGCAATGCATTACCGCCTCGAACCGCGATGACGTTTCAGCGCCTGCTCGCCGGCTTGGTGGATCTTTGCCGACGCAACGCTCTGTGGGTGGTCCTGGCGGGCGGCTTCTTCGCCATCTTTGCCGCCTGGTATGCGGACCGCCACCTCGGTATCAACACCGACACCGACCAGATGTTCGCGCCAAGCCTGCCCTGGCGTCAGCGCGCTGAGTTGTTCAAGAGCTATTTCCCCCAGTTTCGCGATCTCCTGGTCGCGGTTATCGACGCGAGGGAGCCGGAGGAGGCTGAAGAC
>Ga0182038_10001046_pt1 | contig 14416 bp, 11 predicted proteins | sample sta12Can44000108_FD_125976 | JGI IMG/M metagenome (GOLD analysis project Ga0182038, IMG submission 125976) | Lab enrichment of tropical soil microbial communities from Luquillo Experimental Forest, Puerto Rico - statanox.12C.anox.44.000.108 | ecosystem: Environmental > Terrestrial > Soil >...
AAATGATGGATATATCTATCGTTTCATTATCAAATTATTTTAATGGCCGAAAGCTAAATTGTTTGTATGATCCCTGTTTTATTGATACTAGTACCGTTGCTGAGTGGCTTGCTTTTATTCTTTGTGAAAGATGAGAAAGCAATTAAAAGTTTTGCTTTGCTTTCATCAATTATTACATTAATAGTTGTTGTAAGTGCTTTATGTTTAAATCAGGCAAATCAGCTTTCTTTCAGTGCCGCATGGTTGCCAACACTTGGAAGTCGCTTCAGTATTGCATTAGACGGAATGGGTAAAATGCTTGCATTGTTAACCGCTATTTCATTTCCGGTGGTATTTATTGCAACATCAAATAATTCGTACAAAAACACTTCGGCATTTTATGCGTTGATGTTATTAACACAAGCAGGGCTAATGGGTGTGTTTATAGCTACCGATGCATTGTTATTTTACTTCTTCTGGGAGTTAGCTTTAATTCCTGTTTACTTTCTGTGTTCTATTTGGGGCGGCGAAAAAAGAATTGCTGTTACATTTAAGTTTTTTATCTACACTTTTATAGGTTCGCTGTTAATGCTTGCAGGAATTTTGTATTTGTATTTTAAATCCCCCGATGCATCATTTGCCATTAAATCTTTAACAGGATTACATTTGGCTGCCGGTGAACAAAATGTTTTATTCTGGTTATTCTTTATTGCATTTGCTATTAAAATGCCTGTATTTCCTTTTCATACATGGCAACCTGATGCTTATGAACAGGCACCAACTGCTGCAACCATGATATTAAGCGGTGTGATGGTGAAGATGGGAATTTTTGCTGTGATTCGTTGGTTGCTTCCTTTATTTCCGGAAGCTGCAACAAAATATGCCAACGTTGTAATTGTTCTTTCCATTGTTGGGATGATTTACGCTTCGCTGATTGCCATTAAACAGGATGATATTAAAAGATTAATCGCTTATTCTTCCATTGCACATATCGGGTTAATGTGTGCAGCTATTTTTGCACATAACACAATTGGTTTGGAAGGTGTAATGATTCAAATGTTTAATCATGGTATTAATGTAATAGGATTGTGGATTGTAGCTAATACCATAGAACAACAATTAGGTACACGCAAGTTTAGTGAGTTGGGTGGCCTGGCACAAAAGGCACCAACATTGGCAATCTTGTTAGTTATAATGGCTTTGGCAAATATTGCATTGCCATTAACGAATGCTTTTGTGGGTGAGTTTTTAATGTTTAACGGATTATTTCAATATAATGTTTGGATGGCTGCTGTTGCAGGAATCAGTATTGTTCTTGCTGCAGTATACACACTAAACATGATTCAAAAAATATTCTACGGAAAAACGGTTGCAATTACTGAAAATGCAGTGGATGCAAACAGTTCGGTACGTTGGGTATTGATTGTGTTGGTTATTGTAGTGTTGGTGCTGGGTGTATTTCCGCAACCAATAATCAATCTTACAAAAGACACGGTAAATGCTATTGCAGCAATTCATTAACAGAATTTTGAACTGAGCATATAATATATGAATGCGATAATTTTTTCGGCTTTATGTGGTGTTGTGATGATGTTTAGCGGCATCCTCATTAAAAATACAACAACCATTAAGAACATTGCAATCGTTGCATTATTGGTTTTGATTGCAGCAAACATTTTAAATACATACGGAATATTTTCTATTCAGGTAGATGTTACCAACATGCTGCGATTTCAGACTTTTGGGTTATACTTCAACACTGTTGTGTTTGTTGCTACACTTATTTATTTTATTTTGAGCGGATCTGATATAGAAAATGTTGGGATAAATGTGGCGGAATATTTTGCCCTGATATTTTTTGTACTGTGCGGTGTAAGTATCCTTTCTTCTTTCAATAATACATTGATGTTATTCTTGGGAATTGAAATTTTATCTATTCCGTTATACATCTTAACCGGAACCGATAAAAAGAATTTAAAAAGCAATGAAGCTTCTTTAAAGTACTTTTTAATGGGCTGTTTTTCTACCGGTATTTTATTGATGGGTATTACATTATTGTATGGTGTTACGGGAAGTTTTGCTATTGAATCTGCAACAGGAACCAGCGGTACTGCAGCAATGGCTAATTCGGGAATTCTATTGCCTGTAGGATTACTTTTTATTTTTATTGCAATGTCTTTTAAAGTTTCTGCAGCACCATTTCATTTCTGGACTCCCGATGTGTACGACGGATCTCCGAGTGTGTTCACTTCATTTATGGCTACCATTGTAAAAGCTGCAGGATTTATTGCATTTATACGTGTGTTTGAAACAAGAATCTCTGAATTGGGTGCATCGGCAAAAATTATTATTCCACTTGTTATTATTTGTACGTTATTGATTGGGAATATTACTGCAGTATTTCAGCAAAGTGTTAAACGTATGCTGGCATATTCCAGTATTGCGCAAGCAGGCTTTATGCTGTTTGCATTGTATAGTTATAATGATATTTCTAAAGAAGGTATTTTGTTGTATTCCATTGCATACAGTTTTGCAACCATTGGCATTTTTGCTATTTTAATTAAGATGAAAGATTACACTTTCGAAGGGTTTAACGGATTGGCAAAAAAACAGCCTGTACTTGCTGCAGCTAATACTGTATTTCTTTTATCGCTTGCAGGTATACCCTTAACTGCAGGATTTTTCGCAAAATATTATATGCTGCTTTCTGCTATTAAGGCCAATGGGCAATCTGCTTTATGGTTGGTGGTTATTGCCGTTTTATTTGCAGCAGTAAGTGTATATTATTATTTTAAAGTAATTCAGGCAATGTATTTTAAAGAAGGTGAAGCTGAAACTTTTGAAATTAAAGGCAGCTTTAAATTTGCTGTAGCTATACTTGCGGCTATTATTATTCTGATTGGCATTTTCCCTTCACTTGCATTAAACTGGTTGTATTTTTAGTTTCAGTAAAAAAATCTACTTTTCGATAGATGATTGATGTGATGACGTACAAGTGTGCGACGCAACAGACGATGCCATGTATTTTTCCGCTTGTCACATAAAATATCTTTTTATCATTTTCCTGAGTATGGTTCGGTAATGTAAATTATCTTTATTGGGTATATATTAATTGCACATGACATTATCAGACACGTTTTCTCTTGCTTTTAGAACGGTTAAGGCGAATAAGTTGCGTACAGGGTTAACTGTTGCTATTATTGCCTTTGGTATTATGGCCTTAATTGGCATTATTACCGCTATTCAGGCAATGAACCAAAGTATTGTAGAGAGCTTCTCATCAATGGGTGCCAATGCATTTAGTATACGGTTTAAAGAATCCAATGTTAGAATGGGGGGCCATAACAGAGAAACCAAAACCGTAAAAAAAGGGCAACGCGAAAAGAATTCTAACCTTAATAAATACATTTTAAAAGCAGATGCAGAATATTTTAAAAGAAATTTTACATTTCCATCAAGGGTAAGTTTATCGTTACGTGGTCCGCAAAATATGGAAGTGCGGTACGAGAATAAAAAAACAAACCCGGTTGTTACGGTTTTTGGCGGCGATGAAAACTACATTCTGGTAAATGGCTATAATTTGGATCTGGGCCGTAACCTAAACACATTAGATGTAAGAAGCGGAAGAAATGTTTGTTTAATAGGTAGTAATGTTGCATTAAGGTTATTTCCCAATCATCCTGAAAACAGCGTTGATAAAATTATCAGGATTGGTAATATTCCATATCGGGTGGTTGGGTTATTAAAAACAAAAGGATCAAGCTCTATGTCAAGAGCCGATGATGCCATTATTACATCGTATAATAATTCAAGAAGATTGCCTAATCCTGCAAAATCTTATGGGATAGGAATAATGGTAGATAATGTTGCATTGCTTGATGCTGCAACCGGTGAAGCTACTGCACAATTTAGAGCCGTGAGGAAATTACTACCTTCTGAAACCGACAATTTTGTTATTGAAAAAAGCGACAAGTTTGCCGAAATGTTTATTACCTTTTTAGCAAGCATAACTGTTGCTGCTATTGGCATTGGCGCCATTACTTTATTTGGTGCAGCCATTAGTTTAATGAACATTATGTTGGTGGCAGTAAGCGAAAGAACAAGAGAAGTTGGGTTAATAAAAGCCATTGGCGGAAAGAAAAGAAACGTACGTCAACAGTTCTTATTCGAGAGTATGATTATTAGTTTAATGGGTGCATCTTTAGGAATATTATTGGGCATAACCGTAGGAAATCTCTTGGCCATATTTGTATTTAAAACCGGTTTTGTAATTCCATGGATGTGGGTAATAATTGGTATTGCCGTATGTTCGCTTGTAGGTTTTTTAGCAGGAATCTATCCTGCATTAAAAGCGTCTAAACTAAATCCAATCGTTGCGTTGCGTTACGAGTAGTTTTTTGTTACCGGCTTTTGTATTTCAATGAAGCTTTACTTGCGTCGCACACTGCAACTTTTGTATCGCTCTTCAACTTTTTTTGCCACTAAACCGCAAAGGCTCACAAAGAGTTATTTTGTATTACCTTCTTTGTGCCTTTGTGGTTCAAATCTAAAGGCTTCTGTAGTAAAATTCTCTGCAAATGATTTTCTTACAACGAATTAGTTTTTTTTATCGAACAATTTTAATTGATCGTTGATATAATAAATCAAATCTTCTTTCTCGGTGTGTTTTCTTAGCCAGCTATATGATGGCCTGCTTTGTTGCATAAATTCGGATAAAGCATCGTCAGTTAATTGTGTAAACTCATTTACAAATTGCGGAGTGTATCTGTAATTGATATATTGTTCCTGCTCCATTTGCTCAAACAACGTAATTACTTTTTTCTTTCTTTTTTCTCTGTTATAAAAATGATCGAGGTTTAAACCAATGCCTGTTCCTGAATTACCGTTAGAAAACGTGGGAATTGCATAATCGCTTTTGCCTGTAAAAAATTCCGTTCTTCTTTGAATACTGTCCATTTGATAAGCATTGTACTTTTTGTTGCTGTAAACAGTAACGGCAGCAAGGCTTTTAGTAATTGGTTTTAAATAAATACGAATGGTGTCTTGCAATAAAATTTCTTTATTCATTCTAACCGTATCAAAATAATAACCAACGGCAGCAAAAGAAAGTAAACTGTTTTCATCAACATTCAAATAAAACAATCCTGCTTTATTGCTGATAACTGTTTTACTGTTATTTAAGTTGGTAATAGAAGTAAACGTAATTATTTCCTGTGTTACACTGTCTTTTATAATACCTATATTCAACCCTTTTTTTTGTGCTGAAGCAGTAAATGCAATTAGGCTTAAACAAATGCCGATAAAAAATTTCATCACTAAAATGTTTTAACGAAGATAAGCTGTGGTTGCACTTATTCATCAATGCAATAAAAAACCCGATGCTTTTTAACACCGGGTTTTAATAAGGAATAATAATAACTTAGTTATCTTTCGGATCCAATCCTTTTTTAATTCTTTCAGCAACATCCTGCAAATGATATTTGCTCAATTTGTCCGGAGCTGAAGCAGCAGCAGCTAAAATTTCACTTCTTAAACTTACAAGGTGTGCCCTTACAATTGAAGGAACATCTGAGTTGCCAACATTTAATGTACTTATACTAAATCCACCTCTGGTTTGTGTTACAACCATTGGTGCTGCAGAAGCTGCAGGATTTAAAATATTAATTAAAGCATCGGCATAAGCTTTTTGTAAATTTCTACGGTAAACATCAATTGGCTTTTTGGTAGCCAATTCGCTCCAAATTCCCTGTTTAACATCAGTCAACAACTCATCTGCAGAATAAGTTGCATTGCCATATCTGATATTGCTTGTAGTTAAGCGGAATAATCTGGAAGCGGATAATAAACTATTTATTGCATTAACCTGCAGATTAGCAACAGCATCGTTAGCAATCGGGTTATTTATTTTGTTAAGAATGTTTTTATTTAATAACCAAGTTGGTGTTTCAAACAGTTGTTTGTTTAAAAAACCAACCGCTTCTTTTTGTATTGCTTTTGGTGTTGCTTCGTATACATCGCCTTTGTCTTCTACACTTTTGAATGTTTCATATACACCACCAACATTTTTTATAACATGACCAACATAACGTGAAAATTGACCTGAAATTTGAGCATACATTTCAGACAAGTTTTCGTATTTGTCGCCTTCTTCTTTTGTCCATTCGGGTAATTTTGCAATAATTACTTTTAAGTTCTTTATACCATATTCACTTGCTTTAACATTGTTATCGCCAAGATCTTCGGTTTGTGCACGAGGGTCTGCATTTCCACCTTCTCCGCCAAACCATAAACGAGGGTTTGCAGCTAAGCGTTCAACAGCCCATTTGTTGGTTATTTTCTTATCTTCCTGTTCATCTTTTACATCAGGCAAATATTTATAGCCCCATTCAATAGCCCATTTATCATAATCGCCAATACGAGGAAATAAACCACTTTCGTTAATATTATCTTCCGGTTGGGCAACATAATTAAAACGGGCATAATCCATAATAGAAGCAGTATGTCCGTTAGCTTCTACCCATGCTTTATCGCGTAATTTTTCTACCGGTGTTTTGCTGCTGCTGCCCATGTTGTGACGTAACCCTAGAGTGTGCCCTACTTCGTGTGAAGAAACAAAACGAATTAATTGCCCCATCAGTTCATCATCAAATTTCATTTTTCTTGCTTTAGGATCTACCGCTGCAGCTTGTACAAAATACCAATCGTGCACAAGTTGCATTACATTATGATACCAACCTATATGACTTTCTAAAATTTCGCCGCTACGTGGATCGTGAACATTAGGCCCGTAAGCGTTTTCAATATCAGATGCAAAATATCTTATTACACAAAAACGAGCATCTTCCAAACTCATGGTAGAGTCATTCTCCGGCCATTCTTTTCCAACGATCGCATTTTTAAAACCTGCTTTTTCAAATGCTTTTTGCCAATCGTTTATACCGGCAATTAAATAAGGTCTCCATTGTTTTGGAGTTGCGGGGTCTATATAGTAAACAATTTGTTTTTTGGGCTCAACTAATTCGCCTTTTTTATATTTTTCAATGTCTTCATCTTTAGGTTCTAATCTGTAACGAACGGCAAAAACCTGACTCTCTACTTTCTGCTGGTTATCGCTGTAATAAACATAATCGTCTGCAAAGAATCCAACACGAGGATCAAAAAATCTACGTTTCATTGGTGTTTTAGGCAATAATAAAAAAGAGGTATTCAATTCCATTGTTATTGCCCCCGCTGCTTCTGCTGCCGGCAAAGATGAAGTTGTTGGAAATGGGGATGCTGATAAAGTTAAACCCGGAGTAGAAGGGCTTGAAGAAAATGTTTTTACGGTTTTAATTTCTGTATTGATAGGATAAGTATTGATGCTTTGAATGTAAGATCTGTCGGCTGCAATTCCGGAAACATTCATATTTCTTTTTGTTCTCGGGTTAAGGCTTACTACCTGATTATCGCCTTTAAAAAAATCAGTGACTTCTATAACGCTACTCGATGTTTTTGCAACAGAATCTTTGTGATATGCGGCAACGGGAAAAGAAGCTGCAATAGGATCTAAGTAAGAGTTGGCAACAGCTTTAGAAATAATATTAGTAGAATCTGCATAACTTATTAATGTTATTACTCTTAAAAAAACCGTATTGTTTGGACCTTTCTCAAATTTTATGGTTTGTTGATTAACGATTTCGCCACCATAGGATCTTCCTCCACCTGGCACTTTGCTAAATCTTGTAACAGCCAGTATTTCTTGATTTAGGGCCGAATCCGGAATCTCAAAATAATATTTATCCTCTACTTTATGTACAATAAATAGGCCCTTTTTGGTAACAGCTTTATCTGTAATTATTTCTTTATAAGGTTTTGGCTGAGATTGGCGTTGTGCCCCCAAACCTAAACCTGTTAAGGGATTAGCGGTGCCGGCACTTGCCGGTATTTGTGGAATTGGGCTGGGTTGTTGAGCAATAAGTGAAGCTGAAAAGAATAAAGCCACACCCGATGCAATTAGTTTTAGTTTGTTCATGAGCTTAAGATAGTTTGATAAAAGTTGAAGTTAAGAATCAAATCATTTTTTTTTCGTTTTTCAGCTTTTATTTGATAAGTGGTTGAATACAGCTTTAAAGCAGGCATTTTACAACTACTAAAAAAAATGAGATGTATCAAATAATTAATAACAGAAAAATAATTTTCTTTTAGAAGCGTTAAACTTGTTTGTTTAAACCAGAAAATCCCTAATTTGTAAGCCCTTTTCAGAAAAACTGGACATTTGTTTTGTTTTTTCAAAACTTTTTTCAGTAGAATTGCGGATTGTTATTTTTTAATACAGAAAAATTTTAAAACTAAAAATCAATTGAGCCATGGCTGACATTAAACCAACTGCTCCAGCTGCTTCAAAAGCACCGACCTCAGTTCAATCAAAAAAAAGCGGTAATGCAATTTCTCTTATCGCCCCTATTGCATGTATCATTTTGGGTTACATCATTTGGCGTTTTGTATTAGGTAATCCTTCCAACTTCGCAAAACCTGATGCCGATGCAAGTCATTGGTTCTGGCCTGATCATGCGGGTCCAAAAGGTGCATTTGTAAAAATGTATGAAGGTGGTATTCTTGTGCCATTGTTAATTGGTGCATTTTTAACAGTACTTACTTTCGTTATTGAAAGATTATTAACCATTTCAAAAGCACAAGGAACAGGCAGCATTACAGAATTTATCCGTAAAGTTCAGTTTCATCTTGCTAACAGAGATGTTGATAAAGCAATTGCAGAATGCGATAAACAAAAAGGTAGCGTAGGTAATGTTATGAAATCCGGATTACGTACTTACAAAGAAATGATTACCGATACCGAATTATCTACCGAACAAAAAGTAATTGCTATTCAAAAAAATGTGGAAGAAGCAACTGCTCTTGAATTACCAATGTTGGAAAAGAATTTAGTATTCTTATCAACTATTGCGTCAGTAGCAACTTTGTTAGGATTATTAGGTACTGTAATGGGTATGATCCGTTCTTTCTCTAAATTAGGTGATGAAGGTGGTGGTGAAGCTGCCCGTCAGTTGTCACAAGGTATCTCAGAAGCTTTGTTTAATACAGCTTTAGGTATCGGTACATCTGCTATTGCTATCATTACTTATAACATCTTTACTACTAAGATTGATGCTATCACTTACGGTATTGACGAATCTGGTTTCACTTTGACTCAAAGCTTTGCTGCTAACTACAAATAATCTTTAGATTATTGTATGGAATTTTCAAAGTCTTGAATCTCATTTAGTGAAAAAATTAAATAAATAATAATGGCCAGACCTAAGATACCGCGAAAAAGTACGTCGATTGATATGACGGCGATGTGCGACGTGGCCTTCCTGCTGTTGTCTTTTTTTATCTTGACAACAAAATTTAAACCTGCAGAAGCCATTGCAGTAACAACGCCCAGTTCAGTAGCTGCTAAAGCTGCTCCAGATAAAGACATCGTTCTTGTAACTCTTGATAAAGACGGAAAAGTTTTCTTATCAATGGATGATGAACAAATAAAGGGCACAATTGCAGATGCTATTAATGCAACCAAAGGATTAAACATTAATAAAGCTGCATTTGTAAAAGCACAATTTATCGGAGCTCCTTTCAGTCAATTAGCTGCATTCCTGCAAATTCCGGAAGAGAATAGAAAAGGTGGCAATTTACCTGGTATCCCAGTAGACTCAACCAAAGGAGGAAACGAAATGGTTGAATGGATGAAATTGGTAAATGAAGCATACCTTGGGAAAAAAGCAAACCTTTTATTGAAGGGAGATAATCTTGCAAAGTATCCTGCTTTTAAAGGTGTAATCGATGCTTTCAAGAAAAATGATTTCCTTAAATTTCAAATGGTTACCAATCCGGAAAGTGTGCCTCTTGGCTCCGAATTATGGAAGAATAACCAAAAAGGTGAAAAGAGAGACGATTAAATTATTAACCTAAAATTACTGCACTATGGCAGAAATGGATACCTCCTCGGGTGGGGGACATAAGAAAGGCCCGGGTGTCAAAAAAGGGAAGAAGCTATCAACCCGTGTGGATTTAACTCCCATGGTGGATCTGGGTTTTCTATTGATTACTTTCTTCATTTTTACCACCACAATGAGCCAGCCTACGGCTATGCGTCTTTTTTTACCGAAAGATGCCGATAAGCCGGAAGATCAAAATAAGGCTAAAGAATCAGGTGCATTAACCATCCTTCTTGGTAAAGACGATAACGTTTTTTATTATGAAGGAATTTTGGACAATGCAAATGCTTCTGCAAATTTCAAATCTTCGAACTTTGGTAACGGTGATGAAGGAATACGTAATGTAATCCTGAAAAAGAAAGCCAATACCAACGAAAAAGATTTGGTGATAGTTATTAAACCAACCAGCGAATGCACTTATAAAAATGTGGTAGACATTTTAGACGAAATGTCTGTAAATGTTTGCAAAAGATATGCATTGGTTGACGTTTCCGATGTAGAAGAAAAGTTGGTGAAAATAACTGAAGCTGCAGCTACTACACCTGCAAAATAATGTGTGGCGTTTTTAGTAAAAAGAATCTTACTATTAAAGATAATTTACATGGAAGTAAACAAAATATTATCCGCTGATATCCTTGATATCATATTTGAGGGAAAGAACAAGGAATACGGAGCTTACGAGCTACGCAAAACGTATAACAGACGTTTACGTACAGCCTTGATCGGTACTGTTGCTACATGTCTTATTTTCTTCCTGGCATCTTTTGTTGCTAATTCTGTAAAGAAAAAGCAAGCAGAAATTCTGGTTCAAGATGTGAACCTGGAAAATATGAAAACGGAAGAAAAGAAACCTGAGCCGCCACCGCCGCCACCTCCTCCAAAACAGGAGCCACCTAAAGTGGAAATTACTAAATTCACCCCTCCGAAAATTGTGAAGGATGAAGAGGTAAAGCAAGAAGATGAAATTAAAGAAGTAGAAAAATTAGAAGATACAAAAATTGGTACAATTAATCAGGAAGGTGCTAAAGATGAAGGTGTTGTTGCAGCTCCGGTAGAAAGTAAAGGAACCGGTGTTGTAGAAGCCCCTAAACAAGATGAAGATTATGATAAAGTATTTACTGTTGTACAAATTCCGGCAGAGTTCCCTGGTGGAACTGCGGGTTGGCAGAAATATCTTGAGCGTAATTTAAATAGAGATCTTCCGGTTGAAAATGGTGCACCTCCGGGCAAATACACAGTAGTTGTAACTTTTATTGTAGATAAAGGTGGTGCAATCAGTGATGTATCTGCAGAAAACGACCCGGGTTATGGTACAAAAGATGAAGCCGTTCGTGTAATTAAAAAAGGCCCGTCTTGGAAACCAGCAGTTCAAAATGGCCGTAATGTAATTTATCGCCATCGCCAAAGTGTAACATTTGTTGTTTCTGAGGAATAATAATATAAGGTATTCTGCTCAAATAATCAATGATTTAATCCCTTCGATTTTCGAAGGGATTTTTGTTTCTTTATAGTGAAAAAAAATCCTGTAAATGTTATTCCTCTTGCAAAGATAATTGCAACTGCCAACGGGATTTACAGGTGATTGTTCACCTAATATTTAGTAAGATGGAAGTCAGTAAAATCCCTTCTGCCGATTTACTGGACATCATCTTCGACGGAAGAAACAAGCTGTACGGGGCTTATGAACTCCGCAAAACTTATTCTCACAGACTCGCCGAAGCACTTGTGATCACTACAGCTATATGCGTAGTATCTATTGGTGTCCCACATGTATTCTCCAGATTTGTACAAAAAAAAGAGGCTGTACAGATGTACGTAAAAGATGTGTCTTTAGAAGATCTTAAACAGGAAGAAAAAAAACAAGAATTGCCACCACCACCTCCTCCGCCAAAACAAGAGGCCCCTAAAGTTGAAATCTCTAAGTTTACGCCACCATTGATAGTAAAAGACGCTGAAGTAAAAGAGGAAGATGAAATAAAAGAATTATCGAAATTAGAAGATACTAAAATCGGAACAATTAACCAGGAAGGAACTAAAGATGAGGGGCTGGTTACGGCACCTCCGGTAGAAGTTAAAGGTACCGGTGTTGTAGAAGCACCAAAGCAAGAAGAAGACTATGATAGAGTATATACCATTGTTGAAATTCCAGCACAATTTCCTGGCGGTGCGGAAGCATGGCAAAAATATCTGGAACGCAACTTAAACAGAGATTTGCCCATTCAAAATGGTGCTCCTGTTGGAAAATATGTTGTTCGTGTTTCCTTTATTGTAGATAAACAAGGAAACATCAGCGAGGTTAAAGCAGAGAATGATCCGGGTTATGGTACACAGGATGAAGCAATACGTGTAATTAAAAAAGGCCCGAACTGGAAACCCGCAGTTCAGAACGGCAGAAACGTTACTTACAGGCACATCCAGAATATTGTTTTCATCGTGTCTGAAAGTGAATGATGGCCTTTAAATATTGCGAAGGCTGCTTATTTATATAAGCAGCTTTTTTATTTAGACAAGTAGCAGCTTCTTTTATATATTTTTGATAAAAAATGAGATGGCAGAAAAATTTAGTGATTGGAACGACACTATTGTAGCATTAGCAACCCCACCCGGAATTGGTGCAATCGGTATAATAAGAGTAAGCGGCAAAAATGCGATTGATATAATTAATGAAATGTTTGAGTCTAAAGATTTAGCAGTACAAAAAACGCATACCATACATGTTGGTATTTTAAAATATGAAAATGAATTATTGGATGAGGTTGTAGTTTCTCTTTTTAAAAATCCTCATTCCTATACCGGAGAAGATGTAATAGAATTAGGATGCCATGGCTCTCCATATATTCAGCAAAGAATTATAGATACAATTATTCAAAAAGGTGCAAGGCTGGCAAAACCGGGAGAGTTTACGCAACGTGCATTTCTAAATGGGAAATTAGATTTAATACAGGCAGAAGCAGTAGCAGATGTTATTGCAAGCAATACTAAAGCAAGTAAAAATGCTGCGTTGAAAAATATTAAAGGCGGATTTTCCAACTCGCTAAGCAATTTGAGAGAGCAGTTGATTAGATTTTCTGCATTAATAGAATTAGAATTGGATTTTGCTCAGGAAGATGTTGAGTTTGCAGACAGAAAAGCCCTATACGAGTTGATTGATATCCTTCAAAAAAATACAACAGATTTGTTGCAATCATTTTCATTAGGTAATGTTATTAAAAATGGAGTTCAGGTTGCAATTATAGGCAAACCCAATGCAGGAAAATCAACCTTGTTGAATACTTTGTTAAATGAATACAGAGCAATTGTAAGTGATATTGCAGGAACAACAAGGGATACAATTGAAGAAATTTTAAATATCGACGGAATACAGTTCCGCCTTATTGATACGGCAGGCATTAGAATGCATAGTTCTGATATCATAGAAAATATGGGGATGCAGAAAAGCATAGAAAAAATGGAGATGGCAGATGTTGTATTGTATTTGTTTGATATTAATAAAATGAATTTTGAAGAATTGAAAGCAATAGAAGAAGAATTACTTAAAAAATCAACCCTGTATATTTTGGTTGCAAATAAAACGGATCGAGTTGGAGAAGATGCAAAAGTCAGGTTTGCTGCATTTAAGAATATTTCTTTTATTTCTGCTAAGGATAGATTTGGTATTGATAGCTTAAAAATGAAATTGAGATCTATTGCAGTACATGGCGATATTAATACAGAATCAATCGTTGTTACAAATGCCAGACATTTTGAAGCCTTACAAAAATTAAGTAAATCGTTAAACGAAGTAAACTTAGGTCTACGCGATAATATTTCCGGAGATTTACTGGCTTTGGATATACGCCAATGTTTACATTTTTTAGGCTTAATAACCGGAGAAATTACCAACGAAGATCAACTGGATTTTATTTTTAGTAAGTTTTGTATCGGCAAGTAGCCCCACTACGCTATACACGGGTTCTACACGATTATCACTGATTATCAGCATATATCTTTTGCCTTTCTTTGCCTTCTTTAGCCTTTAGTGGCTGTTTTGTTGTGACTATTCTATTACTAATTTTTATTTAGTAAGAAAATCATGATTTTGATGATACACAATGATGCGGTAAGCATAGTAAATAGCAATACAAATAATCTGACTGCCAGGAAGGATTAAATATTTTTTCTACAACTTATGTTGCATTTTAATTCTTCCTTATAAAATATTATTAAAATGATAATTATTTATAATTTTATTCCAACACCTATTGTTACATAAAATAAATTATTCCCTGTTTCGTCCTGTAATAAATGTTGGGGCATCACATAGGCGGGTGTTACAGAAACATTTAATTTTCCTGCAACAATTACTATCGGCATAGATATTTCGTAAGACAAAATATTAAAACTGCTAAAATTTTCGGTTACCTGCTGTTGCGAAACCGGAACGCCCAATAAACTTTTTTGTTGAATAAACGCTTTTGAAAAAT
>Ga0182038_10001047_pt1 | contig 14404 bp, 10 predicted proteins | sample sta12Can44000108_FD_125976 | JGI IMG/M metagenome (GOLD analysis project Ga0182038, IMG submission 125976) | Lab enrichment of tropical soil microbial communities from Luquillo Experimental Forest, Puerto Rico - statanox.12C.anox.44.000.108 | ecosystem: Environmental > Terrestrial > Soil >...
CTTGGAAAATCGTCAGGGCCAGTCCGCGAAAAGATCGGCATAACAATTAACCATCGCTCGGCAACTTGGTCGTATCGGACCACCGCGTCTCCATTGTTGCGCGCTTCGCAGACGCCGCCGAACGCCGTCCACAGCGATTTCGTTGCCACCGGTCCGTACAACACCGCCCCGCTCTTGCCATATTTCTTGCCCCGTTTGGAGAAGATTGCGATTCGCGAATTCACGATCTGTACGATGTGATCGGGGCCCACGGCGAGGCTGTTGTCGGACGGGTTGCGGAAGGTGGTTGCACCTTGCGGACCTTCGAATCCCGCACCCATTCCGTCGAAGTTTTCAAGCAGAGCCGCCGCAGGCCGCGTACCTTGCGACGTTTGTTCAACGGCAATTTCGGCGGTACGCAAAGCTGGCGGCGGTGCCGGCGGAGGTATGGGTTCTTCCGGTCTTTGGTCTTGCGCAGGAGTTACAGCATGGAACGATGCAGGAGGTGACGTGCCACACGCCCTGCCTTCGCAATCAGGCAAGGCGGTCCTCACATGCAACGCTCGCATCGAAGCAAGCGGCGGCGAGGAGCCATCTTTCATAGCGCGACCGACAACGAGCGCGCTTAATGCGGAACGGCTTGTCTCGATCGCACCGGGAGGGCATTTGAAACCATCGACAAAGAGAAGGAAGGAAACCACAAAGCCGACAGTTGAAATGACGACGTATGACGGCGCGCGATACATAAAGGACTCGCCAACACTTGAGCGAGCGCGAGATTATAAAATATACAATGTGGCCATGCCAACGGTTTCCTTTCGGTCTGGTCGCGAGACACGCCATGACGCCGAGAGATGCCAGCCGGAGACCTTTGCTAAACGGAGGATTGCGGAATCGAACCGCTTGCGGACGCACCATTCGCGAGATACTGTCGGGCCGCAATTCTCGAGGAGGACCCGGAATGATTCGTAAACTCGCTTTTCTCTTGGCTTTGGCTATTCCATTCAGCAGCCACGCCCAGCAGCTTTCCACCCGGGCCATGGATGATCTGAATTGGAAGGAATTCCAGCGGCTCGTTCCAGCACAGATCAAAACTGTAATTGTGACCGTTGGTACGCTCGAAGCGCACGGATTTGTCAACAACGGCGCAGACAACACCGTGCCCGTGGCGATTGCCAACGCCATTGCGAGTGACGTGGATGCACTGATTGCGCCCCATATTCCTTACGGTGTCACGGACATCCTCGCACCATATCCCGGCAGCCTACATATTCCAGAAGATGCGTTTCGAATTTACGTGCGGGCGGTGTTGGTCGGGTTGGTGAACAACGGCTTCCGGAACATCGTTATCCTCAACGGGCATGGACCACAAGTTCCTGTTCTGCAGCAGTTGGCGAACGAGATTTCATTGCAGTACAAGGTCAACACGTTGCTCATCAATTGGTGGCTTCTGGCCAATGATATAACGCGACAGTTTTTCGGCGAAGACGGCGGGCACGCAACGAACGACGAGACCGCAATGGTGCAGGCGACCAATCCGAAGTTGGTGCACTGGGAGCTTTTTACGGGGGTGAACATGGCCACATCGCTCCCCAAACCAGGGGATGGCTGGTCGGCAACTCCGTTTCCTTCCAGCATCTTGCTCTATACCGAGGGTCAAGGACTGCCGAAGGACCGCAGCCAAGCCAAAGCGGAGGAGTACTTTCGCAAAGTAGTAGCCAAAGTAAGGGCATTGATTTTGGACACGCTGCGGAAGTGGGAGTTAGCGGGATTCAAGTAGTGCCAGACGGCCAAGCTTCGGTGAGTGGGCGGACGTTGCGGGTGTCCATCCTTGCGTTGTTGAAATCGGTTCTCGACTTCAATTCAGGATCAAATGGCTCGTTCAACCATTCAACGGACAAGCGAGACCCAGGGCTTCGTTTGGGATGGATGAAGGTGCCCCCAGGCCCGACCAAAAAATCTTCCGCTCGAGCTCCTCCATCGCAAGATTCGGAGCATCTTTTCGAGCCGTCAAAGAGCGGCTAAAAACCAGTAGGCGCTGCCGAAACGACGATTGGATTCGGTGTTGCCGCCCATTCGGCCCTCTTACGAGGATACTTCTGCGGGATATTCTTCTTCGGCAGAAGAGGGCACCATCATGGCTGGCGTCGGGCGGGCAACACGATTGAGAAAGTAAACGTAGGTGAGAACCATTGTCGGAAGAAGGACCAGCGCGCCTTTCCACACCGCAGAGGGAGCATAGACGCCGCTGACCAGGCCCGCGAACGCGATCCCCACCATGAAATACGGAAACACCCACGCGTAACAGCGCCGGCAAACCTGCTTCAGTGGTTGACCTTCGACGAGGCCAATGACGATCGAAACCAGGGCTGAGTTGAGAGGGAAATAGGTGCTCCCACCGAGGATCACGCGGACCAATAGGGATTCTGTTCCGCTTTCCGCCGGGATGAGATGGGAGAACTCATACGCCAGGCTGCTGCTTAGGATAACGGTTGCGGCGCTAAAGGCCACCTGCACAAAACGCGGGCGCTTGGTGCTGGCCCAGAGAGACTGAACGAGAGCGGCCGCCACGCTGACAGCAACAACTTGGGAGTATGGCAGCGCCATCATCCCCAGCAGGAGGAAAACAAAATTCGGGGAGATCGTGCCTTCCATTCCTGGAATCCGGACCTTGAGCGCGGAGGCAAAGGCAACGAGGCAAAGATAGATGACAAACTGCCGGAGGTTTGCGGAGGACCAGCAACGGGCGGCCAGCAGCACGAGTATGCCGCCACAGGCGATCACGAAGGCGATGTAGGGTTTAGCTTGGCTCGGCATTCTCTTCATTCCTCCTTTCCCTGATCGTGCCTACGCCGGCCTATCATTGGTCTCCGTCATCTCCGGCACTAAATGCCTGACTAAGACTGGCACCCCAAACCACGGAATCTCCCCAGACCACGCTAAAACCTTGGTTCAGGCTGCTACCCCATACAACGGAACTGCCCCAGACCACGGAATACCCTTGGACCGTAGTGCCGTTGAAGATCGACGCCCCCCAAACAACGCTAGTGCCCCATACAACGGAGCTATTCCAAACCGAATTCGGGTCAGCGACCAAATACACGGTACCAGTCGACGGATCGTATTGCACCATCGGTGACTTGGCGCTGCCTAGCGTAGCCGGAGCAAGGTCAGTACTGGAAACCGCAGCTTCCGCGTCGACGAAACCTGCGCCGATGGCGAAGACGTCGTGCTGAAGAGAGTGGTTGATCCCATAGCTGTCTGTTTCGCTTATATAGTGACCGTAGCCCTTCCAGGCCGTTTTCATGAGCCGCGCCTTAACCTGATCGGGGGTAAGGCTAGGATTCTGTTGCAGCAACAGGGCAGCCACTCCACTGACTACCGGAGTTGCCATGCTCGTACCGCTGAGCCGAAAGTATTGAGCCGCACCGTAGGAACCGTTGCACTGTGTTGCGGTCAAATTGCACGGGTATACATCCAGTGAAGGATACGTGCCGACCAGAGTGCTATAAGGGGCAAGTAACGACACGACTCGGTTGCCAGGGGCCGCCAAATCCGGCTTCACGACGTGATCGATCAGCGTCGGCCCCTTTGAGCTATAGCTGGTGATCGTCTGACTCGACTGAGAGAACGAGCCGTGCAGGTTGGTGGCGCCAACCGTGATCACGTAGGGGTCGTTGCCTGGGGCGCCGATGGTGGCGTAGCCCTGAGTGCCTAACGACGTGTCCCGCCCGGAGTTCCCGGCTGCCACGACTACAACGATGCCAGCATTCCATGCAGCTTCGACCGCCTGGCAGAGTGGATCGAGCGTGTAACTCTCGTAGACCGGGCGTCCGAGCGACAAATTCAAAACGCGGATGTTGTAGGTGCTCTGGAGAGCAATGGCTTGTTGGATGGCCGCAATCACCGAACTGTCCGATCCCGAGCCGTTTGCGTCCAGGACACGGAGATTGACGATATCAGCTTCGGGCGCTATGCCGCGGTAGACGCCCGGGTAGCTCTCCTGCGTCGAGTCGGTTCCATTGGAAGAGATGATTCCGGCAACGTGTGTGCCGTGGCCGTAGGCGTCTGCGGTCGAGATGTCTCCGGGCACAAAGCTCTGGCTGTAGACCACGCGCGGGGCTACGATGCCGCCATCAGTATAAAGGTCATCATGGAGCCCGACGCCGCTATCGACGACAGCTATAGTTACTCCCGTTCCGTCCCAGCCTTGCGCTAAAGCGATATCGGCATTGACGGCGCGCACGACATGATCCAATGCACCATTTACCGGGCGATTCGGCGAGATGAAGGCAACATCGGGGTCATTGGCTAGGGCTTCGAGCGCCGTGACGGGAATGGAATAGTGCGCGCCTTTAATGATGCTCAACGTCCTCTTCAATACCCCGCCTCGGTTCTGCACCTTCTGGTGGTGGGCAGCGGTTGGCGTTTGGGTGAATTGGATGATGACGTCAACGGTGGCGCCGCCATCGCCGCCCCTAAGAGCCTCCAGCTCTTTAGACAGCTTGTGATGATTGCCGTCGGCAAGTGCCAATGCGGCCGCCAGCATGGTGACCAAGGCTAAGCAGGCGAGGCGCGTGCCCCAGGTAGTGCTTCTTAAGCGACTATCCCCGTTCCTTGCTCGATTGTTAAGGCCGGTGCCATCCATTCTCGTCTCCTAAGTAGGCTGGGGGCCTAGGAATCCTTTGGAAAGACCATGCTTCAGAGTGGAACAGTTATGCGCTATGTCCTTCCAGCGCGTCGATGGTACAGGGGTGGGGATCTACTAGTACGAACGTACAGCAAGTTTTTTCCGACGGTGGCCCTGCTCTCTTTAAGACTAGCTTGCGGAAATCCGTTGATGCGGAATCACGGGTCTGCCCTGGCACCTCGACAACCGTGGGAAGCCGTTTACCTTGAAGCACATCCTGCTTCCAGTACTATTGGCAGAAGCTTTCTCACATCCCAAGCTGGCTTGTGCAAGGCGACCTTCCCGGTCGTTCCTTGTTTGCAGGCTGGTCAAAGATGCCAAGGGACTTGGGCCATAAGAAAGTCTCCACTCGTGCGCTCGAACCGCAGGACGCACGGAGCGTGGACTCCGCGCCGGCCGGCAAGCCGGGTTTAGGAAAAGAATCAGCAAACACTATCTGGAATTGGTGGAAGCGGGTTTGGACCTTGCCGGCGGCGAACGGGCGTTTTGTGGGCTGGCCGGCGACGGTTTTCATCATGACCCAGGTGTTGGCGGGCATTCCCTTGCTGCCCTACGGGCTGCTGCATTGGCACACGGAGAACTCCCTGCGATTTGCGAGCTTTCTTGCCGTGGCGCTTGGAGCATCGATCTTCAAGGTGCGCCTTCCGGGCATCCAGGCGACGATGTCCGCGAATTTCCTCTTTATTCTCGTCGGCATCGTGGATCTTTCCTACCCGGAGACTTTGCTGATGGGATGCCTCGGCGGGCTGGTGCAATCGCTCTGGCAGGCAAAGCCCCGCCCGAGGTTGATTCAGCTGCTGTTCAATTTTGCCAATCTTGCCATATCCATCTCTTTAGCGAATCTGGTTTTCCATAGCCAGTTTGCTTACAAGATAGGACTGCGGTGGCCGCTACTCTTGGCGGCAGCTTCGACGACCTATTTCGCGATGAACACCATGTCGGTTTCGGGCATCATCGCGATGACCGAGCGCCGGAATCCCATTTTGGTGTGGAAAGAGTGTTACCTCTGGTCATTTCCTTATTACCTGTTGGGCGCGCTGATTGCGGGAGGCGTGAGCATCATTAACCGCTCGTTGGGATGGCAAGTCGCTATCCTGGTCCTGCCTGTCGTTTACTGGATTTACCGGTCCTATCGGACCTATCTTGACCGGCTGGAGGCCGAGAAGAAGCACACCGAGGCGATTGCGGATCTCCACCTCCGCACCATCGAAGCTTTGTCGCTCGCGATTGAAGCCAAAGATCACAACACGCACGGCCACTTGAGGCGAGTGCAAATCTATGCCATGCAAATCGGCAAGGATCTGAATGTCACGGAATCAGAACTGAACGCCATCCGGGCTGCGGCGATGCTGCATGACATCGGCAAACTGGCGGTGCCTGAGCACATTCTTTCAAAACCTGGCCGGGTTACGCCGGAAGAATTCGAAAAGCTGAAGATTCACCCTATCGTAGGCGCGGAAATCCTGGACCGCGTTCAGTTTCCTTACCCGGTCGTGCCGATTGTGCGTTCGCACCATGAGAAGTGGAACGGAACGGGGTACCCTGACGGCCTGACTGGCGAAGCGATCCCGATTGGCGCGCGGATTTTGTCTGCCGTCGACTGCTTTGACGCACTGACTTCGGAGCGGCCGTACCGGCGCGCCGTGTCAACGGACGAGGCCATGGGCCTGCTCCGCGCGGAAAGGGGCAGAAGTTATGACCCGCGCGTCGTGGATTGCATCGAGCAGCGTTACAAGGAGTTGGAAGAGGTCGTGAGCCGCTCGACGAGGGAGGGAAGTTCGTTTGAGCTGCCCTCAAAAGTAGACCGGTGCGTAGCCCCCTCGGCGGGATTTGCCGAGATGCCCGACGAGGCAGAAGTTCGCGCCGCCTCCTTTCTTGCTTCCATCGTGTCTGCCCGGCAGGAGGCGCAGCTTCTCTTCGAGTTAGCGCAAACCTTGGGCAACTCGCTGAGTTTGCGGGAGACGCTTTCGGTGGTTGCTGCGCGCTTGAAGCAGCTGATTCCTCACGACGCGATCGTCTTCTTCATCTATGAGGACGGAAGGCTGATGCCGAGATATGTCCACGGTGTGGACTACGATCTGTTCAACTCGATCGAGATGCCGCTCGGGCAAGGCGTTAGTGGCTGGGTGGCGCAAACCGAAAAACCGATCATCAACGGAGATCCTGCGGCGGAGACCAAATACCTCGGAGACCGTGCTCCGGTCTCTGTACTTCAATCCGTGCTTTCTGTACCGTTGCGAGGCCGCGACGGCGCCGCCGGAGTACTCTCACTCTACCTCCGGGCAAAGCAGGGTTTTACGAAGGATCATTTGCGACTGTTGCTGGCGGCGAGTTCGAAGCTCGGATTGTCGGTCGAGAACGCGTTGCAATTTGAGAAAGCACAGGACACTGCGAGCACCGATTTCCTGACTGGGCTGCCGAACGCCCGCTGGATCTGCGTACACCTCGAACAAGAGATTGCGCGCTCTCGGCGTAGCGGCACTCCGCTGGCGGTACTGTTGAGCGATCTCAATGGATTCAAAAGTGTGAATGACAACTTCGGCCACCTTGTCGGGAACAAGCTGTTGCAGCAGATCTCAAAGAACTTGAAGAACGCTTGCCGCGAGTATGACCAGGTCGGCCGCCTCGGCGGCGATGAGTTCGTGTTCGTCCTTCCCGAGCTCACCAAAGAGCGTGCCGAAGAGCTAAGGCCGCGACTCGAACTCGCCGTCGAGGAAGCCGGCCAATCGATTTGCGGCGCCAAAGTGGTCACCGCAAGCATCGGATGCGCGTTTTATCCGAAAGATGGCTCCACGGCCGAGGAGCTCTTGTCCGAGGCAGATCGCCGGATGTACGAGGCCAAGGAAACCTACTACAAGCTGCGTTGTGAAGCTCCTCGGCTTCAGGTTGGTTGATGGGCGTCGCCTGTTTGACTCTCTGGAGCGATGCTTTAAGCGCGAAAACAGGATGAGAAATAGAATCCAAAGGATTGCTGGGCGGTTGCTCATGCTTGTCGCTCTCTGCCTTCTTGGCGGCTTGATGAGCGCGTCGCTCGTCCGGCTTGCTCCCGGCTACGGTGTGGACGAGCGGGAACTGGATCCTCGCCTCAGCCAGGCAAGCGTAGAAGCCATTCGGAACTCCCATCGCCACGGTTCCAGCCTTCTTTCCTACTACGGCCAGTATCTCGCGGGAATCTTACACGGCGACCTCGGTTCTTCGGAGTGGCTACACCGCCCCATTTCATCGCTCATTAAAGAACGTTTTCCGGTGACCGCTAAGTCTGTGACGCTCGGCGTCTGTTTGGCCTGGGGACTGGCCCTCGGGATTTCCCTTGGAAGCGTGTACCGTCGCCGGTTGTTCCTTGATATCGCGGGGACGCTCGCCAGTGGCGTGCTCATCGCGCTGCCGGCAGCGGTGGTCGCCATCTTCTCGGTTTATTTTCGCGCACCCGCGTTTTTGGCAATCTCGGTCGTGACGTTTCCCAAATTGTTTCGCTACTCGCGAAATCTTCTCGCGCATGCCTACGCGCAGCCCTGCGTCCTGGCTGCACAGGCGCGCGGAATCGGACAGACGAGAATTCTTTTCTGCCAGGTCCTTCCATTAGCGGGTCCCGCGCTTTTCGCGCTTTTGGGGGTTTCCCTGAGCATGGCGTTCGGTGCCGCAATCCCTATCGAAGCACTCAACGATTCCCCAGGAGTGGGGCAGCTCGCTTGGCAGGCCGCGCTCAATCGCGATCTGCCACTAATTATGAATCTGACGTTGCTCATCACCCTGATTACTGTGACGGCAAACTCGCTTGCCAGCGTTGCGAACGAGAGGATCTCCCTGTGAGTTCCCGCAGCAAGCTTCGCGGAGTCTGCAGCGCGATTTTATGCTTCATTTTCGCCGTTGGCCTGTTTGCCGGCGCAGTCAGTCCCTATTCCTATGCCAAGCAATTCCGCGAGCGGCCGAACGCCGCACCGTCCGCGTCCCACTGGCTTGGCACCGACAGTCTCGGAAGAGATCTCTTTGCCCGCTTAGCGTACGGAACGCGCGTGTCCCTGTTGCTGGCGCCGGCAGCCGCGTTGCTGTCCACGCTCATCGCCGGCGTCTTCGGGGGCCTCGCGGGACTCTTGGGCGGATGGTGCCAACGACTGATCCTTGCGGCTGCTGATCTGTCGATGGCCCTCCCCCTGCTGTTTGTCCTGCTAGCCCTCCGGGCGTTGCTTCCTCTGGATATTTCCCCCGTTGTTTCCGTCATGGCCACCTTTGCGCTGCTGGGTTTGCTGGGTTGGCCGTCTTCGCTGCGTGTGGTCTGGGCGGCCACAAAAAATCTCCGAAATTCCGACTTTCTTCTGCTTGCTCGCGCAACAGGATGCGGGCGGTGGAGAATGATCGTGCGCCACGTTCTCCCGAACTTGCGCCCCGTCCTGTTGGCTCAATTTTGTATTTCCATTCCCCTATTCGTCCTCACCGAAGCCACTCTGAGCATGCTGGGACTCGGCGTAATGGAACCACTTCCTTCTTGGGGCAATCTTTTGCGCGGACTCGAAGACCTTTCTGCCATTGGCGCAAATCCCTGGAGACTCTCGCCCCTCGTCCTGCTGGCTCTGGTGGTGATCTGCTTTCAACTTATTTTGCCCTCACAGGAGGAAACCGCTTGATGTCCCGTTTGCAAGGAAACCTGGCCCTCTTGATCCTGGTGGCTCTCGCGCCTCCTGTTGGTGCGCAGACAGGCGGCGAACTCCGCTTCTGCCTGCACGGCGAACCCAAAACCTTCAACCCCGTCTTGGTTGACGATGAAGCCTCGGAAAACATCCGCTACCTAACGGGTGGAGTTCTCATTCGACTGAACCGGCAATCGCAGGCGCTCGAATCCGCCCTCGCAACGTCTTGGACGATCTCTCACGACCGGCGCACCATCACGTTCCGCTTGCGCAAGGGAGTCCGTTTTTCCGACGGGACGCCGTTCCGTTCTGAGGACGTCGCCTACACCATGCGACTTCTCATGGATCCCGAAACCCATTCCCCCACAGGCGACGCTTTCCGGTCGGGAGAAGGAACTGTGCAAGTTGAAGCTCCCGCGCTGGATGTTGCGGTCATCACATTTCCCGCTCCTATCGCTGGGCTGGAGCGTCTGTTCGACCAAGTCGCCATCCTTTCCTCCCATTCCCCCAAGAAGGAGATGGCCGTCCTCGGCCCCTTCCTGATCGCCGACTATAAGGCGGGTTCTTACGTGTTGCTCGAAAAGAATCCAAACTATTGGAAACATGACGCACAGGGACGCGCCCTGCCCTACATCGACCGCGTGCATTTGGACATCCAGCGGAATCGCGACATTGAGCTGCTGCGATTCCGCCGCGGCGAATTGCAGCTGATCAATCGCCTAGAGGCGGAACAGTTCGACCGCCTGCAGCATGAAAATCCCGCGGTAACGCGAAACGCGGGCACGGGCCTTGACGCCGAGGAACTGTGGTTCAATCAGTCTCCGGCGGCTCCGCTGCCCGAACACAAGAAAGCGTGGTTCCGGACTAAGGAGTTTCGCAAAGCCATTTCCATGGCCATCAACCGAGCGGATCTCTGCCGCATTGTTTATGCTGGCTACGCGAAACCCGCATACGGGCCCGTTTCTCCCTCCAACCATTTTTGGTTTAACGCCGCACTCGAAGAGGAGAAATACGATCCTCAAGGCGCCTTACGACTGCTGAGGCAAGCAGGTTTCCGCTCCGCATCCGACACGTTGCAAGACCGAGCGGGAAATCGGGTCGAATTCACGCTTGTCACCAATTCGGGCAATGCGGCCAGGGAAAAAATGGCGTCGATGATACAGGAGGACCTCTCGCAAGTAGGAATCAAGGTTAACGTTGTCACATTGGATTTTCCGTCGTTGATCGAACGAGTGACGCGCACCTTCGATTACGAGGCCTGCATCCTTGGGCTCGTCAACACCGACCTGGACCCCAACAGCCAGATGACCGTTTGGTTAAGTTCCGGCGAGAACCACCAGTGGAACCCCGGCCAGGCAGCTCCGGCCACGCCGTGGGAAGCCGAAATCGACAAGCTGATGCGCGAGCAGGCGGCCGCTCCCACGGAGAAAGAGCGAAAGGCGAAATTCGACCGGGTTCAACAGATTGTCGCCGAACAGCAGCCCTTCATCTATCTCATTAACAAAGACGTACTTGTGGCCGTCTCTTCCAACGTTGTTGGCGCAGCACCGGTGGTGCTCAATCCTCCGGGATTTTGGAACGTGGAAACGTTGCGGCTGGGGCCCGCGCCGGAACTGGGAGTCCAGAAGTGACCTCTACCACGCCGCTGCTTTCCGCACGGCTCTCTGTCGACTATCGGAACAAGCCCGGCGTCCTCAGAAATATTGTTCTGGAGATTTCTCGCGGGGAGATTCTAGGACTCGTCGGTGAAAGCGGTTCCGGAAAAAGCACGCTGGCGCTGGCGCTTCTGCGGCTACTGCAGCCCGGAGGAGCGAAAGTTCAGGGTGAGGTTATTTTTCAGGGCGAGAACCTTCTTCAAAAAGCAGAGAGTCAGCTCCGCGCGATGCGTGGGCGGCAAATAAGTGTCGTGTTGCAAAGCCCCCTGACTTCTCTGAATCCTGCTCTTCGCATAGGAACGCAGCTCAAAGAGGCCTGGCGCGCGCACGCAAAGGGCACAAAAGAGGAGTGCTGCGCAGCCGTGAGCGCTGCGTTAAAGAGCGTGAGCTTGTCGGACGACGACGAATTCCTCGCAAGGCGTCCCTCGCAGCTGAGCGTCGGCCAAGGCCAGAGAATCCTTATCGCGATGGCGATTCTTCACCGACCCGCGCTGCTGATTGCGGATGAGCCAACCAGCGCACTGGACGTGATTACGCAATCGGAAATTCTGGCTTTGTTCACTCGGCTCAACCGACAACTTGACGTGGCCATCCTCTACATTTCGCATGACCTGCCATCCGTGGCGGCACTTTGCAACCGGGTCGCGATCCTGCACGACGGAGAGATTGCCGAGTGTGATAGACCTGAAGTGATCTTCGATTCGCCGCGGCACCCGTACACGCGCAGCCTGCTGGCCGCCCTTCCCAGCTTGCCACGGCACAGACCTTCCTTCGAGCCTTCTGATCGATTTGCCAAGGACCTGCTTCCAGTAAATGCGGGGACCTGCGAGTGACTTTTCGCAGCGCGACGCGGGAGCTGGCCGCTGCACATCAAACGATCGTCTTTTAGTTTAGGGCCGCGATTGTGCTTAACCATGCTGGCTTGTCAGCCGCGACATAGCGAAAATCTCTTTTTTTGGCTTGCTTCCCTTTGACCCTGCATCGCGATTTCGAAGCGCCTGATTCCGCATTCCTGCGGCGACTGCCGAGCACAGGGTTCTACCAGCAAACGGACGTAGACTTCACGCGGCCAGTGTTGGACCTGCAGGTGTGGTGACGGATCCCAGCTCGATTAGGGCTTCGCGGACTTCCCCTAGCCTGGCGTTCTCGGCGGTTGTCAAAGTCCGCGGCGTGTTACAATCCGCAGTATGTTTGATACGCTAGACGTAGAACCTCGTGGTCTTTCGGGTCGGCCCCTGACTGCCCTCCTGTTTGCGGTGGGGCTGGGCATCGTAGCATCGCGGTTTCATGCGAACGACTTCACCGCGTTTGCGATGATCCTTACAGTTACCGCCCTCATTTGGGAACGGCTTAAAGCAGAACAATAAGAGCGCGCCTCGCGTATGCAGTGGGACAAAGCCGTGCTAAAGTGCGCGGCTTATAAAGCGTAGAGGTTTCCTCGCCGGCCTGCTCGCCTTGAAAGCTCAATTCTTGGCTTAAGCTCGATTCGACGGCCTCCCGTGTCGCCTGATTTTCACGGTTCCCAATTGTTATGTGAATCAGCGTAGGTAATCCATTGCGCTTTAAAATTAGCAAGAAATTCGAGGGTCGCAGTCTTCCAAACGGCTCCTTGAGTTCCGGTGGGGGGCGGTGTACGCGATAATTGCGGACCACAGGGCGGCGACAGTCTCAACCCAGGCGGTCGCTGACCGTTCAAGATGTCTCGATGCGGACGACTTGTTCGATATGGAAGGCGGCGCCCTGAAGGTTCTCGTGCATGAGGCAGTATTCGTCCTATAATCGTGCCGTGATGCGATGATCTTTTCCGGACGAACTACGCGGAAAGCCTTAAAGCCAAAGACCAGGCTTTGGCTACTCCTTGCCACAATTCTTTTCTCTGGCGTTCCATTCTTGTCACAGGAACCGCAGCACCATCATCTCGACGCAGCCGAAACCCTGGGCAGCGTGAACTTTCCGACTTCCTGCGCAACTACCGTGCAGGCCACATTCACGCGCGGCATGGCGCTGCTCTATTCGTTCGAGTACGAACAGGCGGAGCTCGCTTTTGAAAATGTCGCGCAAAAAGACCCTGGCTGCGCCATGGCCTACTGGGGGCAGGCTATGAGCGAATACCACCAGCTGTGGGAGCGTCCGAGCAAGCCGACATTGCAGAAAGGCGCAGAGTTTCTGACGAAGGCGCGCGAACTCAAATCCGCGCCGCGCGAGCATGACTACATTCGAGCGCTGTCGGTGTTCTACAGCGACGACGACCCCAACAAGCACGACGCGCGTGCAGAAGCCTATTGCAAAGCGATGAAGGGGGTCGCGGACCGCTACCCCGAAGATCGGGAAGCACAGATTCTCTACGCGTTGTCGGTCTTGGGATCGAGCAGCTACCACGATCCAAACCTGACCAGCGAGAAAGCTGCCGTCGCCATCCTCATCAAGCTCTTCAACGAGGAGCCAACGCATCCCGGCATTGCGCACTACATCATTCATGGCTGCGACAATCCACAAATGGCCAGCCTGGCGCTCCCCGCGGCGCGTAAGTATGCCGCGATCGCACCGGCATCGCCGCACGCGGTGCATATGCCGTCGCACATTTTCGCCCGCCTGGGCCTGTGGCAGGACGACATTCAGTCGAACTTGCAAGCGATCGAAATCGCCGACAAGCAGGCCGCGATGCATGTGCACACGGCGCATCACAAAGTGCATTCGATGGATTTTCTGGAGTACGCCTACCTGCAGATCGGCGACGACGCCGATGCCAAGAAGCAAGTGGATGAACTTGCAGCCATGCGGGAGCAGCACGGCGACGCCGACTTCATGCACGACTATTTGCAGACGAAACAGTCCACGTTACCAGTGGTTTATGCCATTGAACGCCGCCAGTGGAAGGAAGCGCTCCGCCTGCAGCCGAGCAGCAACGTCGAGCCGTACGCCAAGGCGCCGGTTTACTGGGGCCACGCGGTTGCCGCTGGACATCTGCGTGACGCCGCGGCCGCGCAGGATGCGTTGGACCACTACGACGAGCTTCTGGAAGCTACACGCAAGGGTCCCAAGCCCTACAATGCCGAGGGCATGAAGCAGCCCGGCCGCGTCATCGAGGCATGGGTCGCCTACGCTGCCGGCAAAGAAGACGAAGCCGTGCGCGAACTGACCGCAGTCGCCGACGAGCAGGACAAAGTTGGCAAGGGCGAAACCGAACTGCCCGCGCGCGAAATGCTCGCAGACATGCTGTTCGAGTCTGGCAAAGCGCAAGAAGCACTCAGGCACTATGAACTCTCGTTAAAGACCGATCCCAACCGTTTCAACGGCCTTTATGGTGCAGCCCAAGCCGCGAGCAAGTTGCAGCAGAAAGAAAAGGCGGCGACTTACTACTCGCAACTTTTGAAAAACTGCGACGGCAGCCATTCCGACCGGCCGGAGTTGGCTCAAGCCAAAACGCTGGTTGCGGGATCGTCGATGAGGATGCA
>Ga0182038_10001049_pt1 | contig 14384 bp, 10 predicted proteins | sample sta12Can44000108_FD_125976 | JGI IMG/M metagenome (GOLD analysis project Ga0182038, IMG submission 125976) | Lab enrichment of tropical soil microbial communities from Luquillo Experimental Forest, Puerto Rico - statanox.12C.anox.44.000.108 | ecosystem: Environmental > Terrestrial > Soil >...
CAGTCTTTACAAAACCGTGTCAACCGCTTTTTTTCGGCTCGTTTCAGAAGCTTACCGCCTCTTCCTCTCACCTTCCGCACCACCCTTCCGGGCTTCAGCGGAGCGCGGTTTCTACAGAGCTTACAGCACCGTGTCAACCGCTTTTTTCCGGTTTAGTTTCAGCAGCTTATCGCCACTTCTTTAACCCGGCCCACCTTGCGGCGGGAGGCGGTTTCTACGCCCCGCAGCGCGGAGAGTCAACCACCTTTTTCCGCCCGCTGCTTTTTCGGGATTTCAGTCCATTCGACGGCAAAAGCCCCTGCGCCTCATAAGACGCATCAGCCAGATCCACCTTGTGGAAGAGTTCCCCCGAACAGCGGGCGAAACTTGACTTTATCGTCGCACCCCCTGACTGGCAAGCACGAAAATCGTGCGCCAGCTTTTTTCCTATTTCAGCTTTACCGGCGAGCAGGTCAGGTCGAACAGCTTCAGGGCGCGGCAGGACTTTTCGGCCGTCTCCTGATCCGCCACCGGCCCCGCCGACAGGCGATAACGGGCAATGCCGCGACGCTTGTTCACTACTTCCCTGGAGATATGCGGCGTCAGCCCACCCAGTTCGGCGGGATACTGGCCTTGCAAGGTTGACCAAGCGCGCTCGGCCCCCTTCTTGGACCCATAGGTCCCAAGCTGCAATCCCATAGTGCCGGTCGGAGCCATAGCGGCAGGAGGCGCCAGAGGAACGGGCGCAGCGGCCCCTTCCCCATTGGCTGCCGCTTCTGCCGCGCGCGCCGCCTCGGCGGCAGCACGGGCCTGGGCTTCCTTCATGGCGCGAGCCTGCGACAGCTGAGCATCGATGGCCTTGCGTTCCTTGTCCGCCTCGGCCTTGGTCACCACCCCAGCTTCCTGCAGATGCTGCAAACGTCCGACCTTGGCGGAATATTGCAGCTCGTCGGTCACCGGCGGCGCGCGATCGGCTCGGCGGTCGGGATGAGCCGGCATCAAAGCTTCGAGGATGATGTTGCGCTCGAGGGTTTGCTCTTCGGCCGAAATGCTTTGCTCCTGGTAATTGGCCGAAATGGCCTTCAGGCGATCGACGATCTCGCGCCCCTCGGGGGCGGGGCTGGTGATGCCGAATGCCGGCGCCTGCGGCGCGGTATATTGCAGCAGCGCCCCCAGATTGGCCTTGCGGCGCTGGTCATATTCCTCACGCGTGATCAGGTCCTGATCCAGCAGGTAGTGCAACGCCTTGAAGCGGCGGATCACCGCTGCGTCATCGTCATAGGCCTGCTGAGCCATCACCTGCCCCAGACTAACCTGGGGATCTTGGACGCCGGTCATCACCGCCAGATTATGCCGGGCGATTTCGTCCACCGTCTTCGGCTCGCCGCCCGACATGCTGGGAATCAAGTCATCGGCATGCATGGAGATCACCAGCTGGTAATATTGCCGTGCTCCCTCCAGCCGGTTGGTGTGCTGATAGACGATGGCCAAGGCCAGGATCGCCACCGGGTTCTGAGGATTGTCCTTCAAGGCCTGATTGCCGAAAGCCTCGGCCCGCACCAGATCGCCGCGTCCCAGCGCCTCGATTGCCTTCTGGTCGGAGCTGGTGTCCTTGAACAGAGAGATGCTGCCGGGATTCATCGCCGCACCGCAGCCCGAAAGCCCCACGGCCAGTCCCGACGAGATCACCGCCATCCAAAGAGCAGACGCCATCCGGCGATGCAGCACAGCCATTCCCTGCCTCTTCATGCTTTTCCCCAGACCGAGGCACACACCGGAACGGCGGTCCTCCCCTGGGCTGCACTGTGACAAAGCCCCGCCCGGCTTGCAACCGGCGAAGCAGACGACGGCCCGACTTCGGGCAGTCTTCCCATTTGATACGGTTGGATTATCATCTTCAGGCGCGGATTTAAGAATGGGGATGCGCCTTTCGCCAAGATCGGGAGAACTCTCTTGGGACAGGAAACCGAACTGAAGCTGCAGCTGGCCCCCAGCGATCTGCAACGGCTCAAGCGTCACCCCCTGGTGCAGCGGCTGAAACGAGGCCGGCCTCAGACCAAACAGCTGAAATCCGTCTATTTCGACGCCGAGGATTTCCGCCTGCGTTCGGCCGGCGTGGTGCTGAGGGTGCGCCATGTGGGACGGCGGCGCATCCAGACGGTCAAGACCATGGGCGCCTGCATCGGCGGCGCCTGGGCCCGTGATGAATGGGAATGGGAAATCGCCGGTGACGAGCCCGACCTGTCGCTGCTGGCGGAAACGCCCCTGGCCGAGATGTTTGCCGCCGAAGGACTGCTGCGCGCCCTGCGCCCCATCTTCGCCACCGAGATCAAACGCACCGCCTATCTGCTGGGCGACGGCGTTTGGGAAGTGGAACTGGCCTTGGATGAAGGACAGCTGGTCTCAGCCCAAGGCTCGGCCCCCGTCTCGGAAGCCGAGTTGGAACTGAAGGCCGGTGCGCCGAGCCAGCTCTATAAGCTGGCGCTCGGGCTGCAAGCCGATCTGCCGGCCCGGCTGATGAGCGACAGCAAATCCTCGCGCGGTTATCGCCTGGCCGAAGGCTCCAGCCCACAGCCGCAAAAGGGAGCGACGCCAGACTTCACGCCCGAGGCCACCAGCGCCGAGGCCTTCCGCGCCATCGCCCATGCCTGCGCCGGACAATTGCTGGTCAATCAGGATTGCCTGATCGAGACCCGCGACCCCGAAGCCATTCATCAGATGCGCGTCGCCCTGCGCCGCTTGCGCTCGGCCATGAATGTTTTCAAGGGGTTGCTGGATACTCCTGAAACCTCTCGGATCAAGGAGGAACTGCGCTGGCTGCAATCCATCCTGGGGCCGGCTCGGGACTGCGACGTCTTCATCGATGAGATTTTCGCACCGCTGGAAAAGGAACTGGCAGGAGATGCCGGCTTTGCCGCCCTGCTGGAGGATTTCAGCAAGCGACGCCTTGCCCTGTACGATGTCGCCATCGTCGAGGCCTGCGGCCCCCGATTCACCCGGCTGATGCTGGAACTGGGCCATTGGGTCGAAACAGGCGACTGGCTCGATATCTTGGAAAAGCCCGACCGCCAAGCTTTGCTGGATCGCCGGGCCTTGGACCTGGCCCGCGAGGTCTTGGAAAAGCGGGAAAGCAAGCTGATCAAAGGCCTGCGCCATCTTCGCAAACTGGATGCGCATGCCCGCCATATGACTCGTATCGAAGCCAAGAAGCTTCGCTATGCCATCGAGTTTTTTGCCCCTCTGTTCAACAGCAAGCGCCCTGCGAAATTCGCCAAATCATTGGCTGTGCTGCAAGATGAGCTGGGGCTGCTGAACGACATCGCCACCAGCCGTGCCGCCCTCAAACATCATGCCGAGCAGAGTGGCGACCCCGAACGCCTATGGTCAGCTGGGCTGATCGCCGGCTGGCATGCCGCCCGCGTGTCGACCCTCTTGCAAGATGCCGAACGAGCCGCCAAATCTTTCAAAGCCTTGCCCCGCTTCTGGCGCAAGGACGCGCTCAAACCAAAGGACCAGCCGCCGCCATGAACGCCTTGGCCATGCTTATTCCCGTTACGATCCGGCCGATCTTGCTGCTGTGCCTGTCGAACCTGTTTATGACCACCGCCTGGTATGGGCATCTGAAATATCCCAACAAGCCCCTGTGGCTGGTGGTGCTGGCCAGTTGGCTGATCGCCATGGTGGAATATTGCTTTGCCGTGCCGGCCAACCGCTACGGCCATCAGATCTATTCCGCCGCCGAGCTGAAGACCATGCAAGAGGTGATCACCCTGGTGGTGTTCGCCCTGTTCTCGGTCTTTTATCTGGGAGAAAGCCTGACGGTGAACCACGCCGTCGGCTTCGCTTTGATCGCCGCCGGCGCGTTCTTCATTTTTAAAGGGCCGTTTTAGAGCAGGCTCTGCCCGCACCCGCCAGGGGCTGGAGTCCCTGGACCTCATTTCCCTTTATTCAACCCGGTCCGCCAGGATCGCCCCGCGTGAGGCCATGAAATAAAGGCCCATATGGTGGGTCAGGTCGCGCGGATGCGTCGCCGTCGGCGGCAGGCCGATCTGGTCTACCACTGCTCGGGGCAAGTCGTAGGTCGCGCAGCCGGGCTCATAGACCACGATATCCTTCAGACTGGGCATCAGGCCGTGATTGCGAGCCGACAGCAGGGTCAGCACGAAATCCATCACGCAGATATCGGTACAGATGCCCACCACCAGCACCACCGACAGGGAGCGGCTGTTCACCCAATCCACCACGCCGTTACGGCCCGTCGCCGGATCGATGGCGCCGATGAAGCCGTTAATGCAATCCTTGCGGATTTCCGTGACTTGCGGATCATTGCTGAACCAAGCCAGCGTCGGAACCAGGTTCTCTTGGCCGGTTCCCATCTCGCAATGGGGGGGGTAAGGCGGCTCGGCCTTGCCGGGAATATGACTGTCGAGGAAAGCTAGCACCGGCTGCTTGCGCCCGGTGAATATCCGAGCCAGCTTGTCTGTCTCGGCGATCATCAGATCGATGCGGGCATCGGGACCGGGCGGAGCCAGCGGGCCGCAACCGGCTGTGGCGAAGCCGTTCACCTCGTCCACCACCACCAGCCCGGCGGAAATGCCCGAGATCGGATAGCTGACGAACGCCAAGGGAAGATCGGACAAAGCGAAAGCGCTCATGGTTTTCTTTCCACAGGACTGTTGGCGCCCCCGCCAGAGTCGGAGTGTGAAAGAAAAGGCGTAGCAAGGCGAATCCTTTAGGCGACCTGCGCGCGATTGAGCTTGCTCATTCGATCTTCAACACGAAGGCACGAAGGAAAGGAGAAAGAGGAAGGAAAAGAGCATTCTCCTTCCTTCCCATTCCTTCGTCTCTTCGTGCCTTCGTGGTGAAATAAACTACTCCCCGGCCGAATGGCTCCCCGGCCCCACCGGATGGGGCTTGGGATGTTTGTCATGGCCGGGCTTATGACGGTTCAGCCAGCCCACCAATCCGCGCACCACCACATAGAACACCGGGGTGAACACCAGACCGAAGCCGGTGACGCCCAGCATGCCGAAAAACACCGCCGAGCCCAGCGACTGGCGCATCTCGGCGCCGGCGCCAGTGGCCCAGACCAGCGGCACCACGCCCAGGATAAAGGCGAACGAGGTCATCAGGATCGGCCGCAGTCGCGTGCGGGCGGCGCTGACCGCCGCTTCGAAGCGGTCCATGCCCTCGTTCTCGCCCTGACGTGCGAACTCAACGATCAGGATGGCGTTTTTCGCCGCCAGACCGATCAGCACCACGAAGCCCACCTGGGCCAGAATGTTGACCGAGATGCCGCGGATGTTCAGACCCGTCACCGCCGCCAACAGGCACATCGGCACGATCAGCACCACCGAGAGGGGCAGCGACCAGCTTTCATACTGGGCCGCCAGCACCAGGAACACGAACACCACCGAGGCAACGAATACCAGGATGCCGTTGTTGCCGGCCAGAACCTCCTGCAACGCCAGTTCGGTCCATTCGAACGAGAAGCCGTCGGGCAGAGTGTCCCGCGCCAACTGCCCCATCTGCTCCAGGGCATAGCCCGACGAGTAACCCGGCAGGGTCGCACCCTGCACCTCGCCCGCCGAATAGAGGTTATAACGCGGCACGCGATAAGCACCGGTGATCGAGCGGAAGCTGGCTACCGAGCCGATCGGCACCATCTCGCCCTGATTGTTACGGGTCATCAAATTCGAGACGGCATGAACATCGGTACGGAAATCGCCGTCGCCCTGCGCCATCACGCGATAAGTGCGGCCCAGATAGTTGAAGTCATTGACGTAGGATGCACCCATATAGATGCGCAGAACGTCATAGACATTGTTGACCGGCACCCCCAGGATTTGCGCCTTCACCAGATCGACATCGGCATAAACCGACGGCGTGCGGGTGTTGTAGGTCGAGAAGACGTTCACCAGGCCGGGAATCTGGTTGCCGGCGACGACCATCCCCTGCACGGCGCTTTCCAGCGCCGCCAGGCCGCGGCCCTTGGTGTCCTGCACCATCATCTTCCAGCCACCGGCCGAACCGATGCCGCGCACCGGCGGAGGCATGACCGGGATCAGCATCGCCTCTTGAATAGCCCCCAGACGCATGCGCAGAGTGCCAACCAGATCGGTCGCCGATTGACCTTTTTCTTTCGCCCGCTCTTCCCAGGGATTCAGCAGCACAAACACCGTTGCCGCCGAGGGCGAGTTGGTGAAGGTGGCGGCGTCCAAACCGGCGATCGGCACCACATGGGCGACGCCGGGAGTCTTCATGATGATATCGACGGCCCGTTGCACCACCGCGTCGGTGCGCGCCAGCGAAGCGCCCGGCGGCATCTGGATCAGGGTGATCAGATAACCCTGGTCCTGATCTGGAATGAAGCCCTTGGGCGCACGATAGAATTCGGTGCCCGCCAGCGCCATCAGGCCGGCATAGACCGCCAGCAGGATGGAGGTGATGCGGATCATCTTCTTGGTCAGCGCGCCATAGCCATTCGACAGCTTGTCGAAAGCACGGTTGAAGGCCATGAAGAACAGCACCACCGGCTTCATCAGCGGCGAGGCTTTCTCGTGGTCATGTTCCTGGTGCGGCTTGAACAGCAAAGCGCAGAGCGCCGGGCTGAGGGTCAAGGACACGATCAGCGAGATGATGGTCGAAGAGGCGATGGTCGCCGCGAACTGCTTGAAGAACGCGCCGGAAATGCCGGGGATGAAGGCAGCGGGAATGAACACCGCCGACAGCACCAGGGCAATCGCCACCAGAGCGCCGCCCACCTCGTCCATGGTCTCGTGCGCGGCGTTGCGTGGGCTCATGCCCTCGCGGATGTTTCGCTCGACATTCTCCACCACCACGATGGCGTCATCGACCACGATACCCACCGCCAGCACCAGGCCGAACAGCGACAGATTGTTCAAGGAATAGCCGAGGCCCGACAGAATGGCGAAAGTGCCCACCAGCGAAACCGGAATGGCGACGATCGGCACCACCGAGGCCCGCCATGTCTGCAGGAACACGATCACCACCACCACCACCAGCAGCACGGCTTCCCAGATGGTGTTGAACACCTCGACCACCGACTGCTTGATGAACAAAGTGGGGTTATAGACCACCTTGTAGGCGACGCCCGACGGGAACGAGGCCGACATCTTGTCCACCGCGTCCAGCACCCGCTGGGCGGTATCCAAGGCATTCGAGCCCGGCAGCTGGAAGATGCCCATCGGCACCGCCCGCTGGCTGTCCAGATAGCCGTTGACGTTATAGTCCTGTGCGCCCAGCTCGATGCGGGCGATGTCCTTGACGCGGGTGATGCGACCATCCGAGTCGGACTTGATCAGAATATTGCCGAACTCTTCCGGAGTCTTCAGACGGCCCTGGGTCTGCAGGTTCACCTGGAAGGCGCCGGGAGTGGGCACCGGCGGCTGGTTCAGCACGCCGGCGGAAACCTGGATGTTCTGCGCCTGAATGGCCGCCACCACCTCGCCCGCCGTCAGATTGCGGGCCGCCACCTTGTCGGGATCAAGCCAGACGCGCATAGAATAATCGCGGGCGCCAAAGACGGTGACGTTGCCGACACCCTGCAAGCGGGCCAGCACGTCCTTCATCTGCAAGGTGGCATAGTTGGACAGATAGAGCTGATCGCGCGATCCGTCCGGCGAATAGATATGCACCACCAGCATCAGATCGGGCGAGCTTTTCTGCACGTTCACGCCCTGGCGCTGCACTTCCGAAGGCAGCTGGGTCATCGCCTGCGACACGCGGTTCTGCACCAGCACCTGGGCGATATCCAGGTTGGTGCCGACGCGGAAGGTGATGGTCAGACGCAGATTGCCGTCGCCGGTCGAGTTGCTGCTCATATAGAGCATATTCTCGACGCCGTTGATTTGCTGCTCCAGCGGTGTGGCGACCGTTTCGGAAACGGTCTGACCGGAAGCGCCGGGATAGGTCGCCGAAACTACGATGGTCGGCGGCGCGATCTCGGGATACTGAGCCAGCGGCAAAGTGAAGAAGGCGATGCCGCCGATCAGGGTGATGAACACCGACACCACCGTCGCGAAGATCGGCCTGTCGATGAAGAAGTGAGTCAGGCGCATGGCCTCGGTTCTCCCGGCGACTTTAAGGGTTGGCGGGAGCGGCGATGACGCCGTCCTGGGCGGTGACCTTCTGGCCCGGACGAGCCCGCAGCAAGCCGTTGATCACCACCTTGTCATCCGGTGACAAACCGGAACGAACCACCATCAGCCCATCGGCCACCGGGCCAGGCTTGACCACCTTGGGCACCACTGTGCCGTCGGGGGCGACGGTCATCACCAGCTTGTCGGACTGGTCGGTCAGGACCGAAGCTTCGGGGATTACCAGCGCATCGTAAGCGCCCGAACCGGGCATGCGCACGCGTCCGAACTGGCCGGGGGTGATGAACAGATCGGGGTTCGGCACCGTAGCGCGAGCGCGGATGGTGCCCGACGAGCGATCGACCTGATTGTTCAGGAAGTTGAGAATGCCCTGATGCGCCCAAGCCTTTTCGTCAGACAGGCGCAGTTGCACCGACAGCTTGCCATCGCGGGGCGAGGCCACCTGACCGCTGGCGACCGCACGCTGGAAGGTCAGGAAATCGCCTTCGCTGACATCGAAACTGAAATAGATCGGGTCCAGCGACACCACGGTTGAAAGCAGAGTACCGGCGCCGCCCGAGCTGACCAGATTGCCGACGCTGACCTGATGGGTGCCGATGCGCCCGGTCACCGGCGAGGTGATATGGGTGTAATCCAAATTCAGCTCGGCATTGCGCACCGCCGCACGGGCGATATCCAGTCCGGCTTCGGCGGCCTTCACCTGCTGCACGCGGGAATCATAATCGCTGGCGGCCAGATAATCTTTCTGCCGCAGTTCGGCGCCGCGGGCCAGCTGGCGCTTGGCCAGTTCGACGCTGGCTTCCGCCTGCGCCACATTGGCCCGCGCCGAAGCCAGAGCGATCTCGAACGGGCGCGGATCAATCACGAACAGCAGGTCGCCCTTGCGCACCATCTGGCCGTCGGTGAAATGAATCTCGGTCAAATAGCCACTGACCTGAGCGCGCAGATCCACCGATTCCACCGCCGAGAACTGGCCAGTATAATCAAGCCAATCCGTCACCTGCTTCTTCAGCGGCAGGCTGACCGTCACTGGTGGTGGCGCAGCGGCCTGCTGGGCCTGGGCGGGAATCGTCGTGGCCGTCACGGCCAACAGGCAAAGGGCGGCAAAAGCATAGCGGGAAGCATGAAGCGTCATAGGGGATTCCCAAGCAGCGGCAGAACACCGTTTTTCATGGAAAGATGTTCACGGACCTCTTCGGCTTCAAGTGCGGGCCCTTTTGAACTGAACAGTTCGGTTCAAACATCTAATGCCCGCCCTGTCAATCCGACCGTAGGTCCAAGGAGACGATTTTCCTTATTTCACGATAGGGTACGCACGAGCCTTGACGCCATCACGCCATCCGGCCAACTCTGGTGGCGATATGATATGATTGGAGTCCCAGTCCGGTGAGCCATCTGACCGCCGCTTTCCTGTCCGTCGTCCTGGCTTTGTTTCCCATCGTCAATCCGCTGGGGATGGCGCCGATCTTTTTGCGCATTACCGCCGATTCCTCGTCCCATGCCCGCTCGGCCTTGGCCTGGCGTGTGGCCTTCGGCGGTTTTCTGCTGATGCTGGGATCGTTCTTCGTCGGCTCGCATGTGCTGGCCTTCTTCGGCCTGACTATGCCGGCAGTGCAGGTGGCCGGCGGGCTGATCGTGCTGTCGGCAGGCTGGCGTATGCTGCAACAGGGCGACGACGCGCCCAAGCGCAACAGTCAGGCCAAGCTGCCCGACGACATCGCCCTGACCCGCGCCTTCTTCCCCCTGACCATGCCGCTGACGGTGGGACCGGGCACCATCTCGGTGGCCATCACCCTGGGCGCCAAAGGGGCTCAGGGTAGCGATCTGTGGTTCTGGGTCGCCGGCGGCGTGCTGGGATGTCTGGCCATCGCCGCCAGCATCTATCTCAGCTACCGCTTCGCCGAAAAGGTCCTGGGCTTTCTGGGTGAAGCCGGCACCGACGTGGTGCTGAGGCTGTCGGCCTTCATCCTGCTCTGCCTGGGCGTCCAGATCGTCTGGCGCGGGCTGGCGGTGATGACCGGGCATCCCTGACCCCGGACAAAGAAAAACGCCGTTCCCCAAACAAGGAACGGCGTTTTTTGTATCGAACTTCTTTCGAAGCCTTACATATCCAGCAGGATCTCCGCCCCGTCGGCGACCGAGGCCTGAGCCACGTCGTCGGCAGCGCCGGCATAAATCTTGCGGGCCGGCACGCCCAGACGGATCAGCTCGGAAGCAATAGCGTCGGCACGGGCGCGAGCCAAAGCACGGTTGGATTCCATGTTGGTGCGCGGGTCCACATCCAGACGCTGGCTGGCGGAAGCGGCGATTACGCGCAGAGTGCCGCCCTTCTTGCGCAGCAGCGACGCCACGTCGCGCAGACGGGCGTGATCGGCGGACGACAGTTCCGAAGTGCCTTCGCCGAAGCTGACGGTGGCCAGATCGAACGAGGCCGAGCTGCGGCCTTCATTGAAATCTGCCAGCGAGCGCGAACCCGAGGCATTGCTGCGCGACGCCACCGCCGAACGGCCATGATGGCCGGGCGGGGTCAGCTGCACGCCACCCTGCAAGGTGCCATTGCCATAGGTGTAGGACGGCTGGGCATAGGGTGTCGGAGCCTGGGCGGCGGCCATCGCCGGCCGGTTATAGCTCTGCTGCGAGGGCTGGAAACCGACATTGGGCTGGCGCACCGGCAGGCGATCGAACTCGCTCAGACGGCGCTGATAAACTTCTTCGACCGTCTCGTTGCCGGCAGGACCGGGGCGCAAGGACTGGGGCGGAGCGGCATAAGCGGTCTGCGGCGCCGAGCCATAGGGCGGACGCGAGGCATAAGGCGAAGAGGGCGGCGGCGGAGCGGCATCGGCCGTCTGCACCGCCGGGGCCGGAGGCACCACGCCAGACGGAGCCGCATTGTTGCGGGCGACGGCGGCATCGGGGTTCAGCGGACGGGTCGGCGTGCCCTCGCGGCTGGCGACCGCCTGCGAGTAATGCGCGTTCGAGCGATCCGACGACAACCCGCCAGACGGCAGAGCCCCTTCGCTGTTAGCGGCAGCGGCGGCGTCGCCCCCCGTATCGGCATTGTCGCCGCTGTCGTCGCCAGGCGACACCCAGGAAGCAACACTGTCGTACCAATGAACCGGATTGACGGAATTGGGGATCGAAGAGCAACCCGCCAGAAGAACCGCGGAAAAGGCCACGCCGGTAGCGGCCAGTCCGGTCTTTTTCCAGGACCGGCGGCGTTGCGGGTTAAAACTCTGCATCGGGATCCCCATGTTCCATCAATTGCAATTGTCTTGGGCGCCCGCCACCATAACGACAAACGGCGGTTTCACTCCATCGGGAATGGCAGTATATAGATGAGTGGAGAGTCTGCACAGAGGGCTGTTGAGGCATATTGCGATTTAAACTTCAAAAATTTCGACTTCAAACTGTCGCTGGCGCCTCTCCCAAAGCCATGCCATGTGAACGCCCGTCAGAGGTGTTCCTTACATTTATAAGGGGATAAGAAGTATGGGCGAGCAAAATGGTGCAGACATGAAGTTCGTGGACCCAGCCGAACTGTCCAAGGCGATGACCAATATCGCCGAACGTAGCCAGCGCATCGTCACTGATTTCCTGACCCGCCAGGCCAGCGACAGCTCGATGGGCATGGGCGATCCCCTGAATATCGGCGAAGCCTTCCTGCAGATGACCGCCAAACTGATGGCCGACCCGGCCAAGCTGGTCGAGGCCCAGATCAATCTGTGGCAGGACTATCTCAGCCTGTGGCAGAGCACCGCGCGCCGCCTGATGGGCGAAGAAGCCAAGCCGGTGGTCGAAGCCGAAAAGGGCGACCGCCGCTTCAAGGACGAGCTTTGGGAGCAGAACGAAGTCTTCGACTTCATCAAGCAGTCCTACCTTCTGACCTCGCGCTGGATGCAGGGCGTGGTCAATAATGTCGAGGGCGTGGACGACCAGACCGCCAAGAAGGTGGACTTCTATACCCGCCAGTTCATCGACGCCATGTCGCCGTCGAACTTCGTCGCCACCAACCCGGAAGTGCTGCGCGCCACCGTCGAGAGCGGCGGCGAGAACCTGCTGAAGGGCCTCAATCATCTGCTCGAGGATCTGGAGCGCGGCAAGGGCAAGCTGTCCATCCGCATGACCGATCTCGACGCCTTCAAGGTGGGCGAGAACATCGCCACCACCCCGGGCAAGGTGGTCTATCGCAACGATCTGATGGAGCTGATCCAGTACAGCCCCACCACCGAGACCGTGCATAAAACCCCGCTGCTGATCGTGCCGCCGTGGATCAACAAGTTCTATATCCTTGATCTGCGCCCCAAGAACTCCTTCATCCGCTGGGCCGTGGCTCAGGGGCATACCGTGTTCGTGGTGTCCTGGGTCAATCCGACCGAGGCGTTGGCTCAGAAGAGCTTCGAAGACTATATGAAGGAAGGCCCGCTGGCCGCCCTGGGCGCCATCGAAAAGGCCACCGGCGAACGCCAGATCAACGCCATCGGCTATTGCATCGGCGGCACTCTGCTGGCTTCGACCCTGGCCTATATGGCCGTGAAGAACGACGACCGCATCCTGTCGGCCACCTTCTTCACCACCATGGTCGATTTCTCGGATGTCGGCGAGATGTCGGTGTTCATCGACGAAGCTCAGCTGCATTCGCTGGAAGAGCGGATGAACAGCCAGGGCTATCTGGATGGCTCGGAAATGGCCGGCACCTTCAACATGCTGCGCGCCAACGACCTGATCTGGTCGTTCGTGGTCAACAACTACCTGCTGGGCAAAGAGCCGTTCCCCTTCGATCTGCTCTATTGGAACAGCGATTCCACCCGCATGCCGGCGGCGATGCACAGCTTCTATCTGCGCAATATGTATCTGAACAACAAGCTGATCGAGCCGGGCGGCATCACCCTGGACGGCGTCGAGATCGATCTGCGCAAGATCAAGGTGCCGACCTATCTGATCAGCACACGCGAAGATCATATCGCGCCCTGGAAGACCACCTTCACCGCCACCCAGCTTTATTCCGGCCAGGTGAAGTTCGTGTTGTCCGCCTCGGGCCATATCGCCGGCGTGGTCAATCCGCCGGAAGCCGGAAAGTATTGCTATTGGACCAACGCCAAGAAGGTGAAGGATCCGGATACCTGGCTGAAGGGCGCCACCCAGACCGAAGGCTCCTGGTGGCCGGATTGGAATAGCTGGGTCGCCAAGACCGCCGGCGAGATGATCCCCGCCCGCGAGCCCGGCAAGGGTAAGCTGAAGGCGCTGTGCGACGCCCCCGGCGAATATGTGAAGTCGCGCCTGGCCTAATCGATCAGGCTAGGCTCAAGAAAAGACGCCGGCCGGAGGGATGCCTCCGGCCGGTGTTTTTTATGCTTAAGCCGACACCGAGGTCGAAGTGACGGTCGAAGCCGAGGCGGCGCTGGAGGACGCCCCATCCATCCCCTGCGCCCCCATGCCTTCCGGCGGCTTACCGCCGGGCGGCGGGCCCTTGGAATTATCGGCGCTCTTGTTCATGCGCGAATCATAGATGGCCTGTTCTTCGGCGGTGACGACCCCATCCTCGTTCAAATCAGCCGGATCATAGGTCTTGCTCGACGAGCCGCCGGCTCCACCGCTGCCCGAAGCGGTCGAACTGGTGGAACTGCTGGACGCAGCCGAAGCCAAGGCATCCGCCGCTGCCGACAGCTGGGTCGGATCGATGCTGAAGCTTTCCAACGGAATGCCGCTGGCTAACGTGCTGCTGGAACTGACCGAGCTGGTGGTGGAAGCGGACGATGTGGTGTCGGTTCCGGTGGTGGCGGAAGACTGGTTGGCCAGCAAAGCGCCATTCATCATCGCCGCCATCAAGGCCTGATCCGGCGTCAGGCTGGACGAGTCGCCAGAAGTGGTCGATGTGGAACTGCTGGTGGCAACACTGGAGGCGGTAGAGACGGAGGTCCCCGCCGATGCGGCTTCCGTCACCGCGGTCAGCTTGGAATAATAGGCGTTCGACACCCCAGACGAAACGCCATCAACGGACATAGACATAGCTGCCTCCCCCATAGGGAAGACGCCCCTGGTCGGAAAACTGCGCCCAAAGCCGCGCTGGCTCAAGTGTGATCTATCGTCCTGACAATTCTTGATATATGCCGCCCTCGGCCCCTATCCTGTGGCCATGTCACAGGATGTCTTTCTGCAATCCAGCCCGATCATCGACTGGAACCATCTCAGCATCGCCGCCCAGGCCGACCAATTGCGGCAAGGCCTGACCGATCGGCTGGACATCATCCGCGCCTGCTTCCATTTCGTGCGCGACGAAATCCGCCA
>Ga0182038_10001053_pt1 | contig 14340 bp, 16 predicted proteins | sample sta12Can44000108_FD_125976 | JGI IMG/M metagenome (GOLD analysis project Ga0182038, IMG submission 125976) | Lab enrichment of tropical soil microbial communities from Luquillo Experimental Forest, Puerto Rico - statanox.12C.anox.44.000.108 | ecosystem: Environmental > Terrestrial > Soil >...
TCGTTTTTTAGATATGTTCAGCGATTGGTTTTTTAAAGCAACCAATAACGAACAAATGTGGTATGCTGCAATTTTGGAAGAATGTAATTTTAATGAAGAAAAAGCATTGGATAAATTTTGGCAATACCTGGATGATTTTGATATGGAAACGAAAGGGGATTAAACGCAGAGCAGGCAGTTCTCTTATAAACCTGTAATTTACCATTGCCGATTGTTGCCATGCAGTACAAGTGTGCGACGCAACCAAGATGCCACAAGCATTATAGCCGGTAACAAAAAAATTCTGCTATTTTTTATTTGCTTTAATTAACAAGATGGCTTTCTCCGTTTTTAAATCAATCCCCTTTTGTATGGCAAAAGAATTGGGTTGTAATTCTATATGTGGCATAATACCATGCCCATCTTTTTTACGCGTACTGTCTATCACGGTTCTGAACACTGGCAGTTTAATTTGCAACTTGCTGTTGGGCAATTTAACAGAAAGAATATGCATGGCCGAATTGCCATAATTACCGCCACCGGTTTCTTCTCCAATTACCGTAACATTCTTTTGTGTTTTGATTGTTGAAATAAACATGGTGGCCGCCGAAAAAGTGTATCCTCCCTGAAGCAGATATATATTGCCTGAAAAATGATTCGTTTGCTTCGGTTTAAAATAATGTTTTTCTAAAAAACGTTTATGAACCCTGCCATCCTGCATTTTTCTGGTGGTAAAATGCAAACTCCACCAATAAGGAAACCAATTTTTAATATATCGGCCGTATTTAAAATTGATACTTTTTGCAGATACTGTATCGGCTACTTTAAATGCCGTATCTGCCAGATATTTGGAAAGTAAAATATAATTGCTGAGTTTACCTCCCCCGTTTTCCCGTAAATCTATAATAATATTCTTTGTTTCTTTTTCTTTGATTTGCCTGAACGATTGCCTAAAAAATTTTCTAAGTTTTCCGTTAGAAAAAGTAGTGAGTTTTATATAAGCAGTGCTAATGGAAGAATCAATCGTTATAATTCTTTTATTTAACAGAGATGCTTGTTTGCGTTGATGCCTCGTTGGTTTTTTTGGCTTAACCGATGAAGCCGTTATAAGTTTCGTATTAATGATTTGTTTACCCGGTATATATGGTTTTACCAATACAAAAGCTTCTTTTCCCAGTGAATCTATGTAGCCAATTTTATATAAGCTGTCTGTTCCCAAAACGGTTTTATACCATGCAGGAAAATTTAAGCTTATTACCTGACTTTTATAATTATCGGAAATGCCATCGGTACTGATTGTTTTAAAAAAAGTATCGAGTATTTCTTTATTACTGTGATTGTTGATGGAAGTTATTATTGTTCCTCTTTTTAAAACGGAATCGTTTCTCCATACATTATTCAGCACAACCATACTGTCTTTCCATGTTTTGATGGAAAGCGGAAATAACGGGTATTGATATTTGGGAGATTGCTTTGCGAATTGCTTTGAAAAATGAACAGAAGTATGCCCGCATTTAATTTTGCTGATAACAGAAGCGATTCTGTTTTTAAATTCTATTTCGGTTAATGAATCGGTAATGTTATTTTGCAGATCGCTGAAAGCCTTGTCGATACTGTCTTTTGGCGTATACCAATATAAACTGGGATGATTGGCTTCTAATGTTTTTTGTGCAACAGCAACGTCTTCTTTTAATTCATCTTTTCCGTATTTCTGATTGAAAATATAAGCAGATGTACAGGAAGAAAAAGTGAAATAAAAAATTGAAACGAGTAAGATTATTTTTTCGGTTCGCATTTTTATTTCCCTTAAAAATTATTTACTAAAAGCATTCCATCCTTGTGCAGTGATGTCAAATAAATTACCTCCGCGGGAAATGAGTTTACAGCCTTCTTCTAATTCAGCCATATAACCAATCACGCTTATTTCTTCGTTTAACGTTATTTTATCGTAATCCTCTTGTTTAATGGTAAAGATAAGTTCATAATCTTCGCCACCGTTTAATGCGCAAACGGTTGGATCCAGTCCAAATTTAAATGCAGCTTTTCTTGCAGCTTCGTGAATAGGAATTTTATCTTCATACACACGGGCACCCAATCCGCTTTGTTTGGTTAAATGTAATACTTCGCTGCTTAAACCATCGCTTACATCCATCATAGACGTTGGTACAATGCTGTTCTTTTCAAAATATTCAATAATATCTTTTCTAGCTTCCGGTTTTAAGAGTCTTCCAACAATATAATCTTCACCTTCCAAATCAGGCTGCACCTGCGGGTTTTCTAAAAAAATTTTCTTTTCGCGTTCCATTAAGGTCAACCCTAAAAAAGATGCACCTAAATAACCGCTCACACAAATCAAGTCACCTTTTTTTGCCGTGCTTCTTTTTACAAATTTATCCGGGGCAACTTCGCCCAAAGCAGTAACGGAAATAATAAATCCTTTTTGTGATGACGATGTATCGCCACCAATTAAATCAACACCATATTTTTCGCAGGCAATATATACGCCTTCGTAAAATTCGGCCAAAGCCTCTACGCTGAAACGATTGCTGAAAGCAACACTCATGGTTATTTGAGTTGGTGTTGCATTCATTGCATACAAATCGCTCACGTTTACCACCACACTTTTATACCCCAAATGTTTTAGAGGGGTGTACATTAAATCAAAATGAATACCTTCTACCAATAAGTCTGTTGTGATAACTGTTTGTTTGCCGAAATGATCTATTACAGCAGCATCATCACCAATTCCTAAGACGGTAGATACATTAAGGATTTCAAAATTTTTTGTGAGATGGTCTATTAAGCCAAACTCTCCAAGCGACGATATTTCTGTACGACTATTTTCCATATTTTATTTACGAGGTTAGAGGTAAGATTTACGGTTTTCACAAAAAGAAATAACGAATACAAAGCACACAAAGTCGTAATCATTTTATATAAAAATACTTACAGTGTTGCTCCGTTTACCACCCTCACTAATTCATCATGAATTTTTCCATTGGTGGCAATAATTCCGGGTTGATATGGATTATAATATTTTCCTGCAAGATCGGTTACTTTTCCGCCGGCTTCTTCCACAATTAAAAAACCTGCGGCACTATCCCAAGCTTGTAATTTGTGTTCATAAAAACCATCAAACCTTCCGCATGCAACCCAACATAAATCTATTGCCGCACTACCTAATCTTCTTACGGGAACTCCTGCACGAATTAATTTATCAAACACTTGCAACGGGCCGTTCGGCATATCTAAATAAGTATACGGAAAACCGGTAACCAAGCAACTGGTGGCAACATCTGCTTTTTTACTTACGTGAATAGGGTTGCCGTTTAATACAGCGCCTTTGCCACGTTCTGCAAAAAAGAATTCGCCAATAAACGGATTATATACTGCTCCTAAAATCATTTTTCCATCTTTCTCAATTCCAATACTTACACAACAAATGGGGATTCCGTTGGCATAATTTACCGTGCCATCAATGGGATCGATGATCCATTTATAATTAGAATCTTGTGCAAACGCTCCTGATTCTTCACTCAAAATATAATGATCGGGAAATTGTTCTTTGATTACGGAAAAAATAACCTGCTCACTTTTGTGATCTACTTCCGTTACTAAGTTATTTACACCTTCTTTATTGGAGATAATAAAATCTTTAGCAAAATATTCTTTTAAAACGGCAGCTCCTGTTTCGGTAGCTTTTATTAATGTTTCTTTTAGCATGGCGCAAAGATAATTCCTGCGCCATGCTTTATCAAAGAAGATTATTGTTTATTGGTTGATAGAGCCCATCATTGTTTCGGGATAACGCATTCCGGCGGCAACATCTTTCGGTGCAATGGCATTAATTTCTTTTAGTTCATCCGAAGAAAGGAAAACATTTACCGCACTTGCATTTTCTTCGAGATATTTTATCTTTTTTGTTCCGGGGATGGGAAAGACGTGTTCGCCCTGCGCCAATACCCAGGCCAATGCCAATTGAGATGCCGTACAATTTTTTTTATTGGCCAATTGTTCAATTTTAGAAACCAGTTCTAGGTTTTTCGTAAAATTTTCTCCCTGAAAACGTGGCGAAAATCTTCTGTAATCCCCTTCTGCAAAATCCTCTATCTTTTTTATTTGCCCTGTTAAAAAACCTCTGCCCAACGGGCTATAAGCTACAAACGCAACTCCCAGTTCTTTACAGGTTTCTATCATTTCATCTTCCGGTTCTCTTGACCATAAAGAATATTCCGTTTGAACTGCCGTGACGGGATGTACAGCATGTGCTTTTCTTAATGTTGCCGCAGAAACTTCACTTAAACCAATAGCCTTAATTTTACCCTGCTCAATTAATTTGCTCATAGCACCAACCGTTTCTTCAATTGGTGTTGCAGGATCTTTACGATGCAGGTAATACAAATCAATGGTTTCAATATTCAATCTTTTTAAACTGCCTTCGCAGGATGATTGTACATATTCCGGTTTTCCGCTAACACCACGTACACTCGGGTTTTTAAGGTCTCTGAGAATACCGAATTTTGTGGCCAGCGTAATTTTATCTCTTCTGCCTTTCAGGGCTTTTCCAACCAATTCCTCGTTTAAATACGGGCCATACATATCAGCCGTATCCCAAAACGTTATACCAATTTCCGCAGCACGGTCTAATACTTTTAAACTTTCCGTGTCATTTCTTTCGCCATAAAATTCACTCATACCCATACAACCCAATCCAATTTCAGAAGCAAGTAACCCTTGCGATCCAATTTTTTTTATTTTCATAACCATCGTTTTACTTATACTAAATTACAAATCAATCGTCCTTTTCTTTGTTAATTATTTAATTTAATGGTGTATTAATAATTGACGTTAATTCGCACCCACAAATATTCCTATTGCAGCTATCCGTTATTATAGTAAACTTTAATGTGCGGTTCTTTTTAGAGCAATGCCTTTGCTCTGTACAAAAAGCAATTGAAAAAACAGATGCAGAAATTCTAGTAGTTGATAACGCTTCTACCGATGAAAGCATAGCCTATTTACAACCACTATTTCCAAGTGTTCGTTTTATAACCAATACAACCAACGAAGGCTTTGCAAAAGCAAATAATAAAGCATTAAAAATTGCTACAGGCAAATATGTTCTGTTCCTGAATCCAGATACTATTGTTTCTGAAAACAGTTTTACGGATTGTGTTTCTTTTTTTGAAAAGAATGAAAATGCAGGATCTGTTGGCATTAAAATGATTGATGGCAGCGGAAGATTTTTGCCCGAAAGCAAACGATCTTTTCCAACATTGTTTTCCTCCTTTTTTAAAATGAGCGGATTGGCTTTTTTATTCAACCAATCCGGCTTTTTTAATAAATATGCTCTGGGTAATTTAAATGAAAACAATATACATGCTGTTGATGTTACTGCCGGTGCATTTATGATGGTAAAAAAAGAATTGCTCCAATCTCTTAACGGATTTGATGAAAGTTTTTTTATGTATGGAGAAGATATTGATTTAAGCTATCGTATACGGCAAAAGGGGTTTCAAAATTATTATCTGGGCAATAATACAATTATACATTTTAAAGGAGAAAGCTCCAGAAAGCAGAGTGTGCAATATATTCAATCGTTTTATGGGGCAATGATTGTTTTTGTGAAGAAGCATTATAAAAAAATTCCTTCATTTTTCTTTTCACTGCTTATTCGTTTCACTATTTTCTGCAGGATTGTTTTGCATTTTTTTCTGCCTCGCAGAACAACCCAGAACCGTTATCTATTAACAAAAACGATAGTTGCCGGTTCGGTTGAGGCCTATAAAAATATTTTGCAGTTATTGGAAAAAGAAAACCTGCAATCGGTTATATCGGGAAGAATAAGCATTTCAAAAAACAAAAGCAGCTATTTAAAGCTATTGCAACAATTAAAACAGCAAAATATCCGGGAAATTATTTTTTGCGAAGGGGAGTTGAGCTATCATCAGATTATTTCAATCATAGAACAACTTCCTCATCATTATAAATATTATTTCTTTTCTGTTAATGGCAATAGCATTGTAAGCAGCCACTCCAAAGTCAGTTCGGGTCAAACTATTCCCGAAAAAAACAGTTATTTGGCTTAAATATTATAGTTTCGCATTTAACTGAAATACAGATTGTGTAGATGGCTATATTCGACATTAAACTTCCTAAAAGTATTGCTAACGCATTGCATCTGCCGGAAAATAATCCCCGCAGCCAGCAGCTTCGTGTATTAAAAAAACTCTTGCGTAAAGCAAGATTTACAGAGTTTGGGCAGCAATATCGTTTTGATGAAATTTTAGTAAGCAAACATGCGGGCAAAAGATTTCAGGAGTTGGTTCCAACATTTAACTATAACACTATTTACGATGCCTGGTGGCATAGAACTTTAGAAGGTATACCGGATGTTTGCTGGCCCGGCAAAATAAAATATTATGCACTTTCTTCGGGCACATCAGAATCGGCCAGTAAATATATCCCTGTTACCAACGATTTATTGCGTGGCAATAAAGTGGTAATGATAAAACAATTATTAAGCCTTCGTCATTACGAAAATATTCCCTGGGCAAGTATTGGAAAAGGTTGGTTAATGTTAGGCGGAAGTACCGATTTGCAAAAGAATGCAGGTTATTATGCAGGAGATTTAAGCGGCATTACCGCTAAAAAAGCACCGTTTTGGTTTCAGCCTTTTTATAAGCCGGGAAAAAAAATTGCAAGAGAGAAAGATTGGAACAAAAAGTTAGAAGAGATTGTAGAAAAAGCACCTCAGTGGGATATAGGATATATTGTTGGAGTTCCTGCATGGATTCAAATGTGTATGGAAATGATTATTGAACGTTATAAGCTCAATAACATTCATGAAATATGGCCTAACCTCGGTTTTTTTGTGCATGGCGGTGTAAGCTTTGAGCCTTATAAAAAAGGATTCGAAAAATTATTGGGCAAACCAATTTTATATATTGAAACCTATTTGGCCAGTGAAGGTTTTATTGCCTACCAGGATAGGGAAAATGCGAAGGGAATGCGATTAACCACATCGGAACACATTTTTATGGAGTTTGTTCCTTTTGATGAAAAGAATTTTGATGCTAACGGAGAAATGGTTGCCAAGCCAGAAACATTAATGATTCATGAGGTTGAAGAAGCAAAAGATTATGCATTACTAATAAGTACAAGCGCCGGCACATGGAGGTATTTAATTGGAGATACCGTTAAGTTTGTTGATAAAGAAAGATGCGAAATTAAAATTACCGGGCGTACTAAACATTTTTTAAGTTTAGTTGGCGAGCATCTAAGCGTTGATAATATGAACAAAGCCATCCAAATGGCAAGTGAGGAATTAAATATCTGTGTTCCGGAATTTACAGTTGCCGGTATACCTTACGAAAACTTTTTTGCTCATCATTGGTACGTTGCCAGCAACGATTGTTCCAATACAGATGCCGATAAATTAAGATTACTCATTGATCAAAAACTAAAAGAATTAAACGATGATTATGCGGTAGAACGGAAAAGTGCATTGAAGGATGTTTTTTTAGATGTTTTAAGCGAACAACAGTTTATGGAATTTATGAAGTTAAAAGGAAAAGTAGGCGGCCAACATAAATTTCCGAGGGTTTTAAAAGGTAAGATGCTTCAAGATTGGCAGAAATATTTAAAAGGAGAGTTTATTTCGCCTTGTATTTAACAGCAAATTCCGTTTATCCTTTTTTTCAATATCATTTTTTAAGGCATTCTTATTTCTTAAATTGCAGCAATATTTTTATTTCATGTATGCTGCATTTATAAAAGGTTTATTATTAGGAATGATGCTTGCCATTTCGGTTGGGCCTGTTATTTTTTCCATCATCAAACAAAGTATCAATACCGGCCACAAAGGCGGATTTACTTTTGTTGCCGGCGTTAGTGCCAGCGATATTACAATGGTTATTATCAGCCAATTATTTACAGAGCTCTTCAGAAGTTTGTTGGATTTTAAAAAAGAAATAGGAATAGGCGGAAGCATTTTATTAATAGCAATCGGTTTGTTCGTATTGTTCTTTAAAAAAGTAAAATTAAATCAAGATGGTTCGTTGCACCAGGAAATGAGAAAACGTGATTACGTTAAAACTTTCTTTTCGGGATATTTTATGAATACACTTAACCCAAGTGTAATTGCTTTCTGGCTGGTTATCGCAACATCTGTTGTAGGTTATTCTTTCGGTTATCGCCTCATTATGTTTGCCACCTGCTTGGTTTTTGTATTATCAAGCGATATTGCCAAAGTTTTTCTTGCAGGCAAAATCAGGCAAAAACTTACGCCCCGAAACATTCATATCATCAATCAAATTTCCGGATTAATATTAATTGGTTTTGGTGTTGCTTTAATTTGGGGTACACTCGAATTTGGAAATAAGCTCCATTAGTTTTAACGATACATTATAAGGGAACTCTGGTTTTAAATTTTATCTTCCATTTAATGAAGATAATCTTAATCATTTTACTGCTTATTTTCTCTGTTCAGGTTTTTTCGCAAAACGATTTCGTAGTGTTAAAGAAAAAAGGTATTACCATTGAACGTTATTTTAAAGGTGCTCCCATACATGTTTATTCAAACGAAAATTTTTTATACGAAGGGTTTGTTTCAAAATGTTTTAACGATACCATTAGAATTCATTTAGGCTATATCGGCCTTGTTGCAAAAGGTTTTGGAACTACAATAGATACCATATTTACTGGCTACGCCAATATTGCCGTAAAAAATATTGTACTTATCCCAAAAAAAAGAACAACTATTGCAGATATAGGAAATCTTGCTTTTAAAATAGGCATTATTGCAGGCGGTATTATTGGCGTTAGTCAAATTCAAATAGAACCGCCAACCATTTATCTGGCACAGTTTGCATCGGCTGCGGTATTAAATTTTGTTGCTGGTGTTGTTAAGCCTTTTCGTCATAATAAACTCACCGGATATTATCTTGGAAAAAAATATACACTGGAGTATATAAACCTCACCACATCAAAATAGTATCTTGCCATTATGGCAACAAAAAAATCATCTTGGAGTAAAGCGTGGAAGTGGTTTAAGAAAATTTTTATCATTGCTTTTGTTTCCTCGCTTATCTATGTTATTGTTTGCATTTGGCTTATTCCACCAATAACCGTTACACAAATACAAAATGTTTTTGGGTATGGATTAAAACGTGATTATGTGAGCTGGGAAAATATTTCTTACAATGTAAAACTTGCTGCTATTGCAAGTGAAGACCAGGCTTTTCCGGATCACAACGGTTTTGATTGGGATGCCATTGAAAAAAGTTTGCATCCGAAAAAGAAAAAGAAGAAAACAAAAATTCCAATAGGAGGTGCAGCCAGTACTATTTCACAACAAACGGCAAAAAATGTTTTTCTATGGCAAGGGAGCGGTGTTTTAAAATATGTAAGAAAAGTTCCTGAATTTTATTTTACCGGATTAATAGAATTAGTGTGGCGAAAAAAAAGAATTTTAGAAGTGTATTTAAATGTGATTGAAATGGGACCGGGCATTTTTGGAATCGAAGCAGCAGCGCAACATTATTTTCATAAACCCGCAAAAAACTTAAGCAGAGAAGAAGCTGCAAAAATTATTGCCTGCTTACCTAATCCTAAAATTTTTTCTGTAGTGCCAATGAGCAGAAGAGTTGCCTGGCGTTATCCGCAAATATTGCAACAGATGACCAACATTGAAGACGATGAAGATATTCTTGCAGTTATAAAATAATTTTTTCTACTGCATTAATCGCTTTCTGTAATCTTTCATCATAATTTCCACCAATTTCAACCCAAGGTGTTTTTTGGTTGATGAGTAAATCTTTATAAATATTATACAATTCTTTTCGTGGCCCTTCATCGGGATATTCTCTCAAATCATCTTTCACCCAAGGCAGATCGATATTGCAGAACAAATACAAATCGTATTTTTTATTTACAATCTCATCTAATATAAATTGATGGCATTTTCCAAAAACATATTCACTCCAAACTTTCATCACATACATATCCGTATCGATGAACAGTAATGGTGAATGGTGGATGCTAAATGATGGATTTTTTTTCCATTGGCTATTCACTATTGACATATATTCGTCTTCTAATGCCAATTGCCCTTTTGCAATGGTATACAAATCATCAAAACTATAATGCGTCCCGTGTTGCATTAAATATTCGCGGGCAAACTCGGGGCACCATTCCGTATTAAAGTGCTTTGCCAACAATTCGCACAAAGTGCTCTTGCCTGTAGATTCCGGGCCGATGATTACAATTTTTTTCAGAATTTGTTTTTTTATAATGAACGGCAAAATAAAGAACTTTTATGCAGCCAGCAATTGCGCATGATTATGAATTCTACATTCTTTTATAGCTTGCTTATTTATTTTAGAAATATATTTTTTTGTAAAAAAGGTGGTAACCCAAAATTGTTTACACAACAAAACACCCGGAGTGGTAAATATTACATCCGGAAAAAAGTGATACCAATAATACCCGTTGTTGTTAAATAGTATGCGGCATTGCTTTTCGTAGCCCAAATCTTGTGCTGCAGCCATAACGGCATCTCGTTGGCAACGAGACTTTATAAACGGTTTTACAAACCGGGCATCAAAACCGTTAAAATAAAAAAGATCTATTAATTGTTTATAATTCTGATAACGGGAGCGTGCATCAAACTGCGGAAATAACGGGAAACAAGCAAGCCAAACGAGTAATATATGTTTTAAAAAAAACGGGTCTGTTGCCACCCATTTATTTAAATGCAATTGTTTGTAAAGAACAACAAGAATAATTGTTTCTGCTATGGTTATAGCATGTAATAATATTCCTGCCCTTAAATATGGATGTAGCAATTGCACCGTTTATAGTTGGTTGTTCTATTAAAATTATTGTATCGGGCTAAAAGCTCAAACAATTTTTGCCCTAAAATCTATACCGTTAAATGTTGCTTTTTTTCTTTTTGTATCCATTCAATTAATCCTGCTATCGCCAAAATAAATAATACCAAATATTGTACACTGGTAAACACATATCCCTTTACAAAATATAATGGAATACTTGCTATGTTTGTCGCAATCCACCAATACCAGCTTTCTATCTTTTTCTTTGCCATTAACCACATTCCCGTATATGCGGTTGAGCTTGCAAAAGCATCTGCCCACGGAATGGCTCCCGGAGCAAATGTGTTTTTCAACCAAGTTAAAGCAAAAAATATAGCAACATAAAACGAAGCAAAAAATAAAAACTGTTGTACCCATTCTTTAGATCCGCTGTATGTAATATGCAAAACCGCTTCATGTTTAGCAGTATCTTTTCTGCTCCACAAAAACCAGCCGTAAATGCTCATTATGGTGTAATATAAATTCACGCTGGCCTCTCCAAACAGCCTGCCGTTAATACTGATGTAGATATAAATAATGGTATTAACCAATCCTATCGGATAAACCAAAATATTTTCTTTTTTGCTGTACCAAACACTTGCAATGCCCGCAAAAACTGCAATAAACTCAAGCAAAGATGTTTGCTGCAATCCATAAATAAACGCTCTCCACAATTCGGCCATATTATTTATATAAATTTTTTAAGAATAATCAAAGATAGTGGCTCAATAGTTTTTAACTTGCCTTTCTAAAAACCAATTATTATGATACGCAATGCAACTGCCGTTTGGAACGGCTCAGGAAAAGAAGGCAACGGTCATCTTTCAACTCAAAGTACAGTATTAAATAAAACGCAGTATTCTTTTAATTCTCGTTTCGAAAATGGTGTTGGCACTAATCCGGAAGAATTAATTGCTGCCGCTCATGCAGGTTGCTTTACTATGAAATTAAGTTTTGTATTAGGTGCTGCCGGTTTTACACCGGAAACATTAGAAACCAAATGCGAAATTACTTTCGAGAATGGCGCAGTAACAAAATCACATTTAATACTTACAGCAAAAGTTCCCGGTATTAGCAAAGAGGTTTTTGATGCAAGTGTTAAAGATGCAGAAGCAAATTGCCCAATCAGCCTGTTATTAAAAACAGCCATTTCTACTACTGCAACTTTGTTATAGATTATTCGGTGCCGACTTTTAGTCGGCACTTCTTTTATTTTGATACCGGCAGCAAACCTTTGTGCCGCTTGGGTTGCGTCGCACACTTGTACTGCAACAAAAAATCAACTTTTCTTTTTCTTTAGTATAATCCAAGTTGCAATAATTGCAAACGCAACAAAGGGCAACCAAGCCCCAACCTGATATCCGATACTATAATTTGTTCCTTTTGCAGCAATAGAATCTGCAATAAAAATTAATTTCATCATACTATTCATTCGTTAAAACATAAGCTACAAAACTCGTCAGCCAATGCTTGCCGCCAAAGCACCCGGAGCTACATTGCGTAACCGGCATTCAATTGTTTAACACCAACATGTACCAATAAATTTTTCTTGTTTCATTTTTAGGCAATACACAAATCAATCAACAAAAAATAAAACGTTCTCTATAAACAATTTGCTACAAAATACAAAAGTCCCGCATTGTGTACGAGACTTTCATCAACTACTATTTAAAAAATCAATTCTTATTCTGCTTCAGCAACAACTTCTTTCACTTCCGGTATCATTCTTTTCATCATTCCTTCAATTCCAGCTTTTAATGTAATCATAGAAGAAGGGCATCCACTGCAACTTCCCTGCAACATTAAGTTTACTACGCCATTGTTATAGCTTTTAAACTGAATAGCACCGCCATCCATTTCAACCGCAGGTTTTACATAATTTTCCAGTAATTCTTTTACACGTTTTACAACATCGTCATCATCTGCAGAAACGGTATTACTTGCCTGTTGTTTTAACTTGATAGCTTCTTCTTCATTTACTACAACCCCGCCATTCTCTAAATATTCTTTCAAGAATTGTTTAATGGTAGGAATAACATCCTGCCAATCTTCCAGTTCGCTTGTTTTAGTAAGCGTTACAAAATTGCTGGCAATAAACACGGCTTTTATAAACGGAAAACTGAATAATTCTTTTGCCAGCGGAGATGCCGCAGCATAAGTTTCATCCTGAACATCTAAACTTTTTCCGGGGTATAATAATTTGTTGGCAACAAATTTCATTGTGTCCGGATTCGGGGTCATTTCTGTATAAATAGAAACGATTGTATTTCCTGTTGTTATCATATCACAAAATTTTCAACCCTACAAAAATACATAAATGATTGAGAGGTAAATTGGCTTACCGGCTATTTTTCGTTTATCGAAAGATGAACTAAGCCAAAAACACAATTAACCCTCTGATTATTCCACCCAATTTAACCGCTTCAAAAATTCTTTGCTCAGAACCGCCTGCATGTAAAACCGATTGTTCGTGCGACGTAACACACATTTCACAACCGTTTAAAGCAGATATCACCAAGCTTGTTAGTTCAAAAAATTCTTTTCCCAGTACCGGATTCATCATGATATTCATTTTAATTCCGGCAGGCATATTATTGTATGTTTCTTTCTTTACAAAATGACGGAAACGATAAAACACATTGTTTACGTTTAATAAAGAAGTGCATGCAATAATTTCTGCAATTTCCGCATCTGTTGCGCCGGCTTCTTTTGCCAAAGCAGTAAAACTTTCTTTTAATAAATCAAATTTTTCGTTTACGGCAACACTTAACGCCAACAAAACAGCTTCTTTGCGATTTAAATATTGTGTGTTGTTTAAAACATTGCCTACATTAATTTTTAAATCTTTAATGTAGCGGGCATCGGTATTTAACAGTGCCAGTGCATTTGCTGATGGGCTGTAATTGCTCAACTTTAAGTCGTTCAGCAAATTCACAAAAGTTTCGTTTTGTATTTCGCTCATAAAAATTTTCTTTTTTATTTCACACAAACCCGCAAAGATTACAAAGGAACAAAGAAGAGAATATTTTCTTCAATCCTTAGTGTGCTTTGATTTTCTTGGTTGCTTTGTGTGAAATTTTTTTTATTTGCTCAACTGTGTAGTTAAAGTTTCTTGTCCTTTGTTCCAGTTACAAGGACAAAGTTCGTCTGTTTGCAAAGCATCCAATACCCTGATCACTTCTTGCACATTACGGCCAACATTCAAATCATATACACTCACCCAACGGATAACTCCCTGAGGGTCTACTATAAATGTTGCACGGTATGCAATTTTTTCTTCTGCTTCTAAAATACCTAATTCTTCTGCTAATGATTTTGAAGTATCTGCTAACATTGGAAATTTCAAATCGCGTAAATCTGCATGATCTCTTCTCCATGCTGCGTGAACAAATTCAGAATCTGTTGATGCGCCAATTAACACCGCATCTCTATCTGCAAATTCGCCTGACTTTTTATTAAACTCAGCAATTTCTGTTGGACAAACAAA
>Ga0182038_10001067_pt1 | contig 14242 bp, 11 predicted proteins | sample sta12Can44000108_FD_125976 | JGI IMG/M metagenome (GOLD analysis project Ga0182038, IMG submission 125976) | Lab enrichment of tropical soil microbial communities from Luquillo Experimental Forest, Puerto Rico - statanox.12C.anox.44.000.108 | ecosystem: Environmental > Terrestrial > Soil >...
AACATTTGAATTTCACCAATCAGTTGAACAATCTCCGACGAGCGAGCATTGCCGTCGTTTACAATAAAGTTTCCGTGTATTTCTGAAACGCGCGCCGAACCGACACGGTGATTTTTAAGGCCGAGCTCTTCCACAAGTTTACCGGCCGGGCACTCTTGCGGCTTCTTGAAAATACAGCCAGCGCTCGCCGCGACGGTCTGCGTCGATTTTCTTTTCGGGATCGACTCGGTCAGTCCTGTATCAATTTTTTCAATCGCCTCTGCTTTACCCCTGAACAGAGCGGAAACCGCAAACCGATCGCGCAAGGTTGGCACATTCCGGTAGTGTATCTGCATTTCTTCGGGTATCAGCGCTTCGAATTCACCCCGCAAATTTACGACTTGTACACTTACCACCCGCTGGAACATTTCCAGCCCCATCGCTCCAGCATTCATCCGCAGGCTGCCACCCACGCTTCCCGGAATCCCTTCCATCCACTCAAATCCGCCGATTCCGCTGCTGCGAGCGGCGGCGGCCAACTGTTTCAGACGAACGCCGGCACCGGCCTCGATTTGGGTCCCTACAACGGCGAGCGCCACAAAATCACCACGCCCAAGATGAATAACTGCTCCCGGGATACCGCCGTCTCTTACCAGCAGGTTTGAGCCGCGACCGACAAACATGACCGCCAAACGATTTGCGGCACAAAATTCCAAAACATTTGCCAGACCGCCGCGCGTCTCCGGCTCAATCCAGAATTGGGCAGGTCCACCAACTCGCAAAGTCGTATGTTTTGATAAAGGCTCATATAGCTTGATTTCGCCTGCGCCCATCACGTCGCGTAAACGGTCCGCGGTCTCAAGATCCTGAACTACCTTGCTGGCTTCTTCGTGAATATCGCCTGCTCCGAGACTAACAATTACATCGCCAGGCTCAGCTATTCGCGCAATCTCGCGATATAAGAACCGGCGCCCTGGCATATAAACTGCCTTGGGAACTCCATGGTCGCGGATTGCCGAGACGATCGTGTCGCCGGAAATTCCCTCGATCGGAGGTTCGCTTGCCGGGTAAATGTCTGTCACATAGACAAGATCCGCGCTTTCAAACGCGGATCCGAATTCCTTTTGGAGAGATCGAGTTCTTGTGTAGCGATGCGGTTGGAACATCACCACGATCCGCTTGCTCTCCAGGGTTCGTGCAGTGGCAAGTGTCGCCTTTATCTCCGTCGGATGGTGTGCGTAGTCATCTACGACAGTGTATTCGTCGGTCTGCAGCTTGATCTCAAATCTCCGCTTGGCTCCCCGAAAGGATTCCAGCGCTAGCACGATCTTACCGAAAGGCACGCCAAGTTCGGTGGCAAGCGCGGCGACGCCGAGCGCATTGCTGACATTATGGCGCCCGGGAACTGCGAGTGCGATCTTTCCAAGCTGGAGACCATTCTTCCAGACCTCAAAGCGAGATCCCGAAGGAGCCCGATTTACATTACGATATTGATACGATGCGCGCTCTATTGCGCCGTACGAAACGGCATTAACGCGCTGCGAACAGAGTCGAGTTGCATTCGCATCATCGGCGCAATAAATCACTTTACCGCTAACCTGATCGAGAAATCTGGTGATAACTCGCTCGATCGCCGCGAGGTCGCTGTAAAAATCGAGATGCTCTTCTTCTACATTCAGGAGAATCGCGTGCTCAGGGCGATAGATACTCAACGTGCCGTCGCTCTCATCACCTTCAGCTACGAAATACTCTCCATCTGGCTCCCAATGCGAATTTGTGCCGAGAATAGGAATCTCCGCACCAACGTAGTGTGAGGGATTCAAGCCGCCGACTCTAAGGACATGCGCGGTCATGGAAGAGGTCGTCGTTTTGCCATGCATTCCGGCAATCACGATTCCCTTCTTGAGTCGCATAATGGCAGCCAGAGCCTCCGCGCGACGAGCCATTGGAATTCCCAATTTAATTGCTTGGTCGAACGCCGGATTACCGGATCTGATTGCTGACGAAAAGACGACCAGTTCAGCTCCCCGGACTGTCTCCTTGGTTTGCGGCAAAAAGAACTTCAAGCCCAGCGTCTCTAAACGTCGCGTCTCGAGGGTGCTGACACGGTCACATCCACTTACGCGATGACCAAGGGCAATTAACAGGCCGGCGATGCCGCTCATGCCGCTGCCGGAGACACCGATCAAATGGATCCGCTTGGGAGCATCCAGCAGAAATTTCGTAAGCTCTTTTGCTACATCAAACGTCATTTACACGATTTCTCGATGATTTCCGCTATCCTGTTCGCCGCGGTGTCAGGCGTCAGCGCGTGCGGACGATTCCTGGGTAAATTCACCCTCACTTCGTCCTTCAGGAACTGATCTATCAAGGAGCCAAGCGCGTCTCCTTTGAGACGCGACTCCTCTAATACTTCAGCGACGCCGTCTTTCGCAAATATTTCCGCATTCAAAAATTGATGATTTTCCGACGCGAATGGATATGGAATCAAGATCGCAGGCAGCCGGAAATGGGAAAGCTCTGTTAGAGTTGCGGCCCCGGATCTTGCTATGGCCACATCCGCGGCGGAGTAGACCTCTTCCATGCGATAGTAAAAGGCGCTGACGAAGGCTCGGATACCCGCACTCCGATAACATCGAGAAACAGTGTGCTCATCCTCTTTTCCCGTCAGATGGATGAATTGAACTTGACTTCCCTGAAATCGAGGAAGCGCCCCAATAACGGCTTCATTTATGCCGTGCGCTCCCTGACTTCCGCCCATCACCAGAACCGTTTTCCGATTCCCGTCAAGTCCAAGGACTCGCAACGCATCCTCGCGATTGACCGGTGCCAACAAGCTGCTGCGAATTGGGGTTCCAGTCACTTCCAGAGCAGATCTCGGGAAATACCTGCTGCATTCTGCAAATCCGATCAGAACTTTGTCGGACAGTCTTGCATTTAAAAGGTTCGCTTTACCTGGGATTGCATTTGACTCGTGGATAAAGGCTGGAAGACCGGCCATGCGTCCCGCAAGAATAGGTGCTGTCGAGGTAAATCCACCCATCCCAAGAACAGCCCGCGGCCCAAAGGATCGATAAATTTTCCGGCAAACATTTACCCCCTTCAAAAACCTGGCAGCAAACAGCACAACTTGTGTCGACAGCAGCTCGGGCAAGGCCACGGCAGGAATTTTTTCAACTTTAAATTCCTTTCGATCCCGCACGGCAGTGGCGTCTATCTGCTTTTCGGAAACGAGCAGAAGGATATGGTGACCGCGGCCGATTAGAGCCTCGGCAACTGCTATTCCCGGGAACAGGTGGCCGCCCGTTCCTCCGCATGCGATCGCCACATTCATTTGCAACCGGTTTTGCTTTTCAAGGATTCTAGATTCGTGAAACGTGTCTTGCCCGCACCATCATTTGCCTACTAGCAATCCGATTATCGTCTTTGCCCTGCCGGTAGATATTGATGAGGATACCCACGCAAACGAGGCAGAAGAAGAGGTTCGATCCTCCATAACTGATAAACGGTAAAGGAAGTCCTTTGTTTGGTAGAAGCGATGTAGTCACGCCAATATTGATCGCCGCCTGCAGACCCAGGATGAAAGTGCACCCCATGCCAAGAAGCATCCCAAACCTGTCCTTCGCATGAAGCGCAATCAGGATGCCGCAAGTGATTATCAGCAGATAGCAAAACACGACGACAAGCGTGATGCGCAATCCTAATTCCTCGCCGATAACCGGAAAGATAAAATCAGTGTGCGCGTACGGAAGATAGAGCATTTTCTGGCGGCCGTTGCCCAGGCCAAGGCCTTCAGTACCTCCGGAACCGAAGGCGATCAATCCCATCCACTGCTGGTGTCCCTCCTTTTCCTGGTATTGTTCCGGATGTAGAAACGCCAGTAGACGCCCTTGCCGCTGCGAAATGTGCCAGGCAATCATCAGGATTGACGCGATGCCTAGTAGAAGCAGCGGCCCCAGATATTTCGGACTTGCACCCGCTATAAACATCATCACGAAAACAGTTCCGGCGATCAACAGCGTCGTTCCTAGATCCGTCTCGAAAAGAATCAGCAGTAGAAGTATCAACACCAGAGCGATTGGGCCGGCCAGCCCAATAAAAACTCCTTTTGTCTTTTCCTCGAATTTTGTGAACCACCACGCTATAAAAATAATAGCAGCCAACTTTGCGAATTCTGACGGCTGAAAAGTTGCCGTTCCCAAATGAATCCAGCGCCATGAGCCATTGATCCGCATTCCAATAGGCCTGACAAAACAGAGCGCTAGAAACCCAAGCGCGATCAGATAAAAAAGATACCAGAAACGTTCAAGCCAATGATAGTCCATTAGCGCGAAGGCAATCGAGCATACGAATCCGACACCAAGCCAGAAACCCTGCTTCTTCAGAAAACTGAACTGGTCTCCGTGACTGTCGGGAGCAAACGCGCCCGTACTGTAGAGCATCACCAATCCAATAGTTAACAAAGCCGCCACCGAAAGAACCAGGATATATGGACTTTGTTTATGCATCCTTCACGGAATAAACAACCTTTGGCCGATCTGCAGTCTTTTCGGATCTTCAATATTGTTGGTTTTTAATAGCTCGGCATAGCTAACTTTAAATTTCTTTGCGATTCCCGCAGGGCTGTCCCCCTTTTGCACGACATAGGTCTTTCCCCCCTCCCCGGCCGATTCAGATCCCCCACCGCTTTGGGACCTTGTTCCGTTGCCGGTCATCGGGCGAGCAGCGTCTATTATCTTTTGGGCTTCCAATTTTGCTCCGGGTTTTTCCGGCGTCCCTGGTTCCCGCATCGCAACTGGTTGAGCTGTTGCGCCTTTTCCGTTTTTGGTCTCCGTCCTTTCAGATTTGCCGGCCGAATTACCCGTCTGCCGGTCCTTCAGCGCGCTGAAAGCGAATATACCGCCTACCGCAACGACGTGAAGCAACAGGACGACAACAAATGCCCTCGATAGCCGAACATTCGGCTCCTCGGAAGAGCCATCTTCTTCCGAGTACTTGGCAGTTCGCTGCGCGGCAGCGCGAAGCCTCTTTCCCGGCGTTGGTTTCACAGATTTTCTTAACACTTTCACCTTTTTAACTCCTGAACGATTTCACGGAATTGATTGCCGCGGTCGGCATAGTTGTTGAACATGTCAAACGAAGATGTTCCTGGCGAGAAAAGTACCACGTCTCCTCGTTTGCTATGCTGGAGTCCCTCAACGACGGCGTCCCTCAGCGACTTTGCAATGGAGCATGGCACTACCCCCGACCAACTCTTAAAAATCCGGTCAGCCATTTCACCGATCAAAACAGCATGCTTGACTTTACCACGAACGATTTCCTCGAGAGTATCGAACTCAAAACCCTTATCCTTGCCGCCGGCTAACAAAACAACCGGGTGAGACTGCGATTCAAGCGCCTTCGCCAAAGCATCCAGGTTCGTTGCCTTGGAGTCGTTGATAAAGCTAACACCATCGATTTCGCCCAGTTGCTCACAACGATGCGGGAGTACAGTATAGCTTCTCAATCCCTGCCTCGCCTTTTCCCAGGACAGATTCAAAGCATACGCTGTCCCCAAGGCCGCCATCAGATTTTCGATGTTGTGTATACCGCTGAGATTTGTCTCATCGACATTCAGAATCGGTTTTCCCCTGAAGAGAATCGTGTTGCTATCTAGAGTAAGCTCGCAGTCTTTTAAATAGGCGCTGAATCGAATTTGCCGTGCAACCAGCGGCGGCAGATCGTCGGCACGATTTGTAACCGCGTAGTCGGTCGCTTTCTGATTTGCAAATATACGCAGCTTGGCAGCGCGATACTCCTCCATGCTACGATAGCGGTCCAGGTGGTCCGGGGTAAGATTTAACCAAACGGCTATGTTGGGCCGAAATGTCGAGATCGTTTCAAGTTGGAAGGAACTGACTTCCACTGCAAAGAGATCAAATTTCTCCTGTCGCTGCACCGCCTCGGCGAAAGGCGTGCCGATGTTCCCGCACGCCAGCGCCCGAAGCCCGCCCGCGTTGAGCATTGCTTCGATTAGTTGGGTTGTAGTCGTCTTTCCGTTTGTCCCAGTAATCGCAACGATGGGTCGCAGACAAAAACGAGAAGACAATTCCAGCTCACCTGTGAACGATACGCCCTGCCGGAGAAAATTCTGGACAATCGGAGCGGCGGGATCGATGCCGGGACTCAATACTGCGAGATCGTAATCTGCTTTGGCGGTATCCGCCGAAGGACCTGTGATCACAGAGATTCCGAGTTGCTGAAAAGAACGCACCTTCGCCGGATCAGGCGTTCCGCTGTCGAGGACCGTGACCCGTGCCCCATAGGCGTGGATCAACCTGCCAGCGGCTTCACCACTGCTTCCAAGTCCAAGCACGGCCGCTCTTGTGCCATCAAGGTTCATCGCAATTTAAGCGTGGCAAGACCAAGGAAAGCAAACATGAGCGACATGATCCAGAAGCGCACAATGACCGTGTTCTCTTTCCAACCCATCAATTCGAAATGATGATGTAAGGGCGACATCAAGAGAACCCGTTTGCCTGTGAGCTTGAAACTCACCACTTGAAGAATCACTGAGAGTGCCTCGATCACAAAAATCCCGCCAATAACGATAAGGAGTAGTTCCTGCTTGCAGCAAATCGCGACTACCCCAAGGGTTCCGCCGATCGAGAGGGATCCGGTGTCACCCATAAATACTTTGGCTGGATGGCAGTTAAACCAGAGAAACCCCAGTCCAGCCCCCACCAGCGATGTGCAAATAATGGTAAGTTCCTCGCTCTGTCGATAGAAGGGCAGATCTAGGTAGGTCGCGACTCCCACATTTCCTGCGGCATAAGCCAGGATGGCATACGTCGAGGCTACCGTTACCGTACAGCCTGTCGCCAAACCATCGAGCCCGTCCGTGAGATTCACCGCATTTGAGGCGCCGACGATGACAATCGCGAAAAACAGAAGCGTGAACCATCCAAGATTGGCGATGATCGGTTCTTTAAAAAATGGAATATAAAGTTCCCTGGCCTGCACTTCGAGCGAGGGATTAAACAGGAAAAATGCCGTAACTATGGCCGCAAGAAGAAACTGGCATGCGAGTTTAACCCGCCCGGAAATGCCATCGGATTTTTTCTTGGTTACCTTGAGATAATCGTCCACGAAGCCGAGGCCGGCCGTAAAGAGAATTGTGAAAAGGCACAGCCATACGAATCCATTGTCAGGACGCGCCCAGATAATTGAGGCTACCACGACAGAGCCCATCAAGAAGACTCCACCCATCGTCGGCGTTCCTTTTTTTGCACCATGAAGTTCGTAAAGCCGGTGAACTTCATCGGCTGTTCGGATCGGTTGGCCGAATTTGAAAGAGGTTAGTTTGCGAATGACCCAGTTTCCAAAGACGATGCAAAATAGAAACGCCGTGATCGCTGAACAGACCGCTCGAAAGGAAACATACTGAAATACATTAAATCCTCCGGCAAGCGCACTTGGCCCCTGGCTCAGATAATAGAGATAAAACATCATTGCGACCTCCATCTCCCGTTGCCCTTGGCCGCTTCAAGTCCCCGGACCACACGATCCATGGCCGATGACAGGCTCCCCTTCACCAAAAGCAGATCGCCAGGCTCCAGATAGTCGAGCAGTACTTCGACGGCCTGCTCGTGCGAGCTTGCCTCACGAGTCCGCTTCAGACCGGCGCCGTTGGCTGCCTGCGCGATTAACCGAGCCTCCTCCCCGACGGTAACCAGATAGTCGAAAGCTAACTCTGCCACAGCTCGCCCGACCTGCCGATGGCCGGCATCCGACTGCTCGCCCAGTTCACCCATTCGCCCAAGGGCGGCTACTCTGCGTCCTCGAACGGAAAAACTTGTCGCGGTCTTCAAGGCGGCAACCATGGATTCGGGATTCGCGTTATAAGCATCGTTAATCAGGAGAACCGCTCCGAGTTTTTGCACCTTTAATCGATTTCCAGGAATTGCTGTCTTGGCCAGCCCAGAGGCAACTTCTTCCAGAGTCAGGCCAAAGCTGACTCCGACGCCGGCGGCAAGGCATGCGTTCATTACCATGTGTTCGCCGTGAACCGGCAGCTTGACCAATGCGCTTTCCGACCCATGGCGCAGGATGAATGTTTCCCCCTTCTCGGTATGCTGGATTTCTTGGGCCTGCAGGTCCCCGCGATCGATTCCCGCGCGAATCACCCGAGCCTTTGTGCGCGCAGCAAGCCAGTCGGTAAAGTCATCGTTCGCGTTCAACACAACACATCCGCCGGCCGAAATCGATTCAGCAACAATTGATTTTTCCTTCGCGATGGCTTCGCGTGACCCGAGATATCCGATGTGGGCCATGCCGATATTCGTAATCACAGCGAAATCGGGACGCGCGATCCCGCAAAGCGGCGCGAGTTCTCCGGCGTGATTCATTCCCATCTCGAAGACCCCAACTTGGTCCTCACCGCCTGTGCCAAGAACCGTAAGCGGGAGACCGATATGATTGTTATAGTTGCCAACCGTTTTGCTGACAGATAGCCGTTCGCCCAGCACAGAAGCGGTCATTTCTTTGGTGCTCGTCTTTCCATTGCTTCCCGTCACCGCGACGGCTTTAAGGCAAAGCTCGCTACGATAAGCCTTTGCCATTTGCTGCAACCCGCACAGCGTGTCAGAAACTTCGACCTGACTCAAGGCCGCCAAGTCAGGTCTAACCCGGCTAACCAGCGCCCCGGCCGCACCTGCCTCCTGCACTTCTCCCAGAAAGCTGTGTCCATCGAATTGGTCCCCACGCAAGGCAACAAAGAAGTCGCCGCTCTGAACGATGCGTGAATCCGTCACGATATGGCTCACGCTCATGCCGCTTCTACCATGTATCGTTCCATCGACCCAGCGGGCAATCTGGCTCAGCGTCCTACGATCCATTTTTTGACAGTTCCAGGGGATGTTCTTCCAAAGCGCGCAGCGCTACCTCGACGTCATCAAAGGGAATAGTGTAATCGCTGAACTCCTGCGTTTTCTCGTGCCCTTTTCCGGCGATCAAAACGATGTCCCTTGGCTTAGCTAACTCTATCGCGCGCCCGATCGCCTTTTTGCGATCAACGATCTTTTCGTAACTCTTGCGTTTGAACCCTCCTTCAATATCGCGGATAATCGCTTCAGAATCCTCTTTGCGGGGGTTATCTGAAGTGATAATTGTGAAATCGGCCAGTTGGTCGGCGGCGCTTCCCATTAGCGGCCGCTTTGACTTGTCCCTGTTACCTCCGCACCCAAAGACAACAATTAAACGGTTCGGATTTAAGTCGCGGCAGGTCCTGAGCACGTTAACTAACGCGTCGTCAGTGTGGGCATAATCGACAAAGACCTGGAACTGGCGCTTCGCCAAGACAGCCTCAAGTCGACCCGGTATCTGAGGGACCCTTGCAACAGCGGTAACCGATGTCCGGATGTCAACGCCCACTGCGAAAGCAGCAGCCAGCGCGGCCAGCGAGTTATAGATGTTAAAGCGACCGATTAAGGGGAGGCGCACGAGATAGCTTTTCTCTCTGGCATCGAGCTGGTAGGAAGTCCCGCTCAGTTCCACCTTGAAATTGCTGGCACGAAAGTCCGCACGTACTCCCAATCCGTAGGTGATCATCGGAATATCTCTGCCGAATCGGGCGACTAACTGTTGCCCGTACGGATCATCAACATTGACGACCGCTGTCCTCGATCTTTTCGCACTCGCGCGCAGATGCTCGAAGAGCCGAGCCTTCGCTTCGAAGTAGTTCTTCATCCCCTCATGAAAATCCAGGTGATCCCTTGTCAGATTGGTAAACACTCCGACATCAAAGGCGATTCCATTCGCCCGGTTCTGACTTAACGCATGCGAGGAAACCTCGATCACCACATTTCGACAACCGGCCTCGACGCAATGCCTCAGGAGTGCCTGCAAATCAAGAGACTCCGGCGTGGTGCGCTGAGCCGGCAGGATGCGCCTGCCAATCTCGTATTGTACCGTACCGATCAGCCCGCTCGGACGATTCGCTTTCTCAAGTAAATGTTTGAGCAGGAAACTCGTCGTGGTTTTTCCATTTGTACCCGTCACACCAATCATGGTCAGTTCCATGGAAGGTTCGCCGTAAAAGGCAGAAGCCAACCGGGCAAGCGCTTGCCTCGAATCCGGCACAACAATCATCGTCGCCCGATGGGAAAGACCGACACGTTCTGCAACGACTGCCACAGCTCCCTTCTCGACGGCCTGTTCGATAAATGAATGACCATCGAATTGCTGGCCTCGTACTGCGACAAAGAGATCCCCTGGACCGGCCCGGCGCGAATCGTAGGAAATGCCGCCTATATCGCGGTTCATCGGGCCATCGATTGCTATAGCCCCTAACCCTCGAATGAGATCTGCCAGTTGCATAATAACTCGACTAATCAGGGCTGGACCGGGATAGCGCCACTCTTTTTTGAACAAGGGCAACCCGCTGGGGTGGAATCTCTTCGGTGGGCTGAAGATCGAGATAACGTGCCATTTTCTCCGCCATCCGCGCGAATACGGGCCCCGCGACGGTGCCCCCGAAGGTTTCACCCGGTTTCGCGGAGGGGTCGTCCAGCAACACCATCAACGTGAACCGGGGATCATCCGCCGGCATGAAGCCGACAAACGAGGTCACGTACCGTCCCGACAAGTATCCTCCGCGGGGATCCACCTTTTGGGCGGTGCCTGTTTTTCCCGCAACACGAAATCCTGGCACGGCCGCCTTTGCGGCTGTACCCTTCTTGCTCACAACATCCTTGAGAGCCGATGTAATCTTGCGGGCTGTCTCCGCCGAGATCACCTGGCGCACCATTTCAGGGGCGAATGTCGCCACTTTGCGACCCGTTTCATCCGTGATTTCTGAAACAATCATTGGCTTCATCAGTTTCCCGCCATTCGCGATACTGGACATCGCAGTGACCATTTGCAACGGAGTAACAGCCACCGATTGGCCCATGGGAATTCGCGTGATGTCCAGTTTGCTCCATCGATGAGGCGGATTAACCAGGCCGCTTATTTCACCGCTTAAGGCGATCCCGGTCCTTTGACCGAAACCATATCGGCGTATGTATTCGTACAATCTGGTTTCGCCCAATTGCAAAGCTAATTTGGCTACGCCGATGTTGCTTGACTTCATCAGCACCTGGTGGACCGTCAGAACGCCCATCGGATGTGCATCCCGCAAAACGCGGCCCGCATACTGAAAATGGCCGTTTTCGCAATACACCGTCGTATCCGGCGTTACCAACTTCTCCTCCAAGACGGCCGATGTCGTGACAATCTTGAAGGTCGAACCCGGTTCGACCATGTCTACGACCGACCGATTTTTCTCCTGGTCGGGAACGGCCTCGCCGGCCTTATTCGGATCAAATGTTGGGCGACTGGCCATCGCCAGGACTTCACCCGTCTGCGGGCGCATCATGATTGCTGTGGCATTCTTAGGCTTGAATTGGGCGCACGCCGCATCAAGTTCAGTCTCCAGGATATTCTGCAGCCCAAGATCGACCGTGAGCTTTACGTTGCTTCCGTCTTTCGCCGCGTTCTCCTGGCCACGATAAGGGACGAGTTCCTTTCCGGTTCGATCAGTTTCAATGTATCGATAGCCGTCCACTCCCTGCAGGAAATCCTGCATGGTGCGCTCGATCCCCATGGTCCCTTTGTGCTCGTGATCGACAAAGCCGATAACCTGAGAAAGCATTTGGCCGTTTGGATAAATCCGCACAAAATCCTGGTCAAAGTAGATGCCACGCAGATTTGCCACTCGGAGCGACTCTTTTATCTTCTCAGCCCGCTGCTCCGGAACCGCGGACTTGAGAACAATATGCTTACTGCCTTTTCCGGTCTGGTTCAGCTTATCCGCGAGGTCGCGCGGATCCATTTCAAGCTGATTTGCGATTGCCGCTGCCAAAGCCACCGGATCCCGAATATGCGACGCGTCTGCCACGACGGTCTTAACCGGGACGTTTTCGGCAAGAGCTTCGTCATGAGCGTCTCGGATGATACCACGCCTGGCATAGATTATTTGTTTGTGAGTGTGTTTTTCTGCGGCAAGCGCGGTGAATTTCTCGTGTTCAACAATCTGGAGGTCGATTAGTCGAACCGAGTAGGCACTGAATAAGCCGACCAATCCAAAGCAGACTGTAACGGCGCGCGCTTGTGCATTCCAATTCATTGGTTAAAGCCGCGATTGGAGACGACTCTCAACTCGTCCCCGACCCCATCGTGACGCTGGTTAAGGCGAACGATTTGATCACTCGCAATCGGCAAAAGCCCGAGCGAATTTTTAGCCAGCTTCTTTTCAAGGATGCCTCTTGAACTGAGCTGGGTGATTTGCGCACGAACAGCTTCATTAGCAGTTCGGATCTCAGTGAGTTCGTACTCCAATCGGCGTTGAATCTCTCCATACTGGTGGAGCTGATTCTTCAAATAAACATAAGACAATCCTGCCGTGGCCAGGATTGAAGTGCTGACAACTACCTTAAAGATAGAAGCAACCTTGATGGAATGTGTAATATTCCTGCGATTACTAGTCATTGCTGATCCTTTCAATTGCCCGCAGCTTTGCGCTCCGAGCGCGCGAGTTCTGGCCCACTTCTTCCTCACCCGGCTCGATCGGCCGAGCCGTGACCAAACGAAAGGCGTACGCAGGATTTCTCCGCGGTGCCGACCACTCAGGCCTGTCTATCCACTCCTGACTAACCTCTCGAAAAAAACGCTTAACAATCCGATCTTCCAGCGAGTGAAAGGTGATGGCTGCCATGCGGCCACCCGTTTTCACATGAGGAGCCAGGCGGCGAAGACCGCGCTCCACCGAGTCCAACTCATTATTCACCGCAAGCCGGAGCGCCCGAAAAGCCTTCGTGGCCGGATGCCGCGCACCTCTTTTGGGAATGACGGTCTCAATCACTTCCACAAGGTCGCGCGTCGTCCGGAGGGGCGTCTGGCACCGGGCCTTCACGATCCGCGATGCCAGACGCCTTGCCGCCGATTCCTCCCCAAATTCAAAGAATATTCTTGCAAGCTCTTCCTGTGACTCCTCATTGACGATGTCCGCTGCAGTCCGCCGGACATGCGGTCCCATACGCATGTCCAGCGGTCCATCCCCCGCAAAACTGAAACCTCGGGAAGGCGTATCGAGCTGATGAGATGAAACCCCCAGGTCCAGCAAAATCCCGTCAAACTCGTGCACGCCGTAATTTGGAAACTGCTCCGCCACATCGGCAAAATTCGCTTCCACTAGCCTGATTCTCTCAGAAAAACAGGCGACTCTGCGCGCACTCTCCTGCAGGGCCTCGGGATCTTGATCGCACCCGATCACCGATGCGCCAGCTTCCAGCAAAGCAAGCGCATGTCCTCCGCCTCCAACCGTTCCATCCAGAAAAACTTTTCCCGGGCCCGGCCGAAGCAACGAGATCGTCTGCTGCAGCAGAACCGGCACATGAAAACTGTTTCCGGCGCGCTGTTGTTTTGCAGACATCTGTCCCTCCTCGATTAAGGCGATCATTTTTCGCTTCCGATTGAATCGTTCAGTTGCTCTTGAAAATTTCTCAATCTTCGCCTTTCGCTATATGCCGACCCTGTCCAACATGTATCTGTATGTAGGCGTGTCTTCGTTCACCGTTTCTTTCCAGAGCGCCGGGCTCCAAATCTCGAATCTCGAATAGGCTCCGACCAGAATGACATCGCTCTGGAGCTTAAGCTGTTTGCACTGTTCATCGGGCAAGACGATCCGACCTTGTTTATCTCCCGCGATATGTTGTGCCCGCGATGAAAATTGGCGTAGGAATCTGCGGCGGTCCGAGGGCTGCAGACTCTCGTCTTTTTCCACTTTTTCGGCCAGACGCCTGAATTCTGAGGGGGGCATAACCATCAAAAACCCGCCTTCCGGATTTGGGATTGCAAAGAACTCGTCGATTTCGCCTCTGCGCCACCGCGACGGGATGGTAATGCGGTTTTTTGCGTCCATCGCGTGCCGGAATTCCCCGGTGAAAATGGGCTGGTCATTCTGAGGCGACTGCATAGGTAGTCCATGGTCATTGGAACCACTTCACTCCACAATGCCCCACTTCTACCCACCCAAGCGCTGAAACGTCAATGAAATTCGGCTGAAATTTATCAATTTTTATTACCCGGCTCGCCCTGAGTCCGCCCTGACGCAACGCAGAGCAATTCGATGGCTTACTTGTCAGCGCCTTAGCCTGCATTGATCACAAATTTTAGCGGGAAATTTGCCTTTGGATGAGGTTACGTGATCAATTCAGGCTCTGGCAGCGGAACTCTCCGGCTGGGC
>Ga0182038_10001068_pt1 | contig 14234 bp, 12 predicted proteins | sample sta12Can44000108_FD_125976 | JGI IMG/M metagenome (GOLD analysis project Ga0182038, IMG submission 125976) | Lab enrichment of tropical soil microbial communities from Luquillo Experimental Forest, Puerto Rico - statanox.12C.anox.44.000.108 | ecosystem: Environmental > Terrestrial > Soil >...
CGCATCGGCATCGACATCATCATGGCCAAGCCGGTGCAGCAGACCCGCCTGATCGAGGCGATGCAGACCGTCACCGGCCGTCAGTCCGACGACAGCAAGGCCGAACAGCCGTCCCTGCCCTTTGACGAAGCGCGTCCGGCTCGGCCGCTGCGCATTCTGGTGGCCGAGGACAATGCCATCAACCAGCAGGTCGCCACCGGACTGCTGGCCCGCCTCGGCCATCGCGCCGACGTCGCCAATGACGGGGCCGAAGCCGTCGCCATGGTGCAGGCCCATGACTATGACCTGATCCTGATGGATATGCAGATGCCGGTGATGGACGGTATCGCTGCTACCGAAGCGATCCGCTCGCTGGAGGGCGAGGTCGCTCTGATCCCCATCATCGCCATGACCGCGAATGCCATGCAGGCCGACCGCGAACGCTGCCTGGATGCCGGCATGGATGATTACGTCCCCAAGCCCATCGACCGTCGCCGGCTGGGGGCCCTGCTGGGCCGCTGGGCCGAGCGTCTGGCCCGCAAAAAAATCGCCGCCGTCCCCTGCACACCAGTCCCGCCCCTCGCGCCAGAGCCGACGCAGCCCGAAGCGCCATTGCTCGACCGGGAAACCTATGACGATCTGGTGGAATCGCTGGGTAAGGAGTCGGTCCGCTCGCTGCTGGGCTCGTTCCGCAACAGCGCGCCCGAGCAGATGGCCGGACTGAAGGCCGCCCTGGCGCAAAGCCGCCATTCCGACGCCGCCCGCGCGGTGCATTCTCTGCGCGGCGCCGCCGGCAATCTGGGATTCGCCCGGCTGGACCGCTGCCTGCGCCAGTTGGAGCCCGCCTGCAAGGAGGAGAGCGCCGAAGCAGTCGCCCTGGCGGATCAGGCGGAAAACATCCTGATCCTGTCGCTGGCCGAGATGAAGACGCTGCTGTAACCTCCGTCATTCCCGCGCAGGCGGGAATCCACATCAGTGCAAAATCAGCAGTTCCCGTCACAATATGGATCCCCGCCTTCGCGGGGATGACGATATGGATAGGAATCATCAGGACGCCTAGGCGACCTGCTCAGTCTTAAGCCCGTCCCTTGGCGCGGCCCAACACCGCCAGAATCTTGCCGGCCTTGATCACCGCCTGAGTGCGCGAGAACACCTTCAGCTTGCGCAAAATCGCCGAGACATGGGCCTTGACCGTACTCTCGACGATGCCAAGCTCATAGGCGATCTGCTTGTTGGACTGGCCCGAGACCAGCATCTGCAGCACCACCCGCTGTTGGTGGGTCAGCTGCGAGATGCCTTCCTCCAGCCCGGCGTCTGAGCCGCTATCCCCTGTCTCGGTCAGGGCCGGCAGATAAATCTCGCCTTCCAGCACCCGGCGGGCCGCCAGCACCATGTCGGGCTTGCTTAAGGATTTCGGCATGAAGCCCGAAGCCCCGCAGGTGATCGCTTCACGCACGGTCTGACCGTCTTCCGACGCCGACACCACGATGATCGGCGTCGCCGGCAAAGTGTTGCGCAAGGCCACCAGACCGGAAAAGCCGTCCATCCCTGGCATGTTGAGATCAAGGAAGATCAGTTCGATATCGTCCCCCACCTCGCCCGCCGCATCCATGGCGGGCTGCAGACTGGCCACCTCGCGCACTTCGCAGTCAGGCAGAACTTCGACGGCAACCCGCTGCAACGCTTCGCGAAACAATGGATGATCGTCGGCGATCAGGATCACCGGGGATTGGCTCATGGACGTCTCTTCCCAAAACTTTAAAGCCGCGATTTCTTCGCGTTACGAGCAGTTTACAACCTGCCCTACCCCGACAAAACCCTAAATACTCCATCCCTTACGACCTATCCAACCGGTAAGGAGCCTTCATTCGCAGTCGCACTCTAAAATTGGAATAATTTAAAAGAATCTGCATTTTTTTGATTCACATCAATGCCGCAAAAATGCCTCAAGGAAATTGTGGATATGACCGGTCGGGCATTTCCAGCCCACCGTCAACCCTTCGGAAACCGCATGATTCTGCGGATTCCGTCAACCATGGGGGCTGTCATGATGAGTAAATATCGTCGTGCGGCGGCAGCACTGGGCTTGACCCTGGGGCTATCCGCCGGACTGATTACGACCCAGGCTTTTGCCGCTAAACCGGCAGACGAGCCGATCTCGCCGATCGCTGCGGCGAAGGTCACCAACCCGGCGCTGGTGGAACTGGGCAAGAAGCTTTATTTCGATCCGCGCCTGTCCAAGTCGGGATTCATCTCCTGCAACTCGTGCCACAACCTGTCGATGGGCGGCACCGACAATCTAAAAAGCTCGATCGGCGATCATTGGCATCAGGGCCCGATCCGGTCCCCGACGGTGCTGAATTCCAGCCTGAACGTCGCCCAGTTCTGGGACGGCCGCGCCGCCAACTTGCAGGCTCAGGCCGGCGGCCCGATCGCCAACCCCGGCGAAATGGCCTCGAACCATGTTCTGGCGGTGGAAATCCTGCAGTCGATCCCCGGCTATGTGACCGAGTTCAAGAAGGTCTTCGGCGACGACAAGATCAGCATCGAGCAGGTCACCAAGGCGATTGCCGCTTTCGAGGAAACCCTGGTCACCCCGAATTCCCGCTTCGACAAATGGCTGAAGGGCGACAAGAAGGCCCTGACCGCTCAGGAATCCGCCGGCTATGCCCTGTTCAAGGACAGCGGCTGCACCGGCTGCCACAACGGCCCGGCGGTGGGTGGCAACTCCTTCCAGAAGATGGGCGTGGTCGAACCCTACAAGACCGACAACCCGGCCCAGGGCCGCGTGGCGGTCACCAAGGACGAGGCCGACCGCTTCAACTTCAAGGTTCCGACCTTGCGCAATGTCGAGCTGAACTATCCCTACTTCCATGACGGCGGCGCCAACACCTTGTCCGAGGCTGTCGACACCATGGGCCGCATTCAGTTGGGCAAAACCTTCTCACCCGACGAGAACGCCAAGATCGTGGCCTTCCTGAAGACCCTGACCGGCGATCAGCCCAGCTTCAAGCTGCCGATCCTGCCGCCTTCGTCCGACGCTACACCGCGTCCCCAGCCCTTCAGCAACTAAGGTCTGGCGTTCAGGTAAAGAAACACCCTCCCCGAAGGCAACTCCGGGGAGGGTGCTTTTTTGGCTTAGGCCGTGCGCAGTTCGCTGAGGAAACCGTCGATGCGGCGACGGATATCGCCGACCATGCGGGCCATCGACTCGGCGGAAGTCATCACCTCTTCGCCCGAGGAACGGGTCTTCAAGACGCTGTTCTGCACCGTGGCGACGCTTTCGCTGGCTTCGGCGGTTTCGACGGCGGCATGGCTGACGCTGCGGGCGATCTCGCCGGTAGTGGCCGACTGCTGCTCGACGGCGGCGGCGATGGAAGTAACGATGTCGTCCATCTGGGCAATCACCGAGGCCACCTCGGTAATGCTGTCCACCACCTTGCCGGTCGAGGCCTGGATGCTGCTGATCTGGTCATAGATCAGCTTGGTCGAGGACGAGGTCTGGTTGGCCAGATGCTTGACCTCGCCCGCCACCACCGCGAAGCCCTTGCCCATTTCGCCGGCTCGCGCCGCTTCGATGGTGGCATTCAGGGCCAGCAGATTGGTCTGAGCCGCAATCGCCTCGATCTGATCGACGATGGCGCCGACCGAGGCCATTTCGGTCGACAGGCCCTTGACCAGTTCGGTGACCGACCCCGCCGCTTCACGGGCGCGCTGGGTGACATGGGTACTGTCGCTGACCTGACGATTGATCTCGCCGATCGAGGAAGACAGTTCCTCGGTCGCAGCCGCCACCGACTGCACATCTGTCAAAGCCCGCTCCGAGGAGCCGCTGGCCGAAGCCGCCTTGGACGAAGTGTCCTCGGTGACGCCAGCCATCGAGACCGCACATTCCTCGACCTGTCGGGCCGAGCCCAGCAAGGATTCCAGCGATTGCGAGATGATGCCGTCGAAGTCGCCCAGCAAATCGCTCAGCCGCTTGACCCGCGCCTCCTTGGCGGCCTGTTCGGCGGCTTTCGCTTTGGCCAGATCCTTGGCCTGGATCAGCCCTTGGCGGAACACCTCGACATCCTTGGCCATCGAGCCGATCTCGTCGGGGCGTCCGGTAAATGGCACTGCCAGAGCGACTTCGCCGCCGGCGATGGATTGCATGGTGCCGCTCAACAGCGCCAGCGGACGGGCGATGGAAGCAGCCATCCGCCAAGCCAGCAAGATGGTCACCAGCAGCACCAGCGCCGTGATCGCCAGATTGCGGTACATCCGCTGATTCAACCCATCAATACGGGCCTGCAGCAGGTGATCCATCTCGATGCCCATGGCTTGCCACAGGACACGGGTGGAAAGCTGCAGGGCATGCTGCGCCTCGGTCAGTTGCTGAACGCTGGGCTTGACCGCCGCCGGGTCCGAGATGGCGTCCAACAGCCCCGAGAAAGCCGCCGCCTTAGCCTGAAAATCAGCATAGGGCTTGTCCGAGGCCGGTTTGAAACTGCCGTCGGGATTGCCGCGCGCGCCCGAAGAAAGATCGCCGTCCATACCGGAAAGACCGTTGGCATAGGTGCCCTTGGCGGTCAGAAAAGCCACGGTCATCTCGGGCGTTGCCTCACCGCCAGCCAACATGGGCAGAGCGTTCTGCAAAGCCCGGCTGGAGGCTACCACCTGGGCCGGCACCTTCAGGGTGACGAAGTCCTGGGCGTAATAGCTGTCGAGATCAGGGTCGAGGGTCAGATTCGAGCCGTCTTCCACCTTGGCGACATGATCGGTAATGGCGTCCAGACCGGCGTCATAGGCATCCAGCCCGCTGTCCTTGGGCAGCGCCATCAGCGCCTTGACGGCTTCGGCGGCCTTGGCAGCGGATTCAGTGGCATTCATATCCGCCGCCTTCAGGGCGTCGGTGTCCAGCACCGCCTTCTGCGCCGCCGCCATGTCGTCGGGACGGGCATAGCCCTGGGACAGATCAATGGCGGTGTTCAGTTCGGTTCGCAGCAAATTGAAATAGCTGCTGCCGTCGATTTCCTTTTCGGCGAAGACCACATCCTTCTGCGTCTGCGCGACGAACAGGTAAGCCAGGAACGCAATCGGCACCAGGAACATGGTACAGAGCAACGTCAACTTATGCGGAATTTTCAGTGTTTCGAGCATCTTGGCACATCCCCCCTGCTTTATCTTGGGGAAGCCAACCGCAACCGACAAAACAGCCGTTGGTTTGCCTCAAGATAAAACGACGATGCCCCCGCCGAAGTCCGTCGTTAATATGCCGCTAAATTAGACATTCGTCAATCATGCATAAAATTTATGCTGCATTGCGACAAGCAACCGCCTCAACGACACTCACCCTCTTCTCTCGAAGATTGCCTGCATAGGTCGCCATCATCTCCCGCGCTCCATCCCCCAGCAGCAGTTGCAGGGATAGTGGCGGCAGTGTCTCGGGCAGACGCGACAGGAAGGCCAGCGCCTCTTCGGTGGCATCTCGCCAGTACAGGAATTCGAACCCCAGACCTTGCAGCAGAATCCGTAATTCATCGGGTGATATCAAGGCGCTATGCTCCGGCTTTGAAGCCCAGGGAACCGGCAACCGCATCTCTTCCTGGCCGGCGCAGACATCATGGAAGGCCAGCTTGCCGCCCGGCTTCAGAACGCGCCGGACGCCACTGTGAAGGCCCAATTTATCGGCGATATTCATGCTGGCATGCTGGGTCCAGACCAGATCGAACGCGCCATCCTCGAAGGGCATCGCCAGCGCATCGGCGCAGACATAATCCACCGCCAACCCGACCCGTTTCGCCAATTGCCGCGACAGCGCCACATAATCGGCAGAGAGATCAAGCCCGGTCACCCGGCAGCCCTGAGAGGCCAGATAGCGCGACGGCCCGCCGACGCCCGAGCCCACATCCAGCACCGTCATCCCCGCCGACAATCCGGCCTGCTCGGCCAAATGTTCGGTGGATTTCAGCCCGCCGACATGGAACTGATCGAAGGCCGCCAGATCAAGCAGGGCCAAAGGACCAGAGGGCAGCAGCGCCGCCACTCGGCTCAACAGATCGGGGGCGTCGTAATGGCTCATTCGCCAGCCCAGCCGCAAGCGGTCAGCGCCGTTTTCATATGGTCTGGCACCGGGGCGGAAACCGTAATGGCCGGCTTCTTCGGGTAAAGCGGCAGGGTCAGGCTGCGGGCATGCAGATGCAGCTTGTCCGAAATCAGATCGGCGGTTCCCCTGCCATAGACCCGATCGCCGACAATCGGCAACCCCAGCGAGGCCAGATGCACTCGGATCTGATGGGTGCGCCCGGTCAGCGGCTTGCATTCCAGCCAGGTCAGACGCTCGGCCCGGCCCAGCACCCGCCATTCGGTCTGAGACGGCTGGCCCTTGGGGTCCACCTTCATCTTCCAGCCGAACTTGGCGTCGATCTTGGCCAACGGCTTGTCGATCAACCCCTGCTCTTCAGGGGGCGAACCCACCACCACTGCCCAATAGGCCTTCTCGGCCTCGCGCCCGGCGAACAGCTCGCCCAGACGCTTCAGGCCGTGACGATTGCGGCCCAGAGCCAGACAGCCCGAGGTCTCGCGGTCCAGCCGATGTGCCAGCTCCGGAGAACGCGGCAGACCGAAGCGCAGGGCGTCGAGATAAAGCCCCAGATGCTCGTTCCCCTTGCCGCCCGCATGCACCGCCAGCCCGGCCGGCTTGTCGATCACCAGCATCAGGGCATCGCGGTAGAGAAGACGGGATTCCAGTTCTTCGGGGGTCATGGGGATGGGTCTTCTAAAAAATAAGCCCCTCGCCCGATTTCGGGCGAGGGGGAACGGCTGACAGCAGCTTACTTCTTGGCGTCGTACTCGGCGTGATAATCGATGATCCGCTGAACCTCGTTCTTCGAGCCCAGGATCACCGGCACGCGCTGATGCAGCGAGGTGGGCTGCAGATCCATGATGCGCTCGCGGCCCGTGGTCGACAGACCGCCGGCCTGCTCGACGATGAAGGACATCGGATTGGCTTCATACATCAGGCGCAGCTTGCCGCCCTTGGGACGATTCTCGTCATCGATGGGATACATGAAGACGCCGCCGCGGATCAGGATGCGATGCACATCCGCCACCATCGAGGCGACCCAGCGCATATTGTGGTTCTCGCCACGCGGACCGTCCTTGCCGGCGACGCATTCGTCGATATAACGCTTCACTGGCGGTTCCCAGAAACGGGCACGGGAAGCGTTGATGGCGAATTCCTTGCTGTCCGGCTTGATGGTCATGTTGGGATGGGTCAGCACGAACATGCCGACATTCTGATCCAACGTGAAGCCATGCACGCCGCTGCCCGAAGTCAGCACCAGCATGGTCGAGGAACCATAGATGGCATAACCGGCGGCCACCTGCTTGACGCCCGGCTGCAGGAAGATGTCCGGGCCGGTGCAGGTCACCCCTTCGGGCAGACGCAGGATCGAGAAGATGCTGCCGACCGAGACATTGACGTCGATGTTCGACGAACCGTCCAGCGGATCGAACAGCAGCAGATAGCGGGCGTCGGGACGGCCGGGAACGATATGCACATCCTCCAGCTCTTCCGAGGCCATGGCGGCATAGTGACCGCCCATGGAATTCATATGCAGGAAGATATCGTTGGCCAGCACGTCGAGTTTCTTCTGCTCTTCGCCCTGAATGTTTTCCGAGCCGGCGACCCCCAGATTGCCGGCCATGGCACCGCGATTGACCTCGTGCGAGATCATCTTGCAAGCGGTCAGAATATCGGTGAGAAGGGCGGTGAAAGCACCCGAGCGGCCCAGACGGCGCTGCTCCTCGATCAGATAATGCGACAGTGTAATCCGCTGATAAGGCATCGTACCCCCTGAAGGCTCGAACCGCTTTTACGGTTTTATGGCGCACTTGTTATCCCACCCGGGGCCGCCATGCAACCCGGGCGGGGTATTAGCAGGGCTGCTTTATTTCTGCATCTTAAGACGGATCATGGCGTCGCAGGCGGAAAGCCAGGCGATCTGATCGTAACGATCCCGCTGGCGACGGGCTTCCTGGGCCGCCTGTTCCTCGGGCGTCGAGGCATGGCTGTCGGACAGACGGGTCATGCGTTCCTCGAACAGGGAATGTTCCCGGCTGTCTTTCTCATGCTGTTCGGCGGCCGGCGCGCGCTGCAACCAGCTCAGCAGCTCGTCGGCGGCATCCAGCTGCTTATGCCAGAAAACGTCGCCATAGATGGCTTCGGAAAATTGCGCCCGCATGCCGACAATGTTGCAGGATCGGTCGAAGGCGATGTGATCGTCGGGCTTGGTCGTCCAATAGACGAGAAAGAGACCCAACACGAGAAGCAGAATATTCCAGCGTTGCGACTTGGCCATGGTGGCTTCTCCCTGCAACTGCTGGGGTAATTATAACGCATTGTCAGGCTTAAGGAAACCCGCCCCGGCGATATCCTTTGGCCGGGGCGGAAAACCACCTATACGCCGCGCGCCAATCCCTTCTCGATATAGCCGGCCAGCAAGGGCGGCGTTTCCAGCATCGAGTAATGGCCGGCCTCATGGCTGACCGCCACCTCCAGATTGGGAAACAGCGGCCCCAGCAGGCTCTTGATCGAGTCGGGACGATAAAGCGGCAGATCATATTCGCCGCAAACCGCCGTCAGCGGCACCGTCAGCCCCCTAACCTGATCCGCCACGTCGCTTTGAGTAAACATGCCGAGATAGCCCAGCATGGCCGGCTTGGTGGTGGCCTTGCGGGTCATCGCCAGCTTGCGCTCGATCCAGCCCCGGCCATAGCGGGTGCCGCCGCGCGCCAGGATGGCGGCCTTGGCGGCCTCGTCGTCATCGATGATGGCTTTGAGCTTCGCCAACACCTCTGCATTGGCGCGGAAACCCGAGGCCGGCACCGGCGAGATGGCCACCACGCTCTTGACCCTGCCCTCGCCCTTTTTCGCCAGATATTGCGCGATCATCCCCGACATGGAATGGCCGACCACATGGAAGCGGCGATAACCGTAATGATCCATCAGCCGCAGGGCATCGCCCACCGCCTCCTCCAGGGAATAGGTGCCGGTCATGGTCTTCGACAGGCCGTAACCGCGCAGGTCGGCGAAGATCCAGCTATGGCTGTCCATCGGCAGGAACGGCAGCAGCAGATCGTAATTGGTGTGATCGCCCATCCATTCATGCAGCACGATCACCGGCTCGGGCCCCGTACCCAGCCGGACATGGCCCAGCAGCGCCTGATCGCCCGCCGCCGGAACCTCGCCTTTATCCTTGCCGTCGGGACCGCTGGCGCAGGATGCCAACCCCACCGCCAGGGCCGCCTGCAACAAACCACGCCGGGTCAGCGCAGCCGGAGCCCGCTTGATCTCGTCTTCCATGGAAACCTCCTGATTATCGTTGATGCCAGCAGCATGCGCGGTCCCGCATCATCATGAAAATGAGTTATCGAGAGCCTCAACATGAGCTATCATCATGTTCATGCAATCACTCGATCTCGACAGCCTGCGCAGTTTCGTCGCCGTGGTGGAAAGCGCCAGCTTCTCCCGCGCCGGCGAGATCGTGGGCCGCACCCAATCGGCCATCAGCCTGCAGATGGCCAAGCTGGAACGCCGCTTGGGCAAAACCCTGCTGGAGCGTTGCCAGGGCCGGCTGCTGGGCCTGACCGAGGATGGCCGTGAACTGCTGCCGTTCGCCCGGCGGATGATCGATCTGAACGACGCCGCCTGCCGCGCCATTGCTCAAGGAGCTGTGGCCGGACGGGTGCGGCTGGGGGTTCCCGCCGACTTCATGGATGCCGATTTCCCCGAGGTGCTGCGGGCCTTCCAGCATGGCTGGGGCGGCATCGAGGTGACGGTGGTCTCGGACGTGTCGCAGCGGCTTCAGGATCAGGTGGCCCAGGGCCAGTTGGACCTGGCCTTCTTCAAGCGTCCGATGGGCAATCATCGCCAGGGCGAGACCATTCTGCGGCAAAACCTGACCTGGGCCGGCGGTCCCTCCACGGTGCTTGCCGCCCCCGACGAGCCGCTGCCGCTGGTGCTGTTTCCCGACGGCTGCATGTTCCGCGCCCAGGCCCTGGCCAGCCTGGAGAAAGCCGGGCGCTGCTGGCGTCTGGCCTATGTCTGCCCATCCTTTGAAAGTGTCCGCATGGCGGTGCGTTCCGGCCTGGGCGTCGGCGTCTTGCCACGCGGTTCGGCCATGCGCGATCTGGAAGATTTGAGCAGCCAAGACCTGCCGCCGCTGGCCGAGGTCGAAATCGCCACCATGATCGGCCGCGACGGCGGCCGCGCCGCCCGGCTGCTGGCCGACCATATCTCGCGCCATATCAGGAAAGCGCTTTAACCCGATCACGGCAAGATTATGTGTAAGCGCCACGAAAACACCTCAATCCCCCGCTCCTTCGCCATCAGGGCGACATAAGCCGGCGCCATGATCCCATCATAAGGCGTTGCGGAAAGCCCGATGGTCGGGCCGAAAACATCCTGCGACGCCATGATCCGGGCATCGCCGCCATGTTCACCAAACGCCGCATCGCCATTTCCGTCTTCGCCCTGGTTGTCGCCGCCGGCCTGACCGTACCGGCACAGTCTCAACAGGCGAGCGGTGGTGTCTACGCTATTCAAGGGCAAGCCTTAGTGCATCATGACGGCACCGCTGGCTGGATGCAGACCTTGCCCGGCCAGCCGCTGTTCATCGGCGATTCGGTGACGGTCGCCAACGGCTCTCATATGACGGTGACGGTCGGTGAGGCCGCCATCAGCTTGCACGCTCCCGGCCAGTTGGATTGGGTGGGACAGAATGGCGCGACGCCGGTGCTGCGCCTGGACCAGGGTCGCGTCAGCATCGCCATGGGCGAATCCAACTGGAACCCAGGCTTGGCGCTGGTGACCCCCTGGGGTCTGGCGCGGCTGGAGCAGCCCGGCTCTTACAGCATCGAAGTCACCGAGGCTGGCCGCATCCATCTGGCGGTGCTGGACGGATCGGCCAGCGTTCCCGCCATGGGCTTGCAGGTGATGCCGGGTCAGATGGCCCTGCTCAGCAATGGCAGCGCGTCGCTGGCCTGGATTCCGTCCTGGCAGCCCAGCCCGCCGCGTCCGCATTATTACGCTTCCCCCGAGCCGGAACCGCAGATGGCGCCAGAGGTGGTGGCGGTTCCCTCGGCTCCCATCATCGTCGAAAGCCAGCCCCGCCATCAGGAGCAGCATCGGGAAGAACCCCGCCATATGGAAAACCACCCGTCACCCCAGCCCAGCGGCTGGCATGGCGGGTTTGACAAGCCCTATGGCCAGACTCATGCCGCGCCGGCTCCCAGCCCGCAACAGCCCACGCCGCATCCGCAGCCGGTTTCCCTGCCCTCGGCTCCGGCCTCTGCGCCGATGCCTCAGCATGCGGCCCAGCCGCCCGCCGAGACGCATCATCCAGACGTCCATCACGAGGAAGCGAGGCATGAAGAGCCCCCGCATCCGCAGGCCGCGTCACAGCCGGCGACTCAACCGCAGCAAAGACCGGCTCCCCATGACGATCACGGGAAGCCGGGACAACATCCTTAGACGCCGTTGGCCTTGAACCAGGCCAGCATACCGGCCCAGGCATCCTTGGCGGCGGCGGCGTTGTAGCTGGGGCGATAATCGGCGTTGAAGCCATGCTCGACGCCAGGATAGACCTTGGCCTGACTGGGCGTGCCGGCCAGGGCGGTCTTCAGCTTCTCGACATCGCTCAAGGGGATAAAGCCGTCCTTCTCGCCGAAATAGGCCAGCACCGGCACCTTCAGCTTGGGCAGCTGGGCGAAGACGGTAGTGGATTTCGGGTTCCACATCGGCGCGCCCAGGATGCCGTACCAGGCCACGGCGGCCTTGACCTTGGGATTGTGAACCGCATAAAGCCAGGTGGCGCGGCCACCCCAGCAGAAGCCGGTCACGCCCAGGCGCGACACATCGGCCTTGCCGGTGGAACGGGCGAAATCGACGGCGGAATCCAGATCGGACAGCACCTGCTCGTCCGGAACCTTCGAGACCAGATTGGTGATGAGATCTTTGATGTCGCTATATTTCGAGGCATCGCCCTGGCGAGCATAAAGCTCGGCCGAGACAGCATAGTAACCCTGCTTGGCCAGACGGCGCACCAGATCGCGAATATGTTCATGCACGCCGAAGATTTCCTGGATCACCAGCACGGTAGGGAAGGTTCCACCGCCCGCCGGATAGGCGTGATAGCCGGGCATCATGCCGCCCGCCACCGGGATGCGCACCTCGTCGGCGATGATGCCGTCGCTGTCGGTATGAATGGCCTGGGCCATCACCGGCTGGGCGGCGACGGCGAAGCCCACCGCCAGACCGGTCATCAGAAAGCCGCGCCGATCCAGCAGGGACGGCTGCGAACTGGTGACGGGGAAAGCCGGACGGTGATCGAAAGGAATGCGCGTCATCGAAAACATCTCCGCAGGAATTCGCCAAGGTCGGACATCTTGCCGCCGCCAAAGCCCCTTCGGCAAGCTGACCGCAAGGCAGATGGGCGGCCTGCCCCCTCCTTGCAACGGGTCGTTACACGACTTTTCTTCTCAAAGCCCATGCCTTTGCGATAAAATGGCGCTTGGTTAAGGAGGCTAGAATCCCATGTCCCGCATATCCATTGCCCTGACGGTTCTCGGTCTTGCGCTGCTGGCCGCCGCGCCGGCCCGCGCCGACTATGTGAGCATCGGCTATGGCTGGGGCGGCGGACCCGGCTGGCATCATTACCATCCCTGCTGTGGTCCCTATTATGGCCCTTATTACGGCCCGCCGCCGGTGGTCTATTACGAACCCGTGCCGCCGCCCGTGGTGGTCTATCAGCAACCGCCCGTGGTGGTGGCTCAGCCCCCCGTGGTGATGGTTCAGCCCAATGCCTCGGTCGCCGCCAATCAGGCCTCGCCCACCTTCACCGACGGCCAGGGCCGCACCTGCCGGGAATATCAGACCACCATCTATATGAACGGCATGCCCAAACCGTCCTATGGCACCGCCTGCCTGATGGCCGACGGTCAATGGCGGATTGTGAATTAAGGGATTTCATGATTCCTCGTCATGGCCGGGCTTGACCCGGCCATCCACGAAAAACCCTTGCCGTTCGCAAACATGGATCCCCGGGTCGAGCCCGGGGATGACGGTAATGGAGAACCCGCCTCTCCAGCCGTTGCGCAAACAGCCCTTCCCCCCAACCCGCCCGCTGGGCTATAGCTGTCAGCCGCCGAAGGAGGGCTAGGGAAGGTATGACTGTCCGCATCGATATGGGTTTGACCGCCTCGGGGACCACGGCGACGATGGATCTCGAAGAGCTGCTGGCGACCCGCCTTCTGGTGCAGGGCAATTCCGGCTCGGGCAAATCGCACCTGCTGCGCCGTCTGGTCGAGCAGAGCGCCCCCATCGTCCAGCAGGCCATCATCGATCCCGAAGGCGATTTCGTCACCCTGGCCGACCTGTTCGGCCATGTGGTGGTCGAAGCCTCCAGCCATACCGAAGCCGCCATCCAGCAGATCGGCGCCCGCGTGCGTCAGCACCGCATCTCGGTGGTGCTGAACCTGGAAGGGCTGGATGCCGAGATGCAGATGCGCCATGCCGCCGCGTTCTTAGGCGGCATGTTCGACGTCGATCGCGATTACTGGTTCCCGGTTCTGGTGGTGGTGGACGAGGCCCAGATGTTCGCTCCCGCCGCCGCCGGCGAAGTTTCGGACGAAGCCCGCAAGGCTTCGCTGGGGGCCATGACCAATCTGATGTGCCGTGGCCGCAAGCGCGGTCTGGCCGGCGTCATCGCCACCCAGCGCCTGGCCAAGCTGGCCAAGAACGTGGCCGCCGAAGCCTCGAACTTCCTGATGGGCCGCACCTTCCTCGATATCGACATGGCCCGCGCCGCCGACCTGCTGGGCATGGAGCGCAAGCAGGCCGAGATGTTCCGCGATCTGGAGCGCGGCCGCTTTATCGCCCTGGGGCCGGCCATGTGCCGCCGCCCGCTGCCCATTCGCATCGGCGATGTGCAGACCCAGGCCCGCGCCGTCGCGCCCAAGCTGATGCCGCTGCCCGAGATGGGCGACAATGCCCGCGACCTGATCATGAAGCCCGGCGAGAACGAGGTACCGAAATATAATTCGCGCCGCCCGCCGCCCAGCTCGACCGCCGAAATCCTGGCCCAGCTGGCCGCCCGCCCCAGGCCGGCGACGCCGCCGCAGGCCCCCGCCACCGATCTGCCGGCGATGGACGAGAGCGGCGCGCTGGAAACCGCGCCCGCCCCCATCATGCCCATCGCCCGCCCGACTCCGGC
>Ga0182038_10001069_pt1 | contig 14232 bp, 12 predicted proteins | sample sta12Can44000108_FD_125976 | JGI IMG/M metagenome (GOLD analysis project Ga0182038, IMG submission 125976) | Lab enrichment of tropical soil microbial communities from Luquillo Experimental Forest, Puerto Rico - statanox.12C.anox.44.000.108 | ecosystem: Environmental > Terrestrial > Soil >...
CTCTGCGTGGGGGCGCCGCAAGTGGCGTTTTTCAAGACGATCGACGGTGTGGGTCTGCGCCTCACGCGCTACCAGGGCGGCACGAAGGGGCCGGTGATTCTTTCGCACGGGCTCGGCGTCTCCAGCCTCATTTTTTCGATGGACACCATCGAAACTAATCTGCTTGAGTACCTCTTCGCCCAAGGTTATGACGTCTGGCTGCTCGATTACCGCTCGAGCATCGCGCTGCCCGCAGCCACGCTTCAATCGAGCGGCGACGACGTGGCCAGCAAAGACTACCCCGCTGCCGTTAGCAAAGTGCTTGAGCTGACGGGCGCCAAGAGCGTCCAGATGGTGATCCACTGCTGGGGCTCTACGACGTTTTTCATGGCCATGCTGGCCGGGCTGAAGGGCGTACGGTCAGCTGTGGCGTCGCAGATCGCCACCCAGATTCGAGCGCCATTCGCCACCCATATCAAGACGGGTCTGCACGTGCCGTCGTTCCTCAAGGCCGTCGGGGTCGAAAGCCTCAACGCCTATGTAAACAATCACGAGGGGTTGCTGGGCAAGATTTACGACGGAGCGCTCAAGCTCTACCCGATCGAGCTGAAGAATCGCTGCACGAACGCCACCTGCCACCGCATCACGTTTATGTACGCGCCGCTCTACGAACACGCCAACTTGAACGAAGCCACGCACGACAACCTGCATGAGATGTTCGGTGTGGCCAACATGAAGTCATTCGAGCACTTGCAGCTTCTCACCAACACCGGCCATCTGGTGGATTTCGATGGCCATGACGTCTATCTGCCCCACCTCGACCGGCTGGCGATCCCCATCACCTTTATCCACGGGGCGCAGAACGAGTGCTTCCTGCCCGAGAGCACGGAGATCACGATGAACGATCTGGTGGCAGCGAACGGGACCAGCCTTTACAAACGCCACGTGATTCCGGGCTACGGGCACATAGACTGCATCTTCGGGAAGAATGCGGTGAACGATGTCTTCCCCTTTTGTATTGGAGCACCTGGAGGCAACCCAGTAGGAGCTGATTGATGAGCGTCCGAACGGTGTGCATCTGTCCTATGACACCATGGCCGGCTTTCTCGCTCCTTACGGAAGTTCAGACGCGCTGAAGGTCGCACCGGATCTCGACCTCAAGGTTGAAAGCCTGCTTAAGGAGGCCGGGGCCTGAGGTCAGAAATTGTGGTCCTGACGCACCACCACCAAAGCGAGCTGGTAACAGGTCCTGAGTTCTATCCGGATCTAGGGCTTCGCACGTGCCACCCTGACACCCCTGTGGATGAGGTTCACGAAGCGTTCCATGGCGCGCGCATACCACTCGCGGCCGACGCCGAACCCGACACGGAAGTGATCGGGAAACCCCCAGCAGTCGCCGGGCGCCAGCAGCAGGCCATATTGCAACGCCTCTTCGCAGAGGCAGCGCGCGTCGCCTCCGCAGGCGAGGCGCACCCAAGCGGTCATCCCGCCCATGGGGCGAACCCAGTCGATGACATCCGCTGACTGAGTGACAACGCACTCGAGTAGCCGAAGGTTCGCGCCCGTCACCTCGCGGGTGCGTCCGAGGACCTGGTCGTGATGGCGGATGGCGATTTCACCGAGGAATTCCCCCATCGGCGTGTTCGAGACGGTAACGTATTCGCGCGCGTTCAGGTACTCCCTTCGACGGGCGGCGTCGCGTTCGACGATCCAACCCAGGCGCAGGCCAGCGAGCGAGAGCGCCTTCGAAAAATCACCGACGACGGTCGCATACGGGAGGCGCGCGGCGGAATCGGTTTCGCGGCCGTGATAAATCGGGTGGAAGACTTCGTCGGAGACGAACTGGATCCCCTGCGCCACGGCAAAATCGTGCAATGCGCCCATTTCTGCGTTGCTGAGCGTGGCGCCGGTGGGGTTGTGTGGTGAGTTGACGACTAGAATCTTCGTGCGTTCGTCGGCGAGGCGCTTTATTTCGTCGAGATCGACGGCATAGAAATTCTCGCGGCGCAGAGGATACCGGCGGACTTCAAATCCAAGCGCTTCGGGCACCACTTGGTGGGCGGGAAAACATGGAAAAGGAATGATGACATTCGCTCCGGGTTCCGCTGCAACGGAGAAAATGTGCACTAACGCCTCGGCGCCTCCCGCGAAGACGGCTACTTCTTCTGCCGGAACCTGCTGCATTTCGGCGATGGCCTCTCGTAAGGTCGGCGCGCCGGCGCTTGGCGGGTAGTGGAGCACGAGGTCGAACATCTGCTGCGCCGCACGCTCGCTATCGCCGCTGAGCTCCAGCAACTCGCGGGCGCTCCAGCGGGGCCCCGTGCTGCTGCCGAGGTCGAATTTAGCGTCCGCGTGCTGCTGAAGCCACTGATCGAGTAAGAAGGCTTTGAACTTCACAGCAATCCCCTTCACGGGTACGGAATGCTGCCGCCCGAAGGCTCCACGCACTCCGCCTTTCTAGAGCAGTCTCCCTACTCAGGACCAAGTGTGATGCGATAGGCGCACCGGCGGTCGCCCGCGACGATATGCTCCGTACGCTCTACAACGGCCCCAGGGCCAAGAACCGCTCGGAAGAGGTCCAGTTCCGTTACACAAAAGCCCGTGCAAGCAGTGGCTGCCGCGCAGATCGGGCAGTGGTTCTCAACGAGGAGGAAAGCGCCCTTACCGAGGGGTTTGACCTCGGCCATGTATCCTTCCTCGGTTCGGATCCGAACCAGTTGCCGAACCTTCTCCTTGAGTGGCAGGGAGAGCTCGATTCGGCTCAAGTAATCCGCCTTTTGTTTCGCGTAGCGGGATTCCAGGACGCGTTTCAAGCCTGCCTCGCCAAAGGCGTCTCCTACCGCCTCGATCAAAGCGAGGCTGACCTCCGCGTAAGCGTCCGGAAAGAGCCGATCCGCTTCGCGAGTCAGTTGCCAGTACTTGGCGGGTCTTCCGAACGGTACAGGCCTCTCCTCGGCCGTCACCAGCTTCTCACGCTGCAACTGGTAAAGATGCTGCCGTACCGCCATAGCGGTGAGACCCAGCCGTGCCGCCAGGCGTAAGGCGTCCATGGCGCCCTCGGTCTTGAGCAATTTAACGATCGCCCGGCGAGTGTTGTTCTCCCGGGATTGAACCGCCGCGCGAGCCATGACTTTCTTTTTATAAAGTGAAACCTTTACAAAGTCAAGAGCATCTTCTAGGATGGGACTAAGTAAAGGCTAGACTTTAGAAAGGAGCTCTTATGCCAACCCCATGCGATCAAACATCGCCCACGCGCGATGAGACCGTACACCCGCCTTCTGCCGATCCGTTCGTCGGCTTGCGGGTGGCAATAACAGGAGGCACATCAGGGCTGGGGCTAGCACTGGTCCGGGAATTCCTCGCTCGCGGCGCCAGTGTCGCTTTCGTCGCCCGCGGCCGCGAACGGGTTGAGCGCGTAGCACGAGATCATCCCGGTTCGCATGGGATCGTCGGCGATCTTTCGAAGAAGGACGACATCTACCCCATTGCTATGCAGATGGCCGGCGAACTCGGAGGTCTCAACGTTTTGATCAACAATGCTTCTGATCTTGGGCCAACGCCACTGGCTTTGCTTGGGGATACCTCATGCGAAGATCTAGAGCGGGCGCTGGCAACAAACGTTCTGGGACCTTTCCGATTGACCAAGGCATTGCTGGGCGCCTTGGCGGCTTCGGCCCGCGACGGAGGCGCCGCGGTAGTAGTGAACATTTCGAGCGACGCTGCCCTTAACGCCTATCCCCGCTGGGGAGCGTATGGCGCGAGCAAAGCCGCCCTGCACCACTTGACCTGCATCTGGAACGAGGAGTTGGCGGCCGAAGGCGTTCAATTCGTGTCGCTCGATCCCGGCGATATGGACACGCCGATGCACGCGCTGGCGGTTCCGGACGCCGACCCGGCAACGCTGAAAAGTCCGGAGGTTGCAGCCCGCGAAGTGACTGATGCCATCCGAGCGGTACTGCCTGTGCGCCCGGCAATGTAAAGGCGGAGATGGACAACACCGCGACCACTGGGGGACCTCATGATTGCAGCCTCTCAGCCGACACAACGCCCGCCGCGCGCAAAGCTTTTGGTGGTTGACGTGGGTGGATGCATCCATCATACCCTCCGGTCGGCCTTCACCAAGCTTCTGCGGCCTGGTGATCTAGTAGTCGCCAACGACGCGGCGACCCTACCGGCCAGCCTGCAGGGCGTGCACTTGCCAAGCGGCGGTGCTATCGAGGTGCGGCTCGCCGGCCGGCGCTCGCTTCACGTTGACGATATTCGGGAGTTCTCCGCTCTCGTTTTCGGTGCAGGGGACTTTCATACACGCACGGAGACCCGAGCACCTCCGCCGCTCATGGCCGTAGGAGATCGACTGGCGTTGGGACCACTTTCAGCGACGATCGTACGGTTCCTGGGTCACAAGCGTCTCGTTTCTTTACACTTCGATGGCTCGCCGGACGAGATCTGGGCCGGCCTTGCGCGCCACGGCCGCCCCATTCAATATGCCCACATCTCTTCTCCACTCGCGCTGTGGGACGTTTGGGCTCCAATTGCTGGCCGTCCGGCGGCATTCGAACCACCATCCGCTGGCTTCATTCTCGACTGGCAGACGCTGGCAGAAATGCGAGCCAAAGGGGTTGACTTTGCCACGATAACCCACGCTGCGGGCATCTCATCCACAGGGAGCGCAGAACTTGATCTTCGCCTGCCGTTCGATGAACCTTATCACATACCCGAAACGACCATCCTCGCACTCCGGCGCGCTCGGGCCAACAGAGGACGCATCGTCGCGGTGGGCACGACGGTGGTGCGTGCACTGGAACACGCTGGACGTCGAGGATACATCCGGCCGGGCGAGAGCTTGGCGACACAACGAATCGGTTCTGGAACGCGGTTGCGGGTCGTTGACGCGATTCTTACGGGAACCCATGAGCCCGGCAGCAGCCATTACGAACTGCTGCGTGCCTTTGCTGACGATGCCACCTTGCGCCGGGTGAACATAGAACTCGAGTCCGGTGGATATCGGACCCACGAATTCGGCGATTCCTTGCTTATCGAACGCATGGCGAAGGCGGCAACGAAGGCTCACCGCGAGGCACGAGCAACACGCTTATGGCGGGGACTAGTCCGTGCAACAGCCTGACAAATCGTACTTTATCGCAGCTTCGCTGCGTTCACTTCTTTCAAAGTCCGCTCCGTCGCGCCGAGGCCGCTGATGGTTGAGAGACCATGATGAACGAGTCCACGCGCAGGCCAACGGGCAGTTCGTGCCCGTCATCCAGCTGGATGAGGGTTTCGAGAATCTTCTTATCCACGCGCTCGGCCGGCTCGTCGGTACGCACATTCTTCGGCCCCAGCTCCTCGCCAATGCGGACCACGCGCCCTCCGAACCTCCGGCCGCCGAACGCGTCGGCGGTTACATAGCCCAGGTCACCGACGCGAATCCGGGCCACATCGTCCTCATCAACGTCTACGCGCACGCGCAGGGCCGTGGTGTCGCCCAGGGTGACAATCGGATCGGGTGAGCTCGCCGAAAGGGTAACATTCTCGCCGGAGCGATGGTGTTTGCGTAGCACCACGCCGTCGATGGGCGAGAACACGAAGGTCTTCTGGTAGCGAGCGCGAGCCTCGTTCACATTGGCTTTGGCAAGCGCGGCTTCAGCCTGGGCGTGAGCGACGTCTTCCTCTCGTGAGGGATCGCTGAGCAGGGCGTAGTGCTGTTCCGCCGCGTCGTAGCGCGCCTTGGCCACCTTGTACTCGCGCTCGTAAGTCTCGGCTTGTTCACGCGAGACCACGCCTTCTTGGTTGAGCTGCTGGCGCCGCTCCATTTCGATACGCGCGTTCTCGAGCACGGCGCTGGCCTCGTTTACCGAGGCCCGAGCTTCCTCGCGCTCTTCAGTGCGGGTCCCGTTGACGATTTTTCGCAGGTCCGCTTCTCTCTCCGAAAGCTGCGCTTCCGCCGATTCCACCTGGGCACGGTAGTCATCGTTCGAGAGCACTGCCAGCAGCTGGCCACAACGCACATGATCGCCGTCTTCGACCAGGACCGACCTCAGCTTGCCGTCCAGCTCGGCGCCTACCGCGATACCCTCCGAGACCGGCTCGACCCGGCCAGGTCCCGCAACCACCTCTCCATTCGAGCCGGCCACAGACTCGACGCGATCAGTCGCAGCTTTCACGGACTCGCCCCCACGGCTGCGGTTCATCAAGAGAAGGACGTTGAAAACTCCGGTTGCTACAAGCGAGATCAGGATCAAGTCTTTCTTCATGGCACCGTCCAGGTTGAAAAAGAGACTGTCTGAAAACTAGCGGCTGTGCCGCAATGCTGCTTCGAAAGCAGCCGGGTGGACCCCTCCCCTCACCCGTCCCGCTTCGCGGGACACCCTCTCCCTCAAAGGGGGCGAGGGCTGTAGTCTGGTTATTTCATGCAGGGTGGCGGTGTCTTCCTTAATCGCGCCGTCCTCGATGTGCACGAGTCGATCGGCGAAAGGCAGGATACGGATGTCGTGCGTAACGATCACCACGGCTCGCCCCTGCTCGCGCGCCAGAGTGCGTAGCATCTCGATCACCGCACGCCCGCTCGTGGAGTCAAGCGCTGCCGTGGGCTCGTCGGCGAGAATGACATCGGGCTCGCCGGCCAGAGCGCGGGCGATCGCCACGCGCTGCTTCTGGCCGCCGCTCAGGTCGGCGGGAAAGGTGTGGTACTTCTCGTTGAGCCCTACCTGAGTCAGCAATTCCTCGGCGCGCCTTTTGGCCGCCTGACCGCGGATGTTCTTCAAGTCAAGCGTCAGCTCTACGTTTTCGCCCGCCGTGAGGGTGGAAAACAGGTTGAAGCCCTGGAAGATGAATCCAATGTGATCGAGGCGCACGCGCGGCAGTTCCTTCTCACCGCAGTCGCTCACTAGGCGGCCTCGAATGCACACGCTGCCTGATGTGGGGCGCAGGATGCATCCCATGATCGAGATCAACGTGGTCTTGCCGCTCCCCGAGGGTCCCATTAGGAGCGTCACCTCGCCGCCCTGCACGTCGAGGTTCACGTTCGACAACGCTTTGACGGAGACTGGGCCTTCGGAGTAGATTTTGGTCAGGTTACGAACTGCAATAGCTGCTTTCATCTCCGTGTGCTCCCTCCCGGGCTGTCAGCCTTCACCCAACGCCGGCCAAGCGCCCACTTCCGGCGGAGACCTTCATTCCTTAAACACCATCGCCGGATCGAGGCGCGTCGCCTTGTTGATCGAGACGACGGCGGCGATGATACACATCAGCAGCGTCAGCCCAAACATGCCGACCCCCAGGGGCCAGGGCAGCAGGATCGAGGCGCCGCCTTTCTGGCTGCCGTGGACCACAAACAGGCTCACGATCATGCCGGCCACGTATCCGATGCAAGCACTGATCAGTGCCTGTTTGAGAATGACTCGATACACGAAGGCGTTGGGCGCGCCTATGGCTTTGAGCGTGCCGTACTCGCGCAGATGATCCACAGTGGTGGCGTAGATTGTCTGAGCTACCACGACAATGCCCACGACCAAGCCCAGCACCGCGGCCAACAACACCGCGATGCCGGCGCCGGTCGAGAACATCCAGTACGACCGAGTGAGGTGGCTGAATTCGGCCGCAGTGAACACATCCACGCCGGGCACGCGCTCTGCAATCCGGCGCTTGAGCTCCTGGAGACCGGCGCCCGGCTTGGCCTTCACCAGAATGTAGAGCGTCTGGTCCTCGCGAAGCTGCGTGTAGCCTAGCGCATTCTTAAAAGTGGTGAACACGTACGGCGTGGTGGTGAAGGCCCGGATGCCCTCGGTGAAGCCCACAACTCGCGCGCGCCGGCCCTGGATCTCGAAGGTCTGACCGGGACGCGCCACCCCAAGCTTGGCAGCGTAAAGTGTGTCGATCATTACCGCGTCCGGCTGTTTGAGGTCCATCATCCGGCCAGCCACCACGTTCCACGGCCCGCCGTACCGCAAGGCGAGATCGAAACCGACTATCAGGATCCCCTCGTGCCGGCCATCCCCCCGCTGCCAGTCGCTGAACCGCACGATGTACTTTTGCGCCTCGGCAACGCCGGGAATCGCGAGCACCTGGTACAGCTTACGTTCCGAGAAGGGCGTCGCCTGCTCAAGGTAAGGCACGCGCTTCGAGCCAACCCAAATGTCGGCGCCAGCGTGGTCGATGATGCCTGACGTGGTGGCGGTGAATCCGATGAAGAGACCGATCTGCACTATGATCAGCACCACCGCGAAGATAATGCCCGTCAGGGTTACAGCCAGCCGGACCTTGTCGTGAAACAGGTTGCGTTGGGCGAGCGGTGGCAAGGTGGAACCTCTCTTTGCAGTCAGGCGGCTACGGGCTACTCCTGGCGCAGCCAATACTCCGTGCGGCCAAGCAGGGAGAAGCCGATAAACCCACGCACTTTTAGCTTCTTCCCGTCTTGCTCCACAGTGATGGTGCACTTATAGACCTTGCCATTGTCTGGGTCCAAGATCTTTCCGCCGGACCACGCGTCGCCCTCATTCCTGAGATCCCAAAGAATGCGAAGTCCGATCAAGGGCTTGCCCTTCAGCGCGCCCTCACAACGGTCGCACCGTGGGTCCGGATGTTTAGGATCGGAGTTGATGAGTTTCTCGATTCGCCCGTACATTTTGCCGTTCTCTTCCCAGATGCTCACCACAGACGTGGCCTTGCCCGTGGCGTCGTCGAGGGTCTTCCAAAGGCCAACGGGAGAGGGCTGGGGAGCGGTTGGGGCGGCTGGTTCTTGACGCTGGCCCGGTGTGCACACCGGCGACAGGAGCATCGAAACGCACAAACACACAAAGACACTTGACCGCATGGGTTCCTCCGTTTTTCTATTGGTCTAGCGCCGTTGTCAGGAAAGGCTGTTGCGACTACCTGCTTGGAATTCGGTAGGTGTTGCGCCCACCAGGCGACGGAAAGTGCTGGTGAAGTGGCTCTGGCTCGAGAAGCCCGTGGACAGGCTGATGTCCACCAGGCTGATGCGCGCGTTGCGCAACATCCCTTTGGCGCGTTCCACTCGGCGCTCCAGCACGTACCGGTGCGGCGCCGCACCTACGGTCCGTTTGAACATTCGCGCGAAGTGGTGCAAGCTCAGGCCTGCGATCCTCGCCAACTCGCTGAGTGTCACCTCACGGCTCAGGTGGCATTCGATGTAATCGAGTACGAGTCGCGCTTGGTGGCGGGTTAATCCGCTTGATGGCGGAATACCAGTTGCCGCTGAAGCACCAGAGTGACGGCAACCCATCAAAACAGCCAACTGTGCCACCAGCGACTCCACATAGAGGCGATCGGCCATGCCGCCGAGGCTGACTGCCTGCGAGAGACGATGGCATATCACCTCCATTTCGCGATCCCGGAAGAGGAAGCGATCCGCCACGGTGAGTTTGTTGGCGTCGCCAAACACATCAGGGGAGATGATCACGTCCAGCCGGTCACAGGTGCTGTTCCACGACCACTGGCTCGGTATGCCAGACGCCATGATCGTCATATCTCCGTGCAGCATATGACTCACGAAAGAACGTCCCTCGCGAGTCTGCCGCAGGGCTTGCACGGGAGACAGGTTGAACATCAGCACGTTCGCTGGTACGCCTTCGAGACTTATCCGGCCAGGAGGCTCTCCGATCGTCAGCTGCACCAGCCCCCCGGGTACTTCTATCACGTGCAGAGCCCTTGGCCGGCCTACACCCTGGTTTTCCAGGAGTGCCAACCACTGGTCGCGATGGCTGGGGGTGGGGTCTGTAGTTCTCTCGTTCATGCCATTCTTCCGTAGGGCCGCTTACAACATAGAGCAGGCGTACCCGACGACAACCTCAAGAAGCTTCCGAGTCTTACTACACGTCGAACATAACGCCAGATCGCCCCCCTGTCTTTCAAATTCTTGCTGTCGAGCGAGCCAGCGAGAGCGCGGCGCCCTAGTCGTTAGAGATATCGTTGGCGTAGCCCTGCGAGATGGTGCGTAAGATGCCCGGCGATAATATAGGCCACAGCCCGCACGGTGAACCGATTATCACTGGCGATCCCGCTTTTCATCCATGACTTGCTCGGCATATTCCGGAAAAGTGATATCGTCAAGAGGCGCGCACGTCGGAACTCCTCCACATGAGCGGCCCAGGAAATCTCGTCCGCCTCCGCGCCAGATGCAGCGATGTTCTGATCGAAGCTGGGCAGCGGGATCTCGAAACCGCGAGCGAACCACAGCGCTCGAAAAGCAAAAACCCTCTCGGCATCGGTAACGTGATTCAGCACCTGCCGAACGTTCCATTTTTCCGGCGCATACCGATACCGCGATTTCTCTTCAGAGATCCCGCTGAAGAATGCCAGCGAGTCTTCCAGTTGCCTCTCGAGAATCGCGATGACATCATCGCCGGTCACCTGGTTGATGTACGTGAAGTAGTACGGCGCGGCTTCGACTTCCTGTGGGCGTCCAATCATGGGTATTCCTCTGGACCTCCTTTCTTGCGGACAACGTTTTACCCACAAAGCCCCAGCTTCGGACGGAGAGAAGTGACAGTCTCTCGTGGGTAGGCTCGCTCGGATAGACATAAACATGGTCTTGCGCGAACCGGTCTTTAAGCGTCATCCAAGCCTCATTCGTTCTTCGCCTGTGTCGCCTGTCCGGGAAGGCCGGCGATATACGTGCGCCAGATACCCGCCAAGGCTACCCAGTTCCATTCCGGCGGTTCCTCAAGAGTCGATTCGGTCCGGTGGAGGAAATAGAGTGCCGGAATTCCGATCGATGGCTGCGCCTCCATGTATTCCCACCAGGTTTCGAGTGTGGTTGAACTGGCATTGTCCGTATCCACCAGGTCCCAGCCCGAGATGTGGGCAATCTGTGCGCGCTCCCGCATTGTTCCCACCACGTCGCGCGTTGCATACCAAAGGTCGTTCAAACGTAGGACGTCGGAGGAATCCCGAAAGGCCGCGTTCGGCGTCTGCGTTTCGACCATAGCGTCGGGCTTCAAGCGATGTGCCTCTGTATAAAGAATCTGTGAAAGCGCCGGACGGCCTCGATTCCGGCAAGCTCCGGTGGCACAGGCAACCCAGCCGCATCGGGCGCCCACACCCAATCCTCCTTGAAGCCGTCCACTCCCACCGCCTCCACGAGGTAGCGAATCCGCGCCCGTAGAAACGCCTCGTACGCGGAATTTCCCAGGTCCGGCGCGATGCATTTGCCGTGTTCGTCGTGCACGCAAAGCGCATCCGGCAGTCCATCCGTATGCGCCACGGGAACCCACAGCAGCACATGCCGTCCGTGCGCATGCTGAGCTGCCACAAAGCCCTTCAGGTCAGGCCATTTCTCCTGGTCAATGTCGAACGAGCCGTACCCCTTCTGCCATTTGTCGTCGATAACGATGGTGCCTACCGGTAACTTGTGCCCCTCCAGCTCCGTCACCCACGCCTCATAGTTTTTCTGGGTCGATTCAGCGTTCGGCGTGCGAGCATAGGGCGTGGCGCGCGTGGTCTGCTCTGCCCATCCGCAAAAAACCGGCAGATGGTGCCAGGCAACATCCGGATAGCGCGGCTCGGTCCCGAATCCACTCTGCACCAGCCAATCTGTGTAATGCGCCAGCGTGTCCAGCGCGCTATAGGCAAAGTGAATTGCCGCGACAGGTGAGTGGAATTCGCCACCCGGCACGTTCTTCATGGTTGGATAGCCCAGGTAGTCCACCCACCACGCCGCTCCGGCATACCGCGATCCCGAATACTCCAGCGCTGGAAAGCGATAATATCCCGGCTGAGTGCCTATACCTACGCTGGCCCACACGCCGTGGCGATGCAAAGCCAGCATCAACGGCGGCGGGCTGAAGAGGTCGGCCATCTGTGCAGGGCGAAAGTCTTCTTCCGAACCTTTGCGTGCCTCCGAGCCGAATCCGAGAGTCTGCGGCTCAGCAATCGAAAACTCCCACTGGTTGGCGTGGTTCGGCGAGGGGCTCCAGTAGCGGTCCACCATCAGGGTTGAATTCCAGGCTGCTCCGTCGCTCATCCCCTTCTCCCAGCGCCCCGGCCGTCCGTTTGAGAAGAAGTAGCAACGCCCGAGCTTGCCCTCGCCCCACGCTGTCTGGTCAAACTCCAGATGATCCACATAGAAGCGCCAATGAAACTCTCGCCCTGTCCACAATGAGCTGGCTGCTGTCGCCTTAATCTCGTAGAGCGCGCTTGATTTGCTTGTTCCGAGTGCATGAACCCTGAATTGAATCCCGGACAAATGCTCTCGTTCGGTTGCCGAATCGAGTCCCGAAATCAGTGGAAGCCGAAAAATGAGCTGCCCGTTGCCATAAACATCCAAGGCCGGCACCGCCCCCAGCTCGGTTTTCTCGAGCAGCCGCACACGATATGCCGGAAAGCTCGCCTGAAACACGCCTGCAACGTTCTGCCCAGGTGTGGAACTCACAAACTCGGCTGGCTGCATCTCTTGCGCCCAGCCGGCAATGGCCGCGGTTCCAATGCTAAAGGCGAGGGAAACTCGTAGACAGTTATTCATCTGACCCTTTTCCTTCTGGGCAGAGGCAAGCGAGGCCAGACATTCCGCGCCCGGTTCGATTGGCATAGTAACCCAGAACCGCCCCGCCGTACAGCTGGCAACTAGTCCACGCCTCCACGCCCCACGCTACGATGCTTGACTTGAGCATCGACGATGTATAGACTCCTGCGCATGGACGTCAACCAACAGCTGACCTCCACGGGGTTCACCTAGGGCTGACCCCGTGCATCGCGGGCCGATTCGTGCCAAACATTGCAAGCCAATCCAGGAGGCTCATGAATGAGAACGAAGAGTGCGTTCGTCATCTTGGTTGTGCCGCTTACGGCTCTGTTCGTAGAGCAGGCCATGACACACAGCCTTGGTTTTTCAGCCCGGACCACAGGCAGCGTGCCTGAGGCGCCGAGGACCCGCTCATTTCGATTCACTTACGAGGCGACGGTCAAGAACCTCTCCCTTTCCGATGCTATGGTGCGGGTGTGGCTCCCGCTTGCACCCAGCGACTTCAACCAGAGTGTCACCGTCATAAACGTGTCGAGTCCTGTCCCCACTCGGACGACCCAGGATGCAGAATACGGAAACCCGATGATCTATGCCGAATTTCGTCATCCGGACTCAGCTTCCGCCACCATTAGCGTCGATTACAAAGTTACCCGGCGGGAGTTTTCACGCGGAGACTCCTCCGAGCTCATGCGCTTCAACCAGGAATCACCGAGGCCGCCCGAGGCCGTAGGTCGATTCCTGTCGGCAGACCGTCTGGTGCCGATCGACGGGAGGATGAAAGCGCTGGCGGAGCAGAACACCCAAGGCAAGCAGGGTCCGGTCGAGAAGGCTTATGCACTCTACGATTTCGTGTTCCACACACTGCGTTACGACAAGTCCGGCACCGGCTGGGGCCGAGGCGACTCCCTGTGGGCCTGCGATTCCAAGCACGGTAACTGCACAGATTTTCATTCGCTCTTCATCTCCCTGATGCGAGCGGAGCACATCCCGGCACGGTTTGAGATCGGATTCCCGCTGCCGGCGGGCTCCCCTGCCGGTCAGTCTGTGATTGCCGGCTACCACTGTTGGGCTGAGTTCTATCTTAACCGGCTGGGGTGGGTTCCTGTTGATATCTCGGAAGCCTGGAAGGACCCATCCAAGCACGACTATTTCTTTGGCAGTATAGATGCCAACCGCGTGCAGTTCACAACCGGCCGTGACTTGACGTTGGAGCCGAAACAAGACGGCCCGCCGTTGAACTACTTCATTTACCCCTACGTGGAAGTCAATGGCCGGCCTTACGAAGCGGTCGAGAGGAAATTCACCTTCCTACCTGAGACCGGCGAGTCGAGGGTGAGAACGGCGGGCGAAATGCATTGAACGTTTCGAACGCGGGTCTTCCCTTAGTACGGAAGAAAGTGTGAAAAAATCGCGGCTCTGCCGCCTGCTGTGCGGAAGGGCTCAGCCCGTCCGGTCCTCAGGCTTAAAGATTAACTCTTTGGGCTCCGGAGCTTGTCGGAAAGCCGTAGGCTTTCCGGACGGCAGAGCCGCAGCAGGCTGCCCGCTGTCTCACAAGGCCGATTGTTCACACCTTCGAAGACCTGAGGTGAGCTACGTTCTCACTTCTCTGAGATCACCCGGCCGTAGGCGCTCGAGCCCGCAAGGCGGGAAAAATAGGCGTAGGCCAAGCGAGCAATCTCCCTCACAGAACGCTCACCTTCGGCGTTGTCAGAATCATACGTGGTCATGACGCTGATGGCGAAAGGATGCCCCTGGACCTCAATAACGCCCGTGTCGCA
>Ga0182038_10001073_pt1 | contig 14203 bp, 12 predicted proteins | sample sta12Can44000108_FD_125976 | JGI IMG/M metagenome (GOLD analysis project Ga0182038, IMG submission 125976) | Lab enrichment of tropical soil microbial communities from Luquillo Experimental Forest, Puerto Rico - statanox.12C.anox.44.000.108 | ecosystem: Environmental > Terrestrial > Soil >...
CACCGCGAACAGCAGCATGAAGGCGATGGCCCGTCCGCTTTCCTCTTCGCGCAGGATCAGGAAATGGCTGCTGTCCTCGGCGGCGATATGGTCGAAGAAACTGCGGTTCAACTGCTCGAACCGCACCTCGGCGCGTTCATAGGTCTGCATGAACAGGCCGAAGATTTCGTCCATCTGCTCGGGCGAGGGGCTCTGCACCAGTTCCGAGCGGACGGCGACCCGCTGGGTGCTGAGCTTGATCTTCTTACGCAGCTGATGCCGGCGCGAGCCCTTCAGGGACGAGAAATAATCTTCCTTCTTCGGGCCGTCGAATTGCAGGCGGGCATTGGGGTAGCTGGGCAGGGCGAAGCTCTTGCGCTGCTGCTGAATCCATTGCAGATCGGCCTTGCCCTCGCCGGGGACGTCTTTCCACACCACCATCGGGGCGCCGCGACGCTTGGCTTCAGCCAGCGCGGCATCATGGACCGCCAGCAGAATCTGGCGACGGTCCAGACCGGGCAGCGTGCCGACCCAGCCTTCGTCGGAACAGGGCGAGCCGATGAAGAAGGTGCGCTGATGGGAAAAACCGCGCCACAGCTTGCCGGCCAGCCGCAAGGGCAGATGCAGGACCTCGGGCACCACGGTTTCCAGGGGCACATCGGCGATGAAGCAAGGGGCGATGCCCACCGCCTTGCCCTCTTGCTCGATCAGCCCATAGCAAAAGGCGAACTGAGCATCCAGGCCGGACTCCTGAAGACAGCGATACCACCACACGCCTTCACGCGGCGGCTGGAAACAGTCTTCCCACAAAGAGGAGGGGATGTCGTCCCAACGTTCGACGAACGTAACCTTGATCATGCGCTCCACGCCACCAGGGCGGTCCCTATGATGATAAGCACCACGCCAGCCCAGCGAGTGCGGTCCACATGCTCGCCCAGCCACCACTGCGAAAGCAGGGTGACGAACACGAAGCTGAGCGCGCCGATGGGATAGGCGATGCTGACCGGCAGATCGCGCAGCGCCAGGCTATAAACCACGGCTTCAAGGGCAAAGGTGATCAGCCCGACCACGGTCCAAAGCAGCACCCGCCGTCCGCCCGATCCCAGCTTCAGGAACACCTGACCAAGCCCTTCCAGGCTGGTCGCCGACACCGCCAGGATGATGCCCAGCATGATGCTTGGCTCCATCATGGCGCTTCGCCCCCGTCTTGCCGGCTGGTCATATGGCCGGTGCGGCTGACCAGCCAGACGCCGGCCATGATGAAGGCGATGCCTAAGCTTTGCGTCAGCCCGCCATGCTCGCCCAGCCAGATCCACGACGCGACGGCGACGGTGACATAGCTGAGCGCCGTCACCGCATGGGCGAAGCTGAGGTCGGAATGCTTCAGGACGATCATCCAATTGCCGAACTGGGTCAGCATCAGCCCGATGACCAACAGGAATCGCGGCTGCTGGCAGGCCGCCCAGGCGAATTCCCACACCGATGCCGCGTCGGGAAGATCCGAGACCGCCGTTTTCCATAGCAACTGTGTCACCGTGTCGAGGAGAATGGCGACAATCAGGCCAATGATCAGCCTTAGGGGCAATCGATGCTGCACCCGGCCCTCTTCTCGAAACACGCCCTTGTTATCCCTGAAAGCATTTCTACACCGTCAGAACCCGGCCTTGCCATCAATGCACATTAAGCTTTTCGCTCAACCTTCCTGACGCTGTCGGCAAGATATTGTAATGCCATGATTTCTTCCAAGGCTGGCAAAAAGTCATAAGGCTTATTGCCGGCAATATCATGGTCGATCCGGCATTGAACATAATAATCTTTGCTCAGGTCAAGGATGATAGAGAGCGGGAAAAGCATTTACTGTTGTTCGACTGATCAGTGCGGCTATTGCCAGAGACGCTTGAACCAGCCGGTCTTGGCGGATTTAGCGACAGGAGCCGGAGGGGCTGCCGCGCCATGCACCGGAACGCTGTGGGCGATTTGGGGCAGGGCGGCCTGCTTGGCTTCGGTGTCGGCGACCCATTGGCTGACGGTGGTGAAGACGCAGCCCTTGCTCTGCAATTGGTCCAACACCGCCGGCATGGCGGCAATGGTGGAATCATGGATGTCATGGAACAGGAAAATGCCATGGGCGCCGTCACCCTTGGGCAAGATATCGCCTTCCAGCTGAGCGACGGTGTGATAGCGCCAGTCGATGCTGTCATGGCTCCATAGCACCAGTTCCAGCCCGTCCTTATGCGCCTGCGCCGCCAGTGACGGGTCGTAAGAGCCATAAGGCGGGCGGAAATAATGTGGCGTGACCCCTAAATTTTTCAGTTGGGCGACGGTATCTTCCATCTCTTTCTGACGGGTGGGCTCGTCCAGCTTCTTCATATCCGGATGATCCCAGGAATGGTTCTCGACCTCGTGGCCTTCAGCGACCATGCGGCGGATGGTGTCGGGATATTGCTTCACATGCTGGCCCAGCACGAAGAAGGTGGCATGCACGCCCTTGGCCTTCAGCACATCCAGAAGCTGGCCGGTATGGGCGCCGGGGCCGTCATCGAAGGTGATGGCGCAGTCGCTGCTGAAGCCCTGTTCGCGGGCGATGGTGTTGAAGTCCAGCACCGTCGGCGGATTGTCGGCGGTGGCCAGACTCGGCAGGATGATCAGGGCGAATAGAGACAGGCGCAGTTTCATCGAAAACCTCTTCGTCATGCTCGCCCGGCTTCGGCCAGACGGGTCAGGTCGACAGCCACCTTGTCGATCACGCTTGCCCAATCCCGGGGCTGAGACTGGCGGTAAAGCCGCAGGCTGGGATACCAGGACGTATTGGCTCCCGCCATGCCCCAACGCCAGTCCGGCAGATGATGCAGCAAAAGCCAGCAAGGCCGCCCAAGGGCTCCGGCCAGATGGGCGGGAGCGCTGTCGATGCTGATCACCAGATCCATGGCGGTCATGGCGTCGGCCAGATCAGCGAAACCGGCGATGGCAGGCGACAGGTCCTCGACCGAAGCCCCGAAGGCGTCTCGCCAGCCCTCGGCCGGCTGATATTGCAAGGAATGATAGGCGATGCCGTCATGGACGGGCAGGCGGCCCAGCAGCTCCAGCGGCAAGGATCGCAGGAAGTCGCGGCCGTGCTTGGGATTGCCAGCCCAGATCAGCCCGACATTCAGCTTGCCCTCTTGCCGGGCGAAGGGCTTTGCCATGGGGGCGGCAAGATAGGGGCTGGGAACGGCAAAGCCTGGCTCCAGCAGATGCGCCAGACTGAGTAGCGGGCAATAGGCGTCGAAGGGCGGCGGCTCTTGCCCTTCCGGCACCAGGACGACATTCTCCAGCCCGCTTAGGATGTCCATCAAGGGCGGCGGGCAGAGGAAGATCACCTTGCCGCCGCAGGCCCGGGCGGCCTTGGGCAGCAGGCGGCAGAACTGCAGGCTGTCGCCCAATCCCTGCTCGGCATGCACCAGCAAAGTCCCGTTCGCCAGCCTCTCGCCCTGCCAGAGCGGCTGGAAGAACAGCAGCCGCTGGGATGGGAAACCGGCATAGCGCCAGCGCCACTCATATTCGCGAAATCCTTCGGCCCAGTCGCCCTTCAGCAGCAGCACCTGGGCCAGATCGTAATGGGCCTGGGCATGGTCGGGCTCCAGGGCCACGGCGTCTTTCAAGGCGGCGGCGGCTTCGGCCAGTCGGCCCATGCGATAGAAGGCGACCCCCTGGTTCAGCGGCCCCTGCACCAGATCGGGGCGCAGTTGGCGCAGATGGGCGTAAAGACCGACGGCGGCTTCGTTCTGCCCGCGCTCGACAGTCAGCATGGCCAGATTGCCGATGGCCTCGGGCATGTTGCAATCGATCTCGGCGGCGCGGCGGAAGGGCTCGAAGGCTTCGTTCCGGCGACCCAGATCCAGCAGCGTGATGCCCAGATTATTATAGGCGGCGGCCAGGCTGGGCATGATCTCGGTCAGGCGGCGATATTGCCGGACGGCATCCTCGAACAGGCGGCGTTCGCGCAAGGCATCCGCCAGGGCCGAAAGCAGGGACGGATCGTCCGGGTTTAGGCTGGCGGCCGAGAGAAGGGCCCGCTTAGCCATCTCGTCATGGCCGGTGCGGCCCAGCAGCAGCCCGAAATCCAGCCACAAGCCGGGATCGGCAGGGCAGAGCGAGGTGGCCTGGGCATAATGGGCGACGGCGGCGTCCAACTGTCCCCGCCGGCCCAGCAGCCGTCCGATGGCCGACAGCACTGCCGGGTCGTCAGGCTGATCGGTCAGCAGCCGGCCATAAAGCTCGGCGGCCATGGCGAAATCGCCACTGTCCTCCAGCTCCCGCGCCTGCTCCAGCAGCATCGATCGAAGATCCATCGCGCCCGTACCCTAAATCATGACCTGTTCCAGGGTACCTGATTCCGCTGCTACTTCAATTCGGTACTGCTGTCGGCGAAAACGGTAATGGCGTCATCGATCAGTTTCAGCTTGGCGAGATTGCGCAGCCGGTCGATATGGGCTTCGGACAGCGGCGTCAGTCCGGCCAGGATCAGTCGGCCTTCGCGGTTGAAGACATCGTCGGCCAGATCCATGCCGGGCAGCAGCAGCGCGGTGGGCAGCTTGCGCTTGGCCTCCTTGACCTCGGCCTCCTGCACCATCAGGGCCGTCTTGATCTTGCGCAGTAAAATGGGATCGTAATGGGCGGCATTCACCTCCAGCACGGCGAAATCGACCGCCGTCGGAGTCATGCTTTTGCAGATTTCCGACAGATCATTGAGAATTTTCAGGATGCGGGCATCCATGGGAATCTCGGCGCCCACCGGGCCGTCTTCAGGTGCGCCGCTGCCGTCATAGCCCCGGTTCTGCAAATAGACGATCTGGCCCACCCCCTTCAGCCGGGGAATGTTGGCGATCACGTCGCGGGCCATCTCGGGGGCGCGGTTGACCAGCCATTGCTCGGTTTCCGACAGCTGGGTGCGCCGATGCAGTTTCATCAGAATTTCGTCGGGTAGCGAGATCAGCCCCATGGGCGCCAGCATGGCGGCGATGTCCAGCTGCCAGCGTGGCGGCATGCCGCCCGCCGAGACCAGCTTTCGCACCCATTGGCGGATGCGGGTGGCGCGGCTGTAGCCCTGGGGATAGGCCAGCGCCAGCACATCCATCAGCATCTTGATGCTGCCGGCCAGGGTGGTTTCCAGCAATTCCCGCTCGGCGACGATCAGGCGATGCTGATCCATGGCGGCTTCCAGCCCGGCTTCCAGCACGTCCGGCGCACAGGGCTTGGTCAGGAAGCGGAAGATCGAGCCGTTGTTGATGGCGTCGATGGCGGTCTGCATATCGGCATTGCCGGTCAGCATCATGCGCACCGCCTCCGGCGCCAGTTCCTTGGCCCGGCGCAGGGTCTCGACGCCGTTGATGCCGCCCATGCGCATGTCGCACAGAATGACCGCCGGCAGGTCCCTGCTTTCCGACAGAATGGCCAGTCCTTCTTCGCCGCCTTGGGCGGTGTTGACCGAGAATTTGCCGCGCAGCTGGCGGCGCATGGCCGACAGCAGATTGACGTCGTCGTCGATGATCAGGATCGAGCTGCTCATGATAATTCCTCGCCCTGGCAAGAGGGAGCCTGGTCGATAAGATATTGCAGGTCCTGGCGCGCGACATAAGCGTGATCCAACGTCAGGCGCTGGTCATAGGGCTGGGGCCCCAGCAGCGGAATCGGCGGGCCCAAGGCGCGGGCCAAATGCACATAGGTCAGGGGCAGCCGGTCACGTCCCTGATTGGCCGAGGGATGGGATTGCATCAGGACCGCTTCGACCACCGGATCGGCAAAGCCCCACAGCCCCAGCAGATAGGCGCCCAGATCGGTGTGGCAGGCATGGAAGCTGGCCCGTTCGGCAGCCTCCAACCCAACGGCATCAGTTCCGGCGCAAAGGGCGGGATAGTCCTGGGGGGCATTGTCCATCATCACCAGCATACCGATGGTCGACAGGGTGCCGGCGCATTCGGCCTGCAATGCCATCGGATCGGGAGCATGGTCCAGCCGTGCCAGCTTGCGCGACAGAGCGCCGATGGCGATGCCATAGTCATTGAGCCGGCGGATGTTCTGCACCCCGGCAGACGATCCCTGATACTGGCGGAAGATGCCGACATGCAGCACCAGGGTCCGCACCGTTTCCAATCCCAAAAGGCGCACGGCCTGTTCCACCGAGGATACCCGGCTGGTGAAGGAAAAATAGGACGAGTTGGTGATCTTCAGCAGCTCGGCGGTCATGGCCACGTCTTCGGCGACGATGGCGGCGATGCGGTGACTGCTGGCGCTGGGGTCGTCCATGGCTTCGGTCAGGCGCATGAACAATGTCGGCGGGCTGGGCAGGTTCCTGAGCGAGGCCACCAGACTGCGCAGTCTGGTGTCTTGCAAGATGCGCTGAAGGCGAAGGGTGCGGTCCATCAGGCTCAGGATGGTTTCGGCATCGCAGGGCTTGGACAGATATTGATGCGCCGGCCCCACCGACCGCAGCAGGCTTTTCTCCTCGGCATAGCCGGACAGGATGATGCGGATGGTGCCGGGATAGAGCCGCTCGACTTCGGACAGCAGGCTGGCGCCGTCCAGTTCGGGCATACGCATGTCCGACACCACCATGTCGAAGCTCTGACTGGCCATGATCTCCAGGGCGCGCAGACCGCCATCCACGAAGGTCATGTCCCAATCTTCGCGCTGGCGGCGCAGCAATCGCTGCAGCCCATGGAGCATGTTGGTGTCGTCATCGACGAACAGGATCGAGGCTTTCATTTTTCTTGCTCTTGGTCGGTCTCTTGTGACGGTTTCCCTGCGGCCTCCGACGGACCCAGGAAAGGAAGCTGGACGATAAAGCAGGCGCCGCCGCTGGGCTGCTCGTCCAGGAACAGCCGCCCGCCATGTTTGTTGCGCACCACATCCAGGCAGATGGACAGGCCCTGGCCGGTGCCTTTACCGACTTCCTTGGTGGTGAAGAAGGGATCGAAAATCTTGTCGCGGATCGATTTCGGCACGCCGGGGCCGTTATCCGAGATGCGGATTTCGGCAAAGCCGTCGCCGAGATCGCGAGTGGCGACCTTGATCAGACCAGGCTGACCCAGCTTGGCGGCTTCGATGGCCTGGGCGGCATTGACCACCAGATTCAGCAGCACCTGATTGATGTCGGCGGGGAAGCACAGCACCTGCGGCAGGTCGGGCGCCAGATCGGTTTCCACCTCGGCAACATGCTTCCAGACATTGCGGCAAACCGTCAGAGTGGAATCGATGGCGCGATTGATGTCGGTGGCGACGCGGGACGTGGTGCCGGGATGCGAGAAGTCCTTCATCGAGCGGACGATATGGGCGACATGATCGACGCCTTCCAGCGACTGGCCGGCCGCCGAGGGCAATTCCTCCAGCAGATAGTCGCAGTCGTTGTCCGAGCATAGCCGCTTGGCCTCGGCGGCCATGCCGGCGGTCTCGGCCAGGGTCCGCATCTCGCGAATAACTTTACCGATCTGGGCAGCGGAGTCTTGGATGAAGCGCAGATTATCGCCGATATATTGGATCGGGGTGTTGATCTCGTGGGCGATGCCGGCGGCCAACTGGCCGACCGAGGCCAGACGGGACGACTGCAAGGCCTCGCGCTGGGCGGTCTTCAGCGCCTCGATATTGCGGAACGAGATGACCGCGCCCCGGCGCTTGCCTTCCTCGATCAAGGGGGCTGCGGCGAAGCCTACCGACAGCCGGCGGCCATCCTCGGTGACGAACTCGGCATCATCCTCGATCACCGGCTGGCCGTCCTCGATGGCGCGGTAAAGCGGGCTTTCCAGGAATTCCACCGAATGATCGCCCACCACCACCTTCATGGCTTCGTCCAGATCGGTGCCCGACAAGGCGCGGGTCTGGTTGACCAGCAGTCGATGGGCCGAGGTGTTGGCGAACAGGATATGGCCGAAGGTATCCACCAGCAGCACGCCTTCGACCAGATTGGCGGTGATGCCCATCAGGCGGCCCTGGTTCTTGCGCAGGGCTTCTTCGGTGCGCGAACGCTGCTCGATTTCTGCCGACAGCTCACGGGTGCGTTCGTTGACCAGTTGCTCCAACTCGCGCTGATGGCTGGCGATGGTGGCCTCGTATTGCTTGCGGAGCGAAATATCGCGGAACACCAGCACGGCGCCGGCATAGTCGGCATCCTCGAAGATGGGAGCCAATACATATTCGGCGACGAAACCCCGGCCATCATCGGCATGGAAAGTGGCCTCGCCGGTCAGACTGGCCTCGCCGCTCAGCTCCGGCAGATGATGCAGATCGGCCAGGCTGTCGCTCAGACCCTGACGATAATCACGTCCCAACAATTTACCGGACTCTTGGCCCAGCATGGAACGGGCGGCATGGTTGGCGAAAATAATGCTGTCGTCGGGCGCGATGCCGATGATGCCGTCGCCAGCGGAATCCAGGATCAGTTCATAGCGCTTCTTCACCGATTCCGCCTCGACCCCGCGCAGCCGCAGTTCGGTGACGTCGGAACGCACTGCCACCACGCCGCCGGAGCGGGTGCGGAATTCCTGGCTGACGATCCAACGGCCGCCGTGAATCGGATGCAGGGCCTTCTTTCCCGTGGGGTTGTGATGTTCGGCGATGCGGGCGGTCAGGAAGTGGGTTAAGGCCTCGCCCTCGTAGGGATAAAGGCCACGCTGGGCGGCGGCGGTGACAATGTCCTCGAACTTGACGCCGGGCTGGATCAGGTCGGCGATCAGGCCGTCGCCGAAATTGCGATATTGGTCATTGCACAGGATCAGGTGATCCTGTTCATCGAACAAGGCGATGCCGTCCTGAATGGTGCCGATGGCGTCGATGAACTCGTCGCGTACGCGGGTGGCCCGTTCGGCGGCGGCGGCGGCTTCGGAGGTCAAGGCCAGACGTTGCTCCTCGCGCCGGTCGGAGCGGCTGGCCAGCGCATAGAGCGTGGTCAGCAGAGCGGCGACCAATCCGATCACCCAATAAAGGCGCTCGCGCCAATGGCTCAAGGCGGTCCAGCGCGGCATGCCCGAGACGACGACCAGCGGATAGCGGGCCAGGGACCGGTAAGCCAGGATTTGGCGTTCGGCATCCAAAGGTGCGACAAAGCTGCCGACACCCAGCAGGGGCGTGTCCCTGACGCTTTGAAAGAAAGGCTCGGTGGAAATCGATTGGCCGATGGCGACCTCGCCGGCGGGGGCGCGGCTCAGGACCGTGCCGTCCTTGCGCACCAGCATGGCATAGGAGTTGCCGTGAAGACGCACGGCGAACATGGTGCTTTCCAGGGCTCTGGGGTCGATCAGGGCCAGGATGATGCCCACCAGCTTGCCATGCTGATCCAGGATCGGCTTGGTGACCGGAATGGCCGGGCGGCCGTCCAGGCGGTTGCGCATGGGGGCGCCGATAAACAGGACGGTGTCATCGGGATTGTTGATGTAATGCTTGAAATAGTCGCGGTCCGAGACATCCACCGGACGCCCGACCTCGCCCCGCGCTGTCAGCGCCTTGGGCATGGAAAAGCCGTTCGGTCGAATGACGCCCAGGGCGATGATCTCGGGGAAAGACGACAGGCGGCCTTGCAGCCAGGGGGTCAGCTTGGGGTCGGGCCAGGTGTCGAGATCAAGCCGGCCAGCGGTATCGGACAGCAGATCATCGATAGCGGTAAAGCTGCGGGACACCTGATGCTGCAGGATCGAGGTGGCCGTCGAGGCTTCCTGCTCCAAATCATCGATTTCCGAGTAATAGCTGCTGACGACCAAGAGCGAGGTCGAGGCCATGACCGTTACGATCACGGCGCCCGCGGCGCGTTTGGCGCTCTTGCTTAGCTCGTTGATCAAATATCTCAGCATGGCGGTTCGGTCCTGGCCGTCTTGCGGATACCGGGCATCCGGCATCTTGTTCTCACCTTGAAAATGTTAGGCGCGGCAGGGGGGACAGAAAAGGAACCGAAAGGACTGGAGTGGCCGGAATCGGAAAATCTTTGGGCGGGGGTATCGTTCAAAAGGACGAGGCCCCGAACATCGCTCTTAGTTCCTCCAGCTTTTCCTCTATGACGAAGGGTACGGCCTGGGCGAAGCTGTCCAGCACGATGATGGCGTTCACCACCACATCCTTGGCGAAGGCCGAACGTACCCTCTGCGCCATGCAGGCATTGACCAGGGTGGCGGCGCTGCTCAGTTTCTCGAGATGGGCGAAGGCGCCTTCGCCGGGCGGGATCTCGTGGCCTTCCAGATGGCGCATCAGCAGATACATCGAGAACAGGCGATAGAGCGTCTCGTCATCGCGGGCGAAGGGCAGATGGAACCGCGCCATCGCCCGGAAGAAGCTCAGATGCGGGCAGCCCGAAGTGGCGCCAATCAAGCCGACCATCGAGGCCATGCCCCGTTGCAACGCCATCTTGCCGACCACCGTGCGGTTCTTGGTTACCACCTCGACCACGGCTTCTTCGTAGGAGTAGAAGCGGTCGAACACCTCGATATAGCCGGCCATGGCGGCGGCCAGCGGGCAGGTGGGATGCCGGTCCGAGGTCAGCGGGCAATGCTCGCATTTATGATGATCGAGCCGCACCCAGTCGGGCAGCGGGTCGAGGGCATGCGGGATCAGAGTAAAGTCTTCCGCGGCGAAGGTCAGGGTGATCTCCTGCGGGCCTTCGGGCAGATGGAAGCGATAGAGGATGGTCTCGGTTGCGCTCATGTCCCTTATTGAAGCGCAAAGTCGGGCTTTTTGTTAAGCGGGCAAGGGAACAAGTGGGTTTGTCGAAAGGATTACTTTTCCCAATCCCGCTGCGGACCGACATCCAGATGCACGAAGTCATGGGCATGATAAAGCCCGATGCCGCCGCCGATATAGCGGCGCATGCGCTGCCCAACTTCACGCACCGGCTGGCGGCCCTTGATCGCCAGGTCCAGGGCCATGCCGCGCATGTGATAGCTGTTCCTGGCCGCCCCTTCGGTATTGGCGTTCGTCTCCGGCGTGCGATAGCCGGACAGCAGCACCACCTCGTCCAGGCGCAGCACGGTCTGGTAAATCCAGATGATGTCCAGCGTGGCCGGATGCATGCGCCGGGCCTTGTTGGCGTGGTGATCCTTGGCGATTTCCGAAAAGCGGTCCAAGGGGCCGGCGAAATAGTCCTGATCCACCGCATAGATACCCTTGAAGCGGGCTCCGGTATGGGCGTTCACCACATTGATGATGCGGGCCTTGGGCGTGGCCTGGGCCGCGTTCGCCAGCAGCAGCGGCGACAGCAACAATCCGCCCAAAAGCGTGCGGCGGTGGATTGGAGGAGATGAGGACATCGGGCTATTATGCCCGCAAACCATTCGGGAATCGAGGCCATGCGCCGTTTGCTGCCATTTCTTCTGCTGCTGTTGCCGCTCCCATCGCCGATCCTGGCGGGGGAAACGGCGGAACAGCATCTGGCCGCCTTTCTGGAGCGCGATCTGGCCGGAGATGGTTTCGACCGCTTAGGACCGTTTGTCGAGGTTCCGACGGGCAAGGGGAGCTGCGGCTGTTCGTCGTCCGGCAGTCATTTCGACATCGCCCAGGATCGACTGATGGTGGCCGAGGATTTTCGCATCGTCGCCGTGCGCCGGCCCTCGCCCGAGCGGGTCGAGGTCACCGTGCGCTTCCGCTTCCTGGGTGACAGCCGCATGGGCCAGGTGGATTTCGCTCAGGGCGATTATCGCCGCCTGATTCCCCTGGAGCCACCCCGGAAAATGACCCGGCATTACCGGCTGGAACGGCAGTTCGACGGTGCTTGGGCGGTTCTGGCCGATCAGCCGCCGGTGGTGTCGCCGCAGCCCCTGGTCGAGGCGCTGTCGAAGGCGGAGCAGGGGGCTTTGGGCCCGCGTAAAAGCTATTTCCAGCAAGAATTTGCAGCAGCGCAAAAGATGTTGCGGCGCACCCATAAAAAACTTGCGGATTAACAGGGCGGCGGCTACTCTTTTTATCTGAAGATGAGTGTCGTTCGCAACTAATCGCGGGCGAGTTTTATTTCACCGGGGGCGGTGAGAGGTGCATCGAGGAATGTCGCAGCTGCAGGAGAGGGTTTCCCTGGCCAGTCTTGCCAAGGGGGCGCGGGCCGAGATCGTCGGTCTGGATGAAACCGGGGTTCCCACCCCGCTTGAGGCCGGCGAGTTGGAACGCCGCCTGATCGAGATGGGGCTGGTGGAAGGTGCGAAGGTCCAGGTCCTGCATGAAGGCTTTCCCAAACGCGATCCCATCGCTGTGCGCGTCGATGATCATACCGTTGCCCTGCGCCGGGCCGAGGCCCAGGCGGTGATGGTCATTCCCGCTGGGGACGAGGCGTAAGATGAGCGATCAATCTCCCCCGAAGACCTCGCCCCGCATCGCCTTGGTCGGCAATCCCAACAGCGGCAAGACGGCGGTGTTCAACGCCCTGACCGGCAGCCGCCAAAAGGTCGCCAACTATGCCGGCGTTACCGTCGAGAAAAAGGAAGGCCTGTTCGTCAGTCCTGCCGGCACCCGTGTGCGCATCATCGATCTGCCGGGCACCTATTCCTTGCGCGCCCGCTCGCCGGACGAGGCGGTGACCCGCGACGTGGTGCTGGGCCGCATGCAGGGCGAGACCATTCCCGACGCCATCGTCTTCGTCGCCGACGCCACCAATCTGAAGCAGAATCTGCGTCTGGCGCTGGAGTTGCGCCGGCTGGGCCGTCCGATCATCCTGGCGCTGAACATGATGGACGCTGCCGAGAAGCAGGGCATGGCCGTCGATGCCTCCGAGCTATCCGCCGAGCTGGGCATGCCGGTGGTCGGCACCATTGCCATCGAAAAGGGCGGCGTGCAAGGCCTGCTGGATCAGATCGACCGCACCATCCAAGTCGCCGAGACCGAGGGCTGGGTCGGCTCGCAAGCCGAATGCGGCTGGAGCGAGCCTTCCAGCCACGATCTGCGCGATTATCACCGCGAGGTCGAGCGCATCCTGGGCCGTGCCGTGCAGGTGCCGCCCAAGCCCCACGGCCTGACCCGCAAGCTGGACTCGGTGCTTTTGCATCCGCTGCTGGGGCTGACCATCCTGATGCTGGTGCTGTTCCTGATGTTCCAGGGCGTGTTCTCCTGGGCGAAATATCCCATGGACCTGATCGATGCCGGTCTGTCGGGGCTGAACGCCTTCATCCTCGACAGCATGGCCGACGGGCCGCTGCGCAGCCTGCTGACCGACGGCATCATCGCCGGTGTCGGCACCGTGGTGATGTTCCTGCCGCAGATCCTGGTGCTGTTCCTGTTCATCCAACTGTTGGAAGACACCGGCTATATGGCCCGGGCCGCCTTCCTGCTGGATAAGCTGATGGGCGGAGTGGGCCTGCATGGCCGCGCTTTCATTCCGCTGCTGTCCAGCTTCGCCTGCGCCGTGCCCGGCGTGATGGCCGCCCGCGTCATCGAGAACCGCGCCGACCGCATCGCCACCATCATGATCGCGCCTTTGATGACCTGCTCGGCCCGCCTGCCGGTCTATACCCTGCTGATCGCCGCCTTCGTGCCCAACAAGACGGTGCTGGGCGGCTGGGTCGGGCTGCCGGGGCTGGTGATGTTCTGCCTTTATGCCGCCGGCATCGTCGCCGGGCTGTTGGTCGCCTTCGTCATGAAGCGCACGGTGCTGAAAGGCGACCGCGAGCCTTTGCTGATGGAACTGCCGGCTTATCGCATGCCACGCCCCAAGAATGTCGGGCTGGCTCTGCTGGACCGCGCCAAGGCTTTTCTGACCCGCGCCGGCACCACCATCTTCGCCATGATGGTGCTGGTCTGGTTCCTGGCCAGCTTCCCGGCCCCGCCCGACGGAGCCACCGACGTCGCCATCCGCTATTCCGCCGCCGGCGCAATCGGCCATGCCCTGGCCCCGCTGCTGGCTCCGGTCGGCTTCAATTGGCAGATCGCCCTGGCCCTGGTGCCGGGCATGGCCGCCCGCGAAGTGGTGGTCGGCGTGCTGGGCACCGTCTATGCCCTGTCGGACACCGGCGAGGCCCTGCATAATTCCCTGGGCGCGGTGCTGGCGCAAAGCTGGAGCCTGTCCACCGCCCTGGCCCTGCTGGCCTGGTACGTCTTCGCCCCGCAATGCCTGGCCACCCTGACGGTGGTGCGGCGCGAGCTGAACTCGCGCTTCTGGCCGGTGGCGATGTTCGTCTTCCTGACCAGCCTGGCCTATGGCGGCGCTTACGCTACCTTCCATATCTCCCGCTGGCTGCTGGGGGAGTAACCCGCCATGCAAACCGCCGTCGTCGCCGTCGTCGTGCTG
>Ga0182038_10001075_pt1 | contig 14189 bp, 13 predicted proteins | sample sta12Can44000108_FD_125976 | JGI IMG/M metagenome (GOLD analysis project Ga0182038, IMG submission 125976) | Lab enrichment of tropical soil microbial communities from Luquillo Experimental Forest, Puerto Rico - statanox.12C.anox.44.000.108 | ecosystem: Environmental > Terrestrial > Soil >...
AGACGCCGAACTCGACCTTGTTGTCCAGCGCTTCTGCCGCGCACTGATGCACGACGGGGCACCGGCGGCAGATCGCCGCGGCCTTAAGCTGATCGGCACCTTGCACGAGAAGCTCGTCAGGATCGACGGTTAGGCATAGGGCCTCAGATCGCCAGTCCTCGCGCTCACGTGTGTGGCCACTGCAGACAACGCTGCGCAGCGGCGCAATGTCCGCTCGGTGACCAATCGCCCTTAATCCCGCCATGAGCTGGTCCTTTTTCCCGGCCCCGACGTGCGACTCTGTGGGTGCGAACCGCTGACGGGAAATACCCACTTGTGCAGCGCTGAAACGCTGCAACGACTTTTCCGCGGTGTGCGGGCTGCGCTGGGCGACGTGTGCCGTTGCCGCGCATTCATGACGCCAACTTGTTTCGTTGTTGCACGCGGCAGGCCCACCCATGAACCTCGACGTCACTGCCGACGACTCGTGTCTTGACCCGCATGTCTCGTGTGTACAGACTTCCCACCCAGCGGCCGCGCTCGATGTCAACCCGGAGCAGCGATCCGTCCGCCAGTCGATGATGTCCGGTCCTCATCATGGAGATCGTGCTCATATTCACACGACGTTTGGAACATCCAGGAAGTTCATCCGGGCGTCCGGTCGTCCAGGTCAGGCTCGCTCGGTGCCAGCAGGCACCGCCTCTCTCGGTCAACGTCCGCACCACCGCCATGTCCCTCTCCAATGCGTTGGGCGAACACGCATCGGCCCTGCGATGGTGTCACGACGCTGTCACAAGCAATGTCGACGCCAGCGCACAATCCCCGACACGCATGGACGCTAACCCGCAGGTCACCCGACTCCGTGGACAGCCGAAAGCGGCCCTCGACGCGCCAAATCGACTTCCCAAGCTGAATACGCGGGTTCGATTCCCGTCATCGGCTCCACATCTACCACGGCATATGGCCACGCGGTTCGCCGATTGGTACCCCGCCCGTACTCCGAACGGGTCGCCAGCTTCCCACCGGGCTTATTCGCGCACGCTTCGAGCGCTAACAAAAGGTGACTTGCCCTACAGCACATAGCTACGTCGAAAGTGGCATCGCCGAACTCGCCCCGCCCGGTCGTCGGCCGCCGCCGACGTTACTTGATGCTAGGGGCCGCCGTGACCGCCATTGCCGCCGATGAGGTTGGCGTCGCCATAGGCCGGGGGCGAAAATGATGCGGTAGACATGTGCCCGTGAAGATCGACGGATCGGTGGCGGTGGTCACCGGAGCGGGCTCGGGCATCGGCAGGTCCATTGCGGCGGGGCTGGCAGCAGCCGGCGCCTCGGTGGTGGCCGGCGACATCGACGCAGGGTCGGCCGCCGAGACCGCTGCGATGATCGGTGGCGTCGCGGCGGCCGCGGACGCCGCGAGCACGGACGGTATCGCGACCCTGCTCGACACCGCACGCCGGACGTTCGGCCCGGTGGACATCTACGTCGCCAATGCCGGTATCAACGGCCAAGTCGGCCTCGGCGACGACGAAGCCGCCTGGGACCGGATCATCGACATCAACGTGCGCGCCCACATCCGCGCGGCCAAAGCTGTTGTGCCGGAATGGCTTGAGCGTGCCAGCGGACATTTCGTTGCCGTCGCCTCGGCCGCCGGCCTGCTGACCCAGCTCGGTGCGGCGCCGTACAGCGTGACCAAGCACGCCGCCGTCGGGTTCGCCGAATGGTTGGCCATCAAATACGGCGACAAGGGAATCGGTGTGAGCTGCGTGTGCCCGATGGGCGTGGACACCCCGATGCTGCGCGGCATGTCCGACTCGCCGGACGCGGAGATGCGGGTAGCCGCGGCCGCCGTCACCAGTGCCGGTGCCGTGATCGGCCCGGACAACGTGGCCGCCCTCGTGGTCCAGGCCATCGCCGACCGGACGTTCCTGGTGCTGCCCCACCCCGAGGTGCTGACCATGTATCGGCAGAAGGGCGCCGACTACGACCGGTGGATCGCCGGGATGCGCCGCCTCCAACGCACCCTGCGGTAGCCGGCTGTCCCGCGACCAGTTCTGCGTCTACGTCTTCTCCTGTTTCATTGCCCTGTCACACTTCCGTCATGGCTTGTGCGGAAGAACAGGCTCGATCGTCGAGGCGCCGGTCATGCGACGAGCTGATCGCCGAGGCCGTCGCGGCACCCATCGAGGGCTGGGATTTCTCCTGGCTCGACGGCCGCGCGACGGAGGGGCGGCCATCATGGGGTTTCCAGCGCCTGATGTTCCAGCGATTGGCCAGCGTCTCAGCCGCCCTGGACATCCACACCGGCGGCGGAGAGATGCTCGCCGAAGCGGAGAAGTTTCCGCGGACCATGGCGGCCACCGAGTGGTGGCCGCCCAATGCGGCGCTGGCCACCCGACGATTGCATCCGCGCGGCGTTGTGGTCCTGCTGACGCGGGCCGAGCCTCCGCTGCCGTTTGCCGATGAGGCGTTCGACCTGGTGACCAGTCGTCATCCCATCGCCGTTTGGTGGAGTGAGATTGCCCGCGTTTTGCGACGGGGGGGCACCTATTTCGCGCAGCACCCGGGTCCGGCGACGGCGACTGAGCTGATCGAATTCGTCATGGGACCGCAGCCGCGGCTGGGTGCCCACATGGAGCCCGCCGTCCAGACCGCGCACGCAGAGGCCGCGGGATTGCAGATCGTGGACATGCGCATCGAGACGCTCAGGGCGGAGTACTTCGACATCGGCGCAGTCGTGTACTTCCTGCGCAAACTGATCTGGACGGTACCGGATTTCACGGTCGAGCCGTACCTCGGACGACTGCGCGTACTGCACGAACAAATCGAGGCCGACGGGCGGTTCGTGACACATCCGACGCGCGTTCTCGTCGAGGCGCGCAAACCGGAGTAGCCAGGCCGTCGCGCTGGGCTAATCGATCAGTTGGCGGGGCTGTTGTTTCGCCCACTCGATATACCGGTCGATCCCTTCCCAGATCCCCACCTTCGGCTCAAATCCAATGCTTTTCGCAAAAGCGATGCATGCGGGGAATCGAGTCACTTCTCCCGGCCGTGCGGGTCCACTGACCACCCTCGTGCCGAACTTGTTCGCTATGTATTCCGCGATGTCTCGCACGCGGGTATTCGTGCCGCTTGCGAAGTTGATGGCGCGGCCCTCAAGACCGGGCGTCTCGAGAACCAACTGGTAGGCCTGCACCTGGTCGCTGACATGGAGATAGTCCCGTGTGGCGGTGCCTTCTCCGAAGACCAACAGCTCCTCGCCCTCCATGGCTCGGCGGACGAGGATGGGAATCAGCGCTCCGTACGCGCCGCTCTTCTGACGTTCGCCGAAGATGTTGAACGGACGAACGATGGTGATGTCCATACCGAAGGATCGGTAGTAGGAGTAGCAGAGACGATCGCCGGCGGCCTTTGAGGCGCCATAGGGGCTGTTCGGTTTCAGTTCGGCCGTTTCGTCAAGGAGCGCGCCCGGGCTCAGCTGGTGTCCATCTCCATACACCTCACAGCTCGACGCAAAGATCACCCGCGACCCGTATCGACGCGCGGCTTCGAGGACGTTGTAGGTGCCGATGACGTTCGTATCGACAAAGCTCCTTGGATCGTCCAGCGACTTGTCCACATTGATGTTCGCCGCCAGATGGAAGATGACACTGTGGTCGCGCGCCGTCTTGCTGATCAATTCCCAGTCGGTGACCGAGCCGAATACTATGTCCGCCCGCCCATTCGATTCGAGGATCCGGATATTCTGCTTCGCGGCAAGGGAAAACGTGTTGAGGACGGTCACGCGGTGTCCCATGGCGAGGAGCGTCTCACTGAGATGGCTACCCTGGAAGCCCGCTCCGCCAGTAACCAGAATTCTCACCGCTGGCCGCTCTCGTCGTGTGGGTCTTGTGCCGCATTCTAAGTCGCCGCCGCGCCGTCGGCCGCGGAATCTGCAATCGAACACCGATTTTGGCGATGTGATCGATTGTCGAACGGCTTGCGCGTTAGGATTTCGAAACGATCGAGACCTGCCATCTTTAGGAATGTCACGTGAGTTCGTCCCATGTCGGGCGTCCTGCCGTCGACCGACTTGATACGGACTTCGCTGCGGAATCTGTTCGCCAAATCCAGGCGTGGTGTACCCACCCCGCCCTCGCGGAACTGGTCGAGATGTTCGGTGGTGCCATTCCACCGGGCCTGTGTCTAAGCGATCGGCTGGCTTTTCTGGATGAGTTCAGCGGCGTGTGGGATTACCGGGGCCGCGCACGAGCCGACAGCGCCGGCCCGCTCAACAGCCAGGACGCCGCGGGGGCGGCGAGGTGGCTCATCCCTCGTTTGAGCCTGCCCGCCGCACAGCTGGAAAAGATCGAGGCGTCGGTGGCTGCGCTGGGCATCACGGGCGAAACGACGCCCGAGGGAACGGATTTCGATCACTTCCTGGTGATCGGAGGCGCACGGTACACCAACCTGCTCCGGGCCCGCTACGCCCGTGAGATGGCGATCGGCCGGCGGGTCGGGCACGTGGTGCTGGCCGCCGCGTCCCGGCGGTTGCTCGACTCCGAAGAGGATGCCATCGACGCGTACGCACCGGGCGCCCGCACCGAATTCGAGCTGCTGGCCGCCGCGGCGGCCGACGCATTCGGGCTTGACACGCGCGAGGTGGCGGAGCACGCCCGTGAGCGGGTCGATCAGCCCCAACGCGGCGAGACGGTATGCAGATTCTCGCCCGACAGCAACGACCTCGGCGCGCCGATCACCTTGCTCGAGACGCCGTCGCCGGACCCGGACCACCGCCGGGCCAACTCCGCTGACTGCTACACCTTCGCCGCCCGGACGGTGGGCATGCACCACTCGGCGTGTCTGACGGTGACCGGCCAACCCGTGGGCCGCTATCTGCACTTCGAGGCGCTGCGGGCTCTGGCGCTGCCCTTCGGGATACGCGTGGAATCAGTAAGCTTCGGCGTCGACCGATACAACAGGCTCACAGCGATGGACCAGCAGCATCCGGCCAAAGTGCTGCAGGAGGTCCGCTCCGCGATCCGGTCAGCCCGAGCGCTGGTGGAACAGATCACTCGGTGATCGTGCACGGCGACGACGGGGGGTAGGTACCCGATACCGGTCGCGGGCGCCCCGCCGGTGGCCACGGCTGGAGGCCCATGTTGGCCAGATACCGCACCGGGCTTGTGTGTTCGCCGTCGACGCGGACCTCGAAATGCAAGAACCCGTCCGAAGATTCGGCCTCCGCGCCGAGGACGCCGATCCGCGCGCCCGCGGCCACCTGATCGTCGATTTCGATCCGGACTTTGTCGCCAGGGCGGAACACGTAGACGGTGTCGAGGCCTTCGCGAGTGATGGTCACCCTCCGAAGCCCAGGGTCGTCGAGATCGTCTATGCCACATACGATTCCGGATGTGGCGGAGTGGATCGGCGTTCCCGGGTCCGCGGCGAAGTCGACGCCGGGATGAAATGCTTGGGCCCGGCGCCCGTAGCCGGAGCCGACCGCCAGACGGTCCCTGTCGATCGGCAGCCGCGCACCCGGCTCGGCCGGTTCGAAGTCGCCACGCACGCGCCGCTGGTAGTCGGCCTTCAGCAGGTCGATCTCATCGTATGCGTAACCGAACAGCAGGGCGCGGTCGTAGGGAACGCCGTAGTTCAGCTTGGCGTCCGGATCGAGCTTGCGGTAGTGCTCAACCTTGTCGATCCGTTCGGCTAGGGTGGCCCATCCGGTGTGCAGCAGCCGAATGTCGTTCACGATCCCGATGCGGCCGTGGTCGGTGACGTTGGCGGGCCAGTGCGGGTTGTGGATCACACGGGTTCCGGCCCGCAACCCGGGGCGCCAGCGCCAGAACGGCCCGCGCAGCGATTCCCCGGTTCCCATCACCGGGATCATGTCCCGGAAGTCGGGATCGTTCCAGCTCGGGATCATCGGGCACATCAGCGCCGCCACGTCGTCCGGCGTCGCCGCGAGGACGTCGCGAACGTCGACGTCGGCCTCTACCACTTGATCGGAGTCGATCATGATGACCCAGTCCGGGCAGCAGAAATCGGCCATGCGGTACAGCAGCTCCAGCCCGGGCGGCTCCGGGATCAGCCACGGCGTGGACGGCAGGTCGGAGCGCGCCCGCACAAGGTTAGTCACGCCGGAGTGTTTGCCGAGGATCTCCGCGCTGTTGTCGGTGCTGCGGTCGTCGATCACATAGATGTCGTCGCACCAGCCAGACAGCGCATCAATAACCCGCGGAAGCACGTCTTCGCCGTTGTGTACCCGGAACACGGCCAGGACCCGCAACGTCGCCTCCCTCCGCCCGTGCCAGGACGTGATCATCTCCGCTAGCCCACGCTACTTGCGTCGCGCGGGCGTCGAGCCAAGAGAAATCCGAGTGTCATGTCCGGATCAGACGAGGGCGTCGACGGCGGTGACACCACGTCGGGGTTGACAGCGCTGCCGAACGCGGCGCAATGTGATACTCGTCATATGACCACTGGTCATACCGGGCAGAGAGGCGGCAGCTCATGACCACGAGGGACAAGTACACTGACGTGCCCTCGCCGTACTCGTGGGAAGTCCCCAGCGCCGGCGACGCGCGCTTCACGTGGGAGTACGACGAGGGGCGCGCCCGGCTCCTTTCCCTGTACCAAAAGGGAAAGGACAAGCAATGGGATGCCCAGTCGCGCATCGATTGGGCGCAAGACGTCGACCCGATGAATCCGGTCGGGCTGCCCGACGAGTTCCATCCGCTATTCGGCAGCCCGATGTGGGACGCCGCAGACGAATCACGTCGCGCCGAGATGCGCCAGCACTCCCAGGCCTGGCAGTTCTCGCAGTTCCTGCACGGCGAGCAGGGAGCGATGGTGTGCGCGGCCAAGATCGTCGAGGTCGTCCCGGACCTGGACGCGAAGTTCTACGCGGCCACCCAGACCATGGACGAGGCCCGGCATGTCGAGGCGTTCTCGCGGTTCCTGCAGGAGAAGGTCGGCCTGGTCTATCCGATCAACAAGCACCTCACTTCGCTGTTGGAAGACACCCTGCGCGACTCGCGCTGGGACATGCCCTACCTCGGCATGCAGGTCCTCATCGAAGGGCTGGCACTCGCCGCTTTCGGGGTGCAGCGCGACTTGGCGGCGCCGGACTCGCTGGCCAAGCAGGTGCTCGCCTACGTCATGCAGGACGAGGCCCGGCACGTCGCCTTCGGCCGAATCTCGCTGAAGGACTACTACTCCGGGCTGACCGAAGCCGAGCGGGACGAGCGGGAAGAGTTCGTCGTGGACGCCTGCTACCTGATGCGCGACCGGTTCCGCGGCGAGGAAGTGTTCGAGACCCTCGGCCTCGACGTCCAAGCGTGTGCCGAGTGGGTCGACACGTCGCCGATCATGATCCAGTTCCGCTCGCACCTGTTCAGCCGCATCGTGCCGATCGTGAAGGACATCGGGTTGTGGGGCGACAAGGTGCAGACGGCCTTCTCGGACATGGGTGTCCTCGACATGGGCGGCTGCGACATCGAGGCGCTGATGAAGGCCGATGAGGATCAGGCCGAGGCGCTGGACAAGGCACACGCCGAGATGGCCGACCGGGCCCTCGAGGTGGACCAGGTGATCGCGGCGGGCGCGAGCTAACCCACCCCTGACACGGGTCGGCCCTGTACAGAAACGACCCGCTCGTTTCGGTCTAACGGCGACGACGCATCGGAACGACGATCGGCGCGTCGACCCTCGGCATGGTCGTCATCGTGGCGGAGTCGGGACGGACGCCCGCTGCTGGCTCCAAAAAGTTTTCGGAAAAAGTGTCTGTGTTTTCCCGGTCTGACGCTCCTACCCGTAAGCGCGGCCCACCCGGGTCCGTACGAAGGAAACGGAGCACACCATGAACACCAACCACAGCACCGACGTGATCCCGATTGCGGCGGCAAGACGGAGGGCCACTGGTCGCCGGGCGCTGGTCGAACACCTGCGCCGGCAGCGCGAGAACGCCGCGCTCTTCCTGAGCCTGGCACGAGAAGCCGGCATCGACACCGGCGATAGCGCGTACCCCCCCATGATCCCGTGCGTCGTCGGCAGCTCGATCAAGGCGCTGCAACTGTCGGACGCTCTTATGCGGCGCGGCATCAGTGCCGACCCGATCCTGTTTCCCGCTGTACCGGAAAACCAAGCGCGTCTGCGATTCTTTGTCACCAGCTGCCACTCAGAGGAAAAGATCCGCTTCATGGTCAAGGTGCTGGCCGAGGAGCTGGAGCTGCTGTACGCAGCCGGCTAGGCCCGGCTTAGAAAACGCGCCGCCGATACCTGCGGCCGCAAGATTTTCTCAAAGATTCCCCAAGGGGCTTGCCGGATGGTGATTTCGGTAAGCCACGATCAGAAAGGCGACCGATGCGGTTGTTCTGCTTTCACCATGCCGGGAGCGGCGGGTTGGCATTCAACGCCTGGGCCAAGGCGCTGAGGCCGGCCGTCGAGGTGATGCCGGTCGAGGTCGCCAACCGGCAGCGCTTCACCACGCTGCGGCAGCTCGTCGACGAGGTGAACGATCAGCTGCGATCCACCCTTGACCAGCCGCATATGTTCTTCGGCCACAGTTTCGGCGCCCTGCTGGCATACCGGTTGGCGTGTGCGCGCGCGGCGCAGGGTTCTCTGCTGCCGCGGGCGGTGTTCCTGTCCGCGTACGCCCCACCGCACCTTCCGCCGCCACTCCATGTCGTGGATCTACTCGACGACCACCAACTCGCGACGCTGCTGTCCGATCTGGGCGGGCTGCCTTCGCAACTAATGCGATGGCCCACTCTGCAGGCGCGGGCCGTCACCGCCACTCGACACGACTTGCGGCTGTGCATGACAGACGAGGAAGACGACACAGCGGAACTGTCCTGCCCGATTCATGTCTTCGGCGGCAGCGAGGACCCGCTGGTGAGTGAAGCTGCCTTGCACGAATGGCGTTCGCGGACAACGGCGGATTTCTCCGTGCAGATTCTTCGAGGCGGCCACTTCTATCTTCGTGATCGACAGCCGTTGTTTAAGGCGCTTCGTCCACTGATGTCGACGATCGCTGCGGCATAACGGGTTTGGCCGAGTCGCTGACGGGCCCGAGCTGGCGCGAGGAGCCATTGCCGAAGGATTGACAGAGCCTCTGTGACGCCCAGCGGTCCCGTCATCCTGGTTGAGTGGTGCGTCGAAAGCCACACTCTCCCAATGGAATACAGACCTCGCGCCAACTGCACACTCGTCGCGGTCCGAGTCGGCTTGACGGGCGGCGCCGATCGAGGAGGATCTGTGTCCGTCGGGTACGTCCACACCCTTAGCGCTGGCCGCCGGGTGGCCGGTAGCGACCGTGCTCGGTGACGACGGCGGTGATGAGCTCGGCCGGGGTGACGTCGAAGGCTGGGTTGAAAACGTCGGCGTCCGGCGGGGTGATCGTGGTGCCGGTGAATGTCCTGAGTTCGTCGGGCGCGCGTTCCTCGATGGCGATCTCGGCGCCGGTGGCGAGCGACCTGTCGACCGTCGACGACGGCGCTACCACGACGAGCGGCACGTTGTGATGATGCGCTGCGATGGCCAGGCCGTAGGTGCCGATCTTGTTGGCCACGTCGCCGTTAACCGCGATCCGATCGGCGCCGACGAGCACGCAGTCGACGAGGCCGCGTGCCATCGCCGCCGCCGCGGCGCCGTCCGGCTGCACCCGGTAGGGCACACCCGCCTGCGCCAGCTCCCACGCGGTGAGCCGGGCACCCTGCAGCAGTGGACGTGTCTCGTCGACCAGCACCGACTCGACCAGTCCGCGCTCGTGCAGGTGCCAGACGACGCCGAGCGCACTGCCCCAGGCTACGGTGGCGAGGTGACCGGCGTTGCAATGGCTGAGCAGCCGCAGCGGGCGGCGATCGCATAGTGCGAGGACGATCTCGGCGGCGTGGGCGGATGCGGCGCGGTTGAGGCGTTCGTCCTCGTCGAGGATTTCGAGTGCTTCAGCGAGCACGGCTTCGGCGCCCTCGTCGAGCTTTTCGAGCGCGCGCGCGACTCCCCAGCTGAGGTTGACAGCGGTCGGTCGTGCCTTTGCGACTCGTTCGGCCGAGGCCCGAACGTCGCCCCCTTCGCGGGCCGCGAGCACAACGCCAAGCGCTCCCGCCGCGCCGAGCGCCGGCGCGCCCCGCACGGCCAGTCGGCGGATCGCGTCGATCAGCTCGTCGACCGTACGCAGAGTGAGAACGCGGTAATCGGCCGGCAGCGCGGTCTGGTCAATGATCGTTACCGCGTCGCCGTCCCAATCGATGGTCCTGCGCACGAGCCGACCCTAGCCCTTGGCCAGCTAGCCGGCTCAGCGGCAGACCGCGGGTGCGAGGGCCGACTGCGAACCGGGTGCGTAGGTATGGCGACTTATCGGCCTCCTCATGGTGGTCGTCCTTGTCGTCGCAGTCGCCGTCGGAACCCTGGCCATCAGCATCGCCGGCGGCGCGCTGCTAGGTCTGCACCGTGACGTCAGCCCGCAGACGGGGGCGCTGTCGCGGAATCCATTGCGCCTCAGTCGGGTTCCCAATGTAGCCAAGACCTCCAACAGAACTCGCTCGGCGAACGCGTTCTCCAAAGACGTTCCCGCCTGGATAGCTGCGCGTGCGGGTCGCCGCGCCCCTGATCACACGGAAGTGGTTGTACGCGTGTGAAAATGACGTTCCTCGGCCACCCTGCCGTAAGGGTGAAAAGTTTGCAAGAACGCTGAAACATCGGGTGGAGTCAGCATACGTTTTCCAAATACTTTGCACATTAACCGGATGCTCGTCGCAGAGCAGTTTCTTGGTGGGTTCATAGATTAGCTGCGTGTGCCGATCACCACGGGCCTATAATCACGGAAGTCGTTGTACGCGTGTCAAAAGCATTCGTCAACCCGATGCTGCCGTGACGCGTAATCGGTTTGCCAGAATGCGGAAACATCGAGTCGAAATCGGCGTACGCTTTCGATACCTTTCATCTTCAACCGGTGCAGCGATGTGTCGACGACTTGGCGGAGGGTAGCGATGTCGTACGTGGTGGCGGTCCCAGAGTTTGTATCTTCGGCGGCGTCAAATCTTTCCAACATCGGTTCGGGGCTGAACGCCGCGAACGCGGCGGCGGCGGTGCCGACCACCGCGGTGGTGGCCGCCGCCGGTGACGAGGTGTCGGCGGCGATCGCGTCGCTGTTTTCCGGCCACGGGCAGGCCTATCAGGCGCTGAGCGCTGAGGCGGCGGCGTTTCATGGCCAGTTTGTGCGGGCCTTAAGCGGTGCGGGGGCCGCGTATTCGCTGGCCGAGGCGGCCAATGCCTCGCCGTTGCAGGCCCTTTGGCCCCTGTGGCAGGAGGTACGGGGCGTGATCAATGCGCCCACCGACTTGTTGTTGGGGACCCCGTTGATCGGCAAGGGCACCAACGGGGCACCGGGGACCGGCCAGGCCGGCGGGCCGGGCGGGCTGCTATGGGGCCCCGGCGGTGACGGCGGGTCGGGGGCGCCGGGGCAGCCCGGCGGCAAGGGCGGTAATGCCTGGATCTTCGGCAACGGCGGCCGGGGCGGGGCCGGCGGGGCCGGCACCACCGGCACCCCGGGCGACGCGGCCAGCGCCACCGCGGGCGGCCTCGGCGCTAACGGCGGGGCCGGCGGGGCTGGCGGCAACGGCGGGATGATTTACGGCAGCGGCGGTGCCGGTGGCATCGGCGGCCAAGGCGGGGCCGGCGGCGCCGGCGGGTCCTTCATCGGCTCTCTAACCGCCGCCAACGGCAGCAACGGTGGCAACGCGGGCAACGGCGGCGCCGGCGGGGCCGGCGGCCAGGCCGAGGGATTGGCGGGATTGTTCGGCGGCCATGCGGGCGCCACCGGCAACGGCGGGGCCGGCGGCACGGGCGGCGCCGGCGGCAATGTCACCACCACCGGCCCCGTCAACGTTCACGGCGGCAATGGCGGCAACGGCGGCAACGGCGGCATCGGCACCATCGGCGGTGCCGGCGGCACCGGCGGCGCCGGCGGTGACGCCACAATCAACCCCTTCACCCCCGCCGCCACCACCGCCGTCGCTGGTGGCGGTGGTGGCGGCGGCGGCGGCCAAGGCGGCAACAGCACGGGCGGCGGCACGGGCGGTGCCGGTGGCGGCGGCGGTGCCGGCGGTTCGGCCGAGCTGACCTTCCTCGTCGGCGCCGGGGCCGGCGGCGGCGGAGGCGGCGGAGGCGGCGGCGCAGCCGCTACCACTGGCGGTCCCGGCGGTGGTGGTGGCGGCGGTGCCGCCGTCACCTTGGGTATGGTCGGTAACCCGGGCGCCCCCGGCGCCGCTGGCAGCGGTCCCGGAGGCGGTGCCGGCGGCACCAACGGCCTCGTGGTCGGCATGACCCCCAACGCCATTGGCGCCGCCGGCGGCGGCGGCGGAGGCGGCGGCGGTATCACCGGCGGCACCGGCGGCACCGGCGGCGACGGCGGCCAAGCCGGCGGCACCGTTCCTGGCGGTTCCGGCGGCGCGGCCGCCACCTCCGGAGGCGGAGGTAGCTTCGGCTTCATCGCCCCCGGCACCCACACCCCCGGCACGGGCGGCGGCGCCGGCATCGGCGGCGGCGGTGGCGGCGGCGGCGTAGCCAACGTGGCAGGCACGAGCGCCGCCACCGGCGGCAACGGCGGCCACGGCGGCGGCTAGCAACGGGTAACGCCGGCGGCAGCGGCCGACGACCGGGCCGGTCAAGTTCAGCAAGGCTAGTTTCGAGTTATCTGTGGGCTGCTGAGCTCCACTCCTTCGACTTCAAAAACCGCCGAAATGTTCGCGGCGCTCCGCTGCTGCGCGGCGCGTGGTTTCAGGCTTTGATATAGGTGCGCCGTCAGGAACCCGGGCGACACTCAGGCATTGGAGAAGGAGTTATGGCAGCACAGAGGCTCTCTGGCAGGTTCATCCCCGCAGCGTTGTTAGGTGGCCCCCTTCTGATCGCCGCCGTCGTGTGCGCCGGCCCGGCGCACGCCGACGAGGCCTCCTACCTCGCCCACCTGCACGCCATCGGCCTCCAGGACATGGATGGCGGAGACGCGGGGCTGGTGCAGACCGGCTGGAAAGTCTGCCAGCAGATATCCTGGGGCGCTCCACCGTCGGAGCTACAGTCCCTGGCGCTGCAAAAATCCGCCCAAGACCAGGGCCCTCGGGGGATGACGCCCCGACAGGCCGACGCCCTGATCGACTATGCAATCGTGGATCTGTGTCCACGCGCATAGCGGTGACCTGACCGCGCCGGGCAGGTTAGATCTCAGCCATGGGCGAACGTGTCACGTTCCCGAGCTCCACGGGACCGACCCTGGCAGGGATCATCGAGGTGCCGGATGGAGCCGTGCGCGGCTGGGGCGTGTTTGCGCACGGCTTCACGCTCGGTAAGGATTGCCCGGCCGCGGCGCGGATCTGCAAGCAGCTGGCCGCGGACGGCATCGGCATGCTGCGCTTCGACGCCCTGGGACTCGGCGGATCAGAGGGAGACTGGGGCGACGGGTCGTTCACCGTCAAGGTCGACGACATCGTCAAGGCATGCGAGTTCATGGCAAACCGCGCTACCCCGGCCGACATGCTGGTGGGGCACTCGTGGGGCGGCGCGGCCGTGCTGGCCGCGGCGCGGCAGTCGCCAGGCGTGCGGTCGGTCGTCACGGTGGCGGCGCCGGTTGACCCCAGCCACGTCGAAAAGCATTACGACGCGGTGGTCGACTGCGTGTTGTCCGAGGGCAGTGCCGAGTGGATGGTCGGTGGGCGCACGCTAACCCTGAAGCGTGCATTCGTCGAGGATGTCCGCGCGGCCCACCTGCACGACAAAATCAAGCGCTTGCGGCTGCCGCTGCTAATCCTGCACTCGCCCACCGACAACACGGTCGGCATCGAGAACGCGAGCGAGATCTTCCGCTTGGCCCGCCACCCGCGCAGCTTCGTCTCGCTCGAGGGCTCCGATCACCTGCTGGCCGCCCGCGGCCAGGCCCATCGGGCGGGTCGAATCATCGGGGCCTGGGCCGACGCATACCTCAGCGATCCGTAGGTTCGTCGAGTGGCTGTTCTGGTCGCAGGAGTCGACTCGTCCACACAAGCGTGCAAGATCGTGGTGTGTGATGCCGACACGGGTGCAGTGATCCGCGAGGGCCGCGCCGGCCACCCGGACGGCACCGAAATCGCCCCGGCGGCATGGGAATCCGCCGCAAGGGACGCGATCGCATCCGCGGGTGGTTTCGATGACGTCGACGCGATTGCGGTCGGAGCGCAGCAACACGGCATGGTATGCCT
>Ga0182038_10001083_pt1 | contig 14135 bp, 14 predicted proteins | sample sta12Can44000108_FD_125976 | JGI IMG/M metagenome (GOLD analysis project Ga0182038, IMG submission 125976) | Lab enrichment of tropical soil microbial communities from Luquillo Experimental Forest, Puerto Rico - statanox.12C.anox.44.000.108 | ecosystem: Environmental > Terrestrial > Soil >...
CGACCGAAGCAAGATGACGGCAGGAGATGCGGCAATCAGCCCATCATGTAGGAGACCCACGGACCCTTCGCGCTGCCTACACCGTGCGAGCCAAACGGTCCGCGAGCAGCTCGGCGAACCGTGCCGGATCCTCGAGTGCGCCGCCCTCGGCGAGAAGGGCTGTGCCGTATAGCAATTCGGCGGTCTCAGCGACCACAGTGAGCGCAGTGTCGTTGTCCGCCTTCTTCTGCGCGTCCCGTAGGCCGATGACGAGCGGATGACTCGGGTTCAGTTCGAGAATCCGCTTCCCGACCGGAACCGGCTGTCCGGAAGCCCGGTACATGCGCGCGAGCGCAGGTGTCATCCCGAAGGCGTCGGTGATCAGGCAGGCGGGCGACTCGGTCAGCCGGGAAGACAGCCGCACCTCCTTGACGTGCTCGCTCAGGGTCTCCTTTAGCCAATCCAGCAGGTCGGCGAACTCCTTCTGCTGCTCCTCACGCTCGGCCTCGCTTTTGTCCTCATCGGAACCCAGGTCCACTTCGCCCTTGGCCACCGACTGCAGCGGTTTGCCGTCGAACTCCGTCACGTTGCCCACCCACACCTCGTCGACCGGGTCGGTGAGCACCAGGACCTCGTAGCCTTTCGCCTTGAACGCCTCCAGGTGCGGCGACTTCAAGATTTGCTGACGAGTCTCGCCCGTGGCGTAGAAGATCTGCTCCTGACCGTCCTTCATGCGCTCGACGTACTCGGCGAGGGTGGTGACCTCCTCGTCGCTGTGTGTCGAGGCGAACGACGAAATGCGCAGCAGGGTGTCCTGGTTGTCGAAGTCCGACAACAGTCCCTCTTTGAGGACCCTGCCGAACTGGGTCCAGAACGTGCGATAGTCCTCCGGCCGTTCGGACTGCAGCTCCTTGATTGAGGAGAGCACCTTCTTGGTCAGACGACGACGCATCGCCTTGATCTGCCGGTCCTGCTGCAGGATTTCGCGGGAAACGTTGAGCGACAGGTCCTGTGCGTCGACCACGCCCTTGATGAAGCGCAGGTACTCGGGCATGAGCTCGTCGCAATCGCCCATGATGAACACCCGCTTGACGTACAGCTGGACCCCGGTGTGGGCGTCACGGTTGAACAGATCGAAAGGGGCGTGGGACGGAATGAACAGCAGCGCCTGGTACTCGAAAGTGCCCTCGGCCTTCATCGCGATGACCTCGAGCGGGTCGTCCCAGGCGTGTCCGATGTGCTTGTAGAACTCCTTGTACTCCTCGTCGGAGACCTCGTCTTTGGGCCTGGCCCACAGTGCCTTCATCGAGTTGAGGGTCTCGGTCTCGATGGTGACGGTCTCTTCGCCCCCCTCCGCCCCCTCTTTTTCCAAGGCGGGGGTTGTGTGCACGACCTCCATCCGGATGGGCCAGGCAATGAAGTCGGAGTACTTCTTGACCAGGTTTTTGATCTTCCACTCCGCCGTGTAGTCGTGCAGCTCGTCCTCGGCGTCTTCGGGCTTGAGGTGCAGAGTGACCGAGGTTCCCTGCGGAGCGTCGTCAATCGATTCGATGGTGTAAGTGCCGTCGCCGCTGGATTCCCACCTGGTGGCGTCGCTCTCGCCGGCCTTGCGCGTCAGCAGTTCGACCTTGTCGGCCACCATGAAGACCGAATAGAAACCGATGCCGAACTGGCCGATCAGTTCCTCGGAGGCCGCCGCGTTCTTGGCCTCGCGCAACTGTTGACGCAGCTCGGCGGTGCCCGACTTGGCCAGGGTGCCGATCAGTTCCACGACCTCGCCGCGCGTCATGCCGATGCCGTTGTCACGGACCGTCAGGGTGCGCGCGTCCTTGTCCGTATCGATCTCGATGTGCAGGTCGGAGGTGTCGACGTCCAGGTCCTTGTTGCGGAACGCTTCCAGGCGCAGCTTGTCCAGCGCATCCGAGGCGTTCGAGATCAACTCCCGCAGAAACGAATCCTTGTTGGAGTAGACCGAGTGGACCATCAAATCCAGCAGTTGCCGGGCCTCTGCCTGGAACTCCAACTGCTCGACACGTGCATTCATGAGACTTCCTTCGACGGCATATCATCCGAATTTAGCCGACGTCACTGAAGGGAGATCAGGTGTCCGTTGCTCAACGCGAACGTGCCGCCCTCGTCGAGACCATGAGGGCCGTCGGGCCGGATGCGCCCACGCTGTGCGAAGGCTGGAAGACACGGGACCTGGCCGCCCACCTGATGATCCGGGAGTACCGCCCGGACGCCGCACCCGGCATCATGATTCCCTTCTTCGCCTCCCGCACCGCCAAGCTGCAAAACGAGGTGGCCGAGCGGACCGATTGGGACGAACTGGTGGACAAGGTCGCGTCCGGTCCGCCGGTCTACTCACCGCTCAAACTGCTCGACCCGCTGGTCAACGTCGCCGAGATGTTCATTCACCACGAGGACGTGCGGCGCGCGCAGCCCGACTGGGAGCCGCGCGTGCTCGAACAAGCGCTGGTCGGCTCGCTGCGCCGCACGCTGCCATGGATGGGCCGGCTGACGCTAGCGAAGGTCCCCGGCCGCGTCGCGTTGCGCACCCCCGACGGAAACACGCTGCTGACGGCCGGCCACGGCCCTGCGGTGACGGTGACCGGTGCACCCGAGGAGCTGCTGCTGTTCTCCGTCGGGCGAGAGGCGCGCGTCGAGTTCGAGGGCGATGCGTCGGCGGTACAGGCGGTACGCGACGCGCCCAAGGGGCTGTAGCCGACTCGGTTCTTACCAGGCGTCAATCAGAGGCTGGCATGGTCGATGTCCACGGCATTGGCCGTCGGCTGGTGGTCGTGACTTTCCTTGTAGACGGGAGCCCTTGGTGTCTGGTCGATTCGCAGGCTGAGCACTTCGGGACGGCTGTAGTGCCCGCTGGCGTCCATGAGCGCCTTGCGCCTGTCGATCAATGAGAAGTCCAGATCACCGATCACGTCGCCTTCACCGGACCGCAGGGGTTCACCCAGCAGCTGGCCCAGCGGCGTGATGATCGCCGTGAAGCAGCCCCCCGAAATCGGTCCGATCGGCGCGCCGGTGTCGGCCATGATCTGTGCCTGCTGATCGGCATCGAGCCAGGCGGTCGCCGTGACAACGAATGCGCCGGACTCAAGGGCGTGGTTGCGCACACTGATCTCCGTCTGTTCGGCGAACAAGTCGCCGCCGAAGCAGCCGGGGAACATGGCCGAGTGGATCTGCTCGCCGTCGGCGATCAGGGCGTAGCGCGCCAGCGGGTTGTAGTGCTCCCAACAGGCCAACTGACCGATACGACCGACGGCGCTGTCGATGGCGCGCAGTCCACTGCCGTCGCCCTGCCCCCAAATCATCCGCTCGTGGTAAGTCGGGGTGATCTTGCGACGGCGCTGGATCAAGGTGCCGTCCGCGTCGAAGAGCAGCTGGGTGTTGAACAGCGAGCCGCCGTCGCGTTCGTTCACTCCGACGGACACCACCATCCCGGCTCGGCGGGCGGCTTCACCGATCGCGTCGGTCACCGGCGACGGTATCGTCACCGCCTGACCCATCAATCTCAGTTGTTCAGAACTCATTTCGAACGCACGCTGCACGAACGAGAAGTACGGATAGTACGGGATGAAGGTCTCCGGAAAAGTCGCGAATCGCACGCCCTTTTCGGCCAGCTCGTCGATTTTTGCGACGACCCGTCCAACGGTGCCTTCGCGACTGTAGAGCACCGGGCTGATTTGCACAGCCGCGGCTCGTATTACGGTCATTGGCGCTTCCCTCCGTTCGGCATTTGCTCGCGAGAAGTGTTGTGCCCCTTAGGGAGTACCCTCCCAATGCTTAGCCAGGGGCGTGCCGCCGAACTTCTCGAGCATCAAGCGGGAAAAGGACAGCAGCGCGCTGCGCGGCCGATGGTTCACCACGACGCGCTGGGTCTGCCCGGCCGCGTTGTAGGTGACGAGAACGACAACCCTGGTGGTTACGCCGCGTACTTCTGCGGTGTAGTCCTCGACGAAGCCGTAGTCGCCGCAAGGGCCGGCGTAGCTGAACACCTGATTTTCATACTGTTGGCGCGCGACTACCAAGATGGCGCCGACGTCTTTCGCGCCGTGCGCTGCGCCGTCCATCGCCGCGGCTTCCAAGGTGACATCGTCAGCGAGGTCGTCCAACCACACCGGGTAGTACTCCTTGCCCATATAGGTCATGCCGTTCCTCCCTTCGAAGTCCGGCAGGGCCGGATACTACGGGCCTGGCGCGCATCCCGTACCCTACGCCGTCCACCATCAGCGGCCTACACTTTGACCGCGGGTCACCGGCTCGGAAGTCGCAAGCGCTGGATTCGGTTCTGCGCCGGCGCGGCGACCCACTTGCACGGAACCGGTTGGGATGCAACAGAGTTCACGTCGGAAAGCTACAGAACGGCGTGACCGGCGATCGCACGAGCAACCACCTTGCCATCCTGGAAGATCTCCGCATCGGTGGCTGCGGTGCGTCGCCCGGATTTGGTTGCGCGACCCACACACGTGAGCGTGACACCGGGAACGGCAACGTTGAGGTACTGAACCGTGAGCTGAAAGTGGGGTGCGGCGGTGCCCTCGGGCAGGGCTACGTGGACGGCCCATCCGGTGGTGGTGTCCAGGAGCGCGGCGAGAAATCCGCCGTGCACTATCCCACGCTCGTTGCAGTGTTCCGGTAGCGGCATGGCCTCGACGACGGCCTCGTGTGCGTCGGCGCGTACGTAGCTGAACCCGAGCAGCTGCGCGAAGTGTCGCGGGCGAGCCGCGGCGGTCTCTGGTATCGAAGGCATGGCAGGACAGTAGTCACCCGGCCGGCGTGGGTGGTGACCGCACGCGGCTGTGAGCCAAGCTCATGTGATCGAATCGGGCGTTTGCGCGGCGTTCGTGGCGCGTGCTGACCAGGTTGCGGCGAGCTGTGCGACGATTTCGCCGAGCTCGGGCAAGCGTTCGCGGTTGAACCGGCTCGAGGGTCCGCACAGCACGAATGACGCGACCGGAAGGCCGTCTGCCCGGCGCAAAGCGGCTCCTACCGCCCCCGTCTCGGGGATGACTTCGCCATCGTTGAAGGCCCATCCTCGTGCACGGATCGCCTTCAGTGCTCCATCAGTCAGGTCGGGGTCAATCCCACGCCAAATCGAGAGCTCGTCCGCGGGTAGGTGCGCTGCGAGCGCGCGCAACGCGGAGCTACTGCGCGCTGGCATTTCGGCCCCGACAGTCGCCGAGACCCGCAAGTTGTGGCGGCTCTCGACCACATCGGCGATCATCAGGCGGCCCGCGTCCGGGACAACGAGCATCGCAGTTTCGTCGGTGCGGTCACGAGCGGCCTCAAGAAGCGGACGGACGCTGCCCACAAGGGACACCGTCCCCGAGTCGCGGATCGTGGAAATCAGCGTGGGCGCGACACTCCAACGTCCGTCCTCGGTGCGGTCAAGCCACCCGGCGGCATGAAGAGTGATCGCCAGACGGTGCGCTGCGCTCTTGTCGATCCCGATGGCTCGCGCAAGTTCGCTGACGCCGACGGGTTGCGTCCGCGCAATCGCTTCGAGCACTCGGCACGCGTTGCGCACCGACTGAATCTCCTTGACTGAGGACATCGGACACCATAACGTGGTAGTGAGACACAGATGTGTTACATAGTAACACGTACTGGAAGGAGCCGCTAGTGGCGACCGACACGCTGGGGACAGGCCTCCCTTGGGTTGAGGCGATCGCAGCCTCGTTCGCGCAGTACTCGTTCGCTGAGTTCCATGCCAGCCAGCTGCCCGCGCTGAGCGCCCGAAACAAGGAACTCGTCGTCGACGATCTGGCCGGCGTACCACCGATCGCCTTCCGCATACCCGGCGGTACGGCCTACACGTGGTTGTCGACCCCCGACGGCATCCGCGCCGTCGAGGGAGATGCCGATGCCGACACGCTCGTCGAACTCGACGAGGTCACATTCTCGCTGTATCTCCACGACCTGCTGACGGCAAGCGGATCAATTCGCACGGATCGCGCGACGCTCGCACGCGGCGACCTCACCGGCTGGAAGCGCTGGGAACCTGCCACCCGAACGTTGCTAACCGGCAAGCCGATCTACACCGAAGCCGTGTGGGACACCCTCGTCGACCGCGATGGCAGGCCGCTCGACCTGTTTCAGGCCTTTCGCCCCGATAGCAACCGCGATGAGATGCGTCACTTCCTGAAAACCGTTGGATACCTTCACATCAAAGGCGTTTACACGCCGGAGGAAGCCGCCACGTTCGGCGCCGAGGTCGAGGTCGTTCGCGCGAAGACGTCTCCCGGCGATCCGTTCTCGTGGTGGTCGCTCAATGCTGCCGGCGACGAAGTCGTCACCCGGATCAACTACCTGGGCCGCTACTCGGACATGTTGCAACAACTCAGTTTCGAACCTCGAATGACCGGATATGCGACCCTCGGCAACGCCGAGTTCCGCGTGTGTGACGACCGCCTTGACGGGCCCATGGTCTTCATCAAGAACCCGGGTGTTGTCAAAGGTGATGGCGATCTCGGCTGGCATGTCGATGATGGCATCGGTGGCCACCCCGTCATGTGCCCTCTGATCCAGGCAGGGATTCAACTCGACCACGCAAACGCCGCAAACGGCCAACTGATGGTGCTGGCGGGGTCACACCGGTACACCAAGCATTGGCTGGGCTGGGGCGAGGAGGGCAATCTCCCGCGGGTGGCGCTCGAGACCGAGCCGGGCGACCTCACCCTTCACTATGGAGACACCATGCACAGCACGCCTCCACCCACGGCCCCCGACGCGGGGCGGCGGGCGCTCTACTACAAATTCGCCGAGGAGAAGACGTTCAACTGGGTGCCTCCGGGGTGTCACTACAACGACGCCCTCTTCCATGCCGACGCGACCGGCAAGGTGTCGACTCGCGCCACTACCTACTGAGTTTCACCCCCGACGCCGTAACCGTCTGCCGCACATAGCCGTTGGTATCAACCGGGAACTCGGCGAGCGCCGTAGATCAGCACCTCACCGCGTATCCCCTTGAGGTGCCGCGCTTCCGGAGCCGACCACTCGATGCCGGCTGGATCGCCAATCGCTCTGCGCGCAGGCTCGGTGACCCGCACTGTGCTGGCCGGTGCCGCGCCGGTGACCCGGCTGGCGAGGTTGACCGGGCTGCCATACCAGTCGCCGGCGCGGTTGATCGCGTGACCGAACGCAAGTCCCACCCGCAGCCGCGGAAAGTCTTCCGCGGCCGCGGCGTCGACGAGGTCCAACACCGTCACCAGCAGCTTGAGCGGATCGGAGCAGACCAGCATCACGGCGTCGCCGATGGTCTTGACGAATTGGACGGGACTTGCGACAACGTCATGTGCAAGGTCTGCCAGCCGAAAGGCGAGCAGTCCCAGGTCTTCCGGCGGCATCTGCTCCCCCAGCCGTGTGAAACCCACAAGGTCGGCGAAAGCCACCGCGACTTCCCGCGCGCCCGGCAGGGTGCCGGCGGTGCGCTCAACCGCATTGATCGCCTCCGTCTCAACCGAATGTCGCAGGGCTAGCTTCAACAACGCGTCGACCATCGGGCCAAGGATTGGTTCGGCATGGTGCGTCAGCGCTTCCAGCGCCTGCGCGAGCTCGAGTTCCGTGGCGCCCGGATGCAGCAATGCGTGCAACGCCGCCTGACGCATCGACACCGCGGCACCCGTGAGGCCATCCATCAGCATTCGCACGATCAAGACGACCTGTTGCGGGTCGAGCCCAACATCGACCAACCGCGCCGCCGCTACGACGGATTCGGCATCCGCCCGCGACTGCAGACGCGCATCAGGGTCGTCCGCACCAACCAGGCCGGCGGCGCGGTGCAGTCGTTGGAGCAGTTCGAGGCTCACACCGCTGGACTCCGAAATCTCTCGCGGCGAGACCAACACACCGTCGTCGCCGATCAAGCGAATGGCCGGCAGCAGCATAGGACTGAACTCGCCGCGGATCTGATCGACGTCAAAGCCGCGCGCGAGCAACCATTCAATGAGTTCGGCGCGCTCCTGACGCGCCCGCCCCTGCAGATCGTCGAGCAGCCCCAGTGCCTCGATGTCCGGATCCTTCGGGTCTGCTGCCACGGCGTCAACGTACAACACTGCCCGTCTCAGCCAAAGGCCTCTCGGAGGTCTTTCTTGATCACCTTCCCGAATTGGTTGCGCGGTAGCGCATCGACGATCACGAGGTGCTCCGGGTGTTTATAGCGGCTTAGCCCGCGCGAACGGCAATGCTGGACTAGGGATTCCAACGACACACCGTCGACCGACGTGGGTACCACCACGGCGCATACGCGCTCGCCGGCGCTGGGATCGGGCACCCCGATGACCGCCACGTCGGCGACCGCGGGATGGGTCGCGAGCACATTTTCGACTTCGAGGGCCGAGACATTCTCCGCATTGCGGATGATCGCATCTTTGATACGACCGGTGACACGGACATTGCCGTAGGCATCGATCAGCCCGAGATCGCCCGTCCGGAGCCAGCCGTCCTTGTCGAACGCGTCGGCATCGAGTGCGGCGTCCGCGTAACCGACGAAGCACTGGGGTCCCTTGAGTCGCAGCTCGCCTTCGTGCCCGGCGGGCACCTCGTTTTCGGAGTTGTCGACCACGCGGACGCTGACGCCGGGTCCGGGCGCGCCGACGGTGTGGTCGAGCACTTCAGGCGTAGCGGCAAGGGGCGGTGAAGTCGCGACCGGAAACTCGGTAAGCCCCCAGGCGTTGGCGATGCCAGCCACGCCCAAGGTTTCGCGGACCTGGCGTCCAAGTTCGGCGGTGATGGGTGCACCTCCGGCCAGCCCGCCCCGCAGGGACGGAAAGAGCGGCCGGTCGCCGTGGGCTCGTTGGGCCTCGAGGAACGCCACGAAGAACGGGGTCGCCGTGCCCAGGAACGTTGGTTTATGCGCCGCGATGGAAAACGGTGTCGTGGCCGGATCGAATACGTCGAACAGCGCCAATCGCATGCCGGTCTGCAGCGCGGCGGCCAGCATCACGGCCCCGCCGATATGCGCGATCGGAAAGGCAATCGGATCCACGTCGCTACTGGTAACACCGATCATGCGCACCAGGCCTGTGGCACCGGCCGTCACCGACGCGTCGGTATGGCGAATCCCCTTGGGGGCCGCGGTGGTCCCCGACGAGTAGTAGATCCATAGGGTGTCGCTCGCGGATCCCGGTGGCGCCGTGAGCGCGTCGATGCTCGCGCGGGGCAGCCGAAGCTCACCGGCGGCCGGGGGCGTCGCCAAGTCAACGGTGATGACCTCGAAGCCCCTGTCCGAGGACAACGACCGCGCCAGCCCGCCGTGATCGAACCCACGCCAAAACTCGGGCACCACAAGGAATTCCGAAGACAGCTGCCAGGTAATGAAGCCGACCTCGTGTTCCCGCAGTATCGGGATTATCGGGTTTTGCACCGCGCCGAGTCGCGCCAGCGCGGCCATGACGACCACGGTTTCGAGCGTGGTGGGCAGCTGCCAGGACACGACGCTTCCCGCGCCCATCCCGCGTCGAGCGAACGCGGCGGCCGTCGCGCATGCGGCATCGTGAAACTGACGGGCGGTAAGGCTGCGGCCATGGTCATCCACGAGCAGCGGGCGGTTCGACCCGCGCCGCGCCGCGTCGACGATCAACGACCAGTACGTCTTGCCTTCTGACACGCCGTGGATCCCCTCCCGATCGTCAACCCGGGGGCGAATTCAGGGATGGCGGGCGGAATCCGGAGTGTGCTATCGCGACGGACACACCACTGCCGATCGGGCCGTTGCGGTCGACGAGAACCGCCGAGCCCGTCGCCACCCCGTCGTGGCTGTAATGCGTGAGTGAGGCGAGGCCGATGTGGGGCCCTTCCGGCAGCCGGCTCAGCGTGAGGGTGTAGTCGACATTGATGAACTGCAACGCGTCTGTGCCCCAATTGGCGATGGAAGCCGTGATGTCGGCGGCCATCGCCGCGCGGGTGAAGGGGCTCAGCGGTTCGCCGTCGATCAGCGAGCGCGTTTCCTGCAACCAGGTGTATTTCGGTCCAGGGGTATTCGTCCATTCGGGATCGGGATTCTGGATCCCGGCGCCCCAGCCATAGGTCCGCATGAAAAGCGACGGTTGGGTGCCGTCGTACTCGATTGGCAGCGGCGGCATCTGCACGGATGGCGACCAGACCTCTCCGTCGGGCTGCGGGCCGCGCCGCAGAAACAGTGCGCTCCCCCGTGCCACGGTGGCGCCACGTTGGATGAGAACGGCCTCGACGAGGCGCAATCGTCGTCGTTCGTGTTGCACCCGGGTGCGCACCTCGATCGGTTCCAGCGCGGTTGGTGCGGGAAGGTCGATGGTCAGCCGCGCTGGCTGCAGTTCCGGGTCGTCGACCGCGCGTTCGACCGCCCGGCCCAGGAGGCCGCCAACGACGTGTCCGCTGATCGACGGACCCCACCCGCCGCGCGCCATTTCGGTTGGCACGTAATGGCTTTCGTCGCGTAAAAAGTACGGCATCGGCGCCGCTGGATCAGCGTCATTCGGCAGGGTCTTCGGTTCTGTCAATGCACGACTCTCCGCTTTGTCGGGTCACTCATCTGAGAATGGCAACAGTAGATATTACAGTTTCCATTCCAGTCCCGATGGCCGGCCGCCGCGGCAAGCCGGCGTCGCGGCCGTCAGGCGATGGCGGCGCCCACCAAATGGCCGATCACATAAGTGACCGCCAACGCGAGACCACCACCAATGACATTGCGGACCACCGCCCGGCCCTGCGGTGCGCCGCCCAGCCCCGCCGACACTGCCCCGGTGATCACCAAAGCCAGCAGTACCGCCACGACGGTGGCTGGGATTCTCCACGCCGCCGGCGGCGCCAGGATCACGATCAACGGCAGCAATGCGCCCACCGTGAACGACAGCGCCGATGACAGCGCCGCCTGCCACGGGTTGCTCAGCTCGTCGGGATCGATACCCAGTTCGACCTCGGCATGGGCGGCGAAAGGATTGTGGTCGGTGAGTTCCTCGGCCACGGTGCGCGCGGTCGCCGGCGTTAGGCCCTTACCTTCCAATAGCTCGGCAAGCTCGTCCAATTCGGCGGCCGGATCGTCGTGCAACTCTTGAAGTTCCTTGGCCAACAACGCCTGCTCGGTGTCCCGCTGGGTGCTGACCGAGACGTATTCCCCCAACGCCATCGACACGGCTCCAGCGGCCAGCCCGGCGATTCCGGCGGTCAATATCGGCCCGCGTGCCACCGTCGCCGCCGCAACGCCAACGACTATGCCCGCGGTGGAGACGATTCCGTCGTTGGCACCCAAGACTCCTGCGCGCAGCCAATTCAACTTCGACGACACGGAACCCACGTGGGGTTCGGCCGTATGTGAAGTAGTCGACACGGCCGCAACGATATACACCAAAACCGCGGCTGACCAGCCAACATAGCCTTGCCAAAGCTAGATCACCCTTACCTTATTGCCACGTTGCTGTGGCGCCGATCACCTTTGGGCGCACGGACTCCGGTCCGAAAAGGTTTTGCATGGGGCTGTCACAGCAGATCCATAGACATCCTATTTAGCCTGAGGCTGTCGGGGGGTTCGAGGAACTCACTTCTGGATTAGGTGAAGGACCAATGAAACTGAAGCAGATTATTGCGGGGGGAACCATCGCCGGTGCTCTTGGCGCTGCGGCGCTGGGTATGGGCACCGGTTTGGCAAACGCCGCGCCGGGAGCGCCGCCGCCGGCTCAAACCGGAGGCCACGGCGCGCCGCCCGCGGATAACCATGGCGGACCGGCGCCCGGAAACTTCCACCCACCGGCCGGGCCCAACGATCCGGGCGGGCCCGGTGGCCGCGGCGGACCCGGCGGTCCGAGCGGACCCCCGGGAGGACCCGGTCACCCCGGTGGCGGAGGCCCCGGCGGACCCGGTGACCCAGGCGGACACCCGCTCGATCATCCGGGCGGACCCGGTGGCCCAGGCGGGCCCCCGCCCGGTCACCCGGACGGACCCGGTGGGCCAGGCGGACCCGGCCCATGGCGCGGCGACCCGGACGGACCCGGTGGCCCAGGCGGGCCATGGCGCGGCGATCCCCAGCGCGGTTACTTCCACGGGGCTCCGTGGGGGGACGGCGCGGGACCCTGGGGATGGGGCGCTCCGCCGCGGCCAGCGTGGGACCGGCCGCTTCCGCCGCCCGGTGGGCGCTGGGCGTATGGCCCAATCAACTACTGGGGTTACAACGAAACGCCCGTGTGGGATCCCGGATTTAACCAGTGGGGCTTCTGGTTCTTCGGGGTCTGGATCCCGCTGTAATCGGTAAACCCGCTCGACGTCCGCCTTGCCAGTTGGCCGGGCGGCCGTCGGCGGGATCGACTCCGGTTGCCACTCAGCCACTTTGGGCGCAAGCGTCCAGTGCGCAGTGATGGCGTTCAGTGTGTATACACGGCGGAAATAAGGCCCGATGAGCGCCCTGATCGCACACTCGGCGACCGCCCGCAAGATCCTCGCGCGCCGACGGGACTAGCTCTTGGTGCCGACGGTTATCAGGTCGGACACGATGCGCGTCCAGGCCGGGCGTGGGATCCGATGCTGATCGCTGATGACCAAGCCTGCGCCTTCAAACAAGAGCCGCATCTCGGCCGGCGACGCGTTGTGCTGAGGTTTCCACCGATTGGACGATGACGCCTGCAGCCGCCGTTGGCGCGCGCTCAGGGCGGAGACCGCCACCAGTCCGCCGGGCCGCAGCACGCGGTGGAATTCCCGCAGCGCCGCCGGCTGGTCGAAGAAGTGAAACGCCGACGTCGTCACCACGGCATCGAGCGCACCGTCGTCAAAGGGCAGCTGCTCGGCAGGGCCACGCAACCAGTGCACCCGGTCGGATCTGGCGCGAGCCTGGCTGAGCATGCCATCGGACATGTCTACGCCGTAGACCGCGTCGGGGTGCAGTTCGCGCTCGATCCGGTCGCTGAGAATACCTGTGCCGCAGGCGATGTCGGCGATCTTGCGGGATCCGTGGGCGCGCAGCTGCGCGATCACCTCGTCGTGCGGGGGGCGGTAGACCCACTGCTGCAAGAACGGCAAGTCGTATACCGGGGCAAGGAAACTCCACATCCGCGTGACCGCGTCGTTGAGCCCTCGGCGCTGCGCCGCCGTCATTTGCTCGGCACCGAGGTGTGGTGGCTGGCATCGGCCGACAATTGGCTCATGTGGCTTCGTTTCCTCTGCGTGGCATGGAGCGTTACTTAGCCAGCGTAACTTCTAACGCCGGCCGGGGCCGCCGGGGCCGCCGGGGCCACCCGGTCCGCCTGGGCCGCCAGGTCCGCCGGGGCTACCCGGTCCGCCGGGTCCGGGTCCGTTTACGGTCGGAAGCCAGAACACGCACTGATTCAAGTCGACGCTCCACACCCAGCCAGGGGCGCATGGCTCGTCGGCCCGGCTGATCGCCGGCGCGGCGGGTCCGGTCACCGGCAATACCGGCACGACGAGAACGACAGCGCCGATCGCGCAACGCCGTCGAAGACGCCTCGTCGCAAAGCTCACTTTGTCGTGCCGGTCACGGCTTTTCGTTGCGATTACCTCGGTCATTTCGGTTCTCCTCCCGGCGCGCGACCAGCGCACAACTGCGGCTCGCTGCCGCCAAATACCGATTTAATCGCCGCACGAACATTGTCGACCGGCATTTGGTCGAATTCATATGGGCTCGCCCAAAGCCTCTGAGCGCGGAAAGACGCTGCCGCCGGCCAGCCCAACCACCACGGTCTAGGAAGCGCAACGAATTACCAACGGCCACTTCGGTTTTGAATGGCGTTCAGGCGTCGATCACCACGCGGCCGCTAAGGGCCCGCGAGACGCAGACCAGCATTTCGCCATCACCCTCCACGGCGCGGGCCCGGCGATCGACCTCCCCCACCAGCACTTTGACTTTGCAGGTCCCGCAGAAGCCTTGCTGGCACGAATACGCGGTCGACGGGTCACGGTCGAGCATGACACTTAGCGCGGATCGGTTCGCCGGCACGCTGAGCACCTGCCGGGAGCGCGCGAGTTCGAGCTCGAACGGGACACCGTCGACGACGGGCGGCGGACCAAACCGTTCGTAGTGCAATGGCGCGTTGGCCTGTTTGTCGCGCGCCGTGCGCACCGACTCCAGCATGCCGGTCGGGCCGCACACGTAAACGGCCGTCGTGGGGCCGGCGCCAGCAAGGAGTTCCGCCGCGGTTGCGAAGCGGCCGCGCTCG
>Ga0182038_10001088_pt1 | contig 14108 bp, 12 predicted proteins | sample sta12Can44000108_FD_125976 | JGI IMG/M metagenome (GOLD analysis project Ga0182038, IMG submission 125976) | Lab enrichment of tropical soil microbial communities from Luquillo Experimental Forest, Puerto Rico - statanox.12C.anox.44.000.108 | ecosystem: Environmental > Terrestrial > Soil >...
ACGGCGCTCGACTTTGGCGCGCAGGAGTTTGTGGACCTCGAAAACGACACTCTGGAAGATGTCGGCGGAGTCGATCTGGTGTTTGATGTCATCGGCGGTGACATCCAGAAGCGGTCCGCAGCCCTGATTCGAGCCGGAGGAACGCTGGTGACCATCGTCGGATCGGCCGAGGCGCGGCCCGCCGACGGCCTGGCTGTCGACTTCGTTGTTGAGTCCGATCGTGCCCAACTGACTGAGATCGTCCGGCGGGTGCGGGACGGACGACTGCGGACGAACATCGGCACCGTCTCGCCCCTTGACGAAGCTGTCGCCGCCTTCAACTCGGCCGAGCGGCGCGCGGGGAAGACGGTCATCCGCGTCCGTGAGGACTCCGGGAGGGCGAGCGGTTCTGCCCTCCTCGTGGATCATCGTCGCCTTTTGGATCGTGGCGATCGTCTCGCGCGTCATTAGCGTCGACACAGAAATCACGGCCTACTCAGCCGCATCCGACGCGTCATCATAGAGCGCCGCGCCGTTGCCCTCGCATGCAGCCTCCTTGCGCGATCGGCGGTGACGGTGCGGGGTGTCAGTGGAGTTCATCGCCGCGACAACGCCGCCACCAGATAGTCGCGCACGGCGATGTCCGCTTTTGGGGGTAAAGCGGACGTCGGCTGAAACCCCTTCAATGTCCGCTTTTGACCCAAAGCAGACATTGGCTGTTGAAGATTTTTGCAGCGCAAATTGAATATTGAACTCCGTTTCGCTGATCGAAAATTCCTGGTGTAATCGAGCCAGCGCCCAGCTTAGGGGCGTAACGATCGGGGAGGATCACATGCGTGACCACGCGAGAGCAATGTTTTGGCTAGCCGCCGCTGGGGTGATCGTGCTTGCGGGCATTTCCGCCGGCGGTGGGCCGGTTCAGGCGCAAGACCCCAATAGCGCTCTTAATCCCTATCATGTCGCCGAGCACTGGGCGAAGCTTCCGAACGGCCGAGTCTGGGGACAAGCGATCGGTGTCGACATTGATCGCGACGGCACCAGTCTTTGGGTCTTCGATCGCTGTGGCGGAAAGACCTGCGAAGGCTCGAACATCGCGCCGATTCAGAAATTTGACGTAAGCGGCCGCTTGGTTGCGAGCTTTGGCTCCGGCTTGTTCAAATGGCCGCACGGCCTGTGCGCGGCTCCGGACGGAACAGTCTGGGTTACCGACGGCACAAATCAAACTGTCATGCAGTTCGGCGCGGATGGCCGCCTGCTGCGGACGCTCGGCAAGCCGGGCGTTGCCGGCAACGGACCCGACGAGTTCAACAGTCCGTCGGATGTGCTGGTCGCCCCGAATGGCGACATCTTCGTCGCCGATGGCCACGGCAATGTTCCTGTACCGAACACCAACGACCGCATCGTCAAATTCTCAAAGGATGGCAAATTTATCAAAGCCTGGGGCCACCATGGATCGGGACAAGGCGAATTCGACGTGCCTCACGGGCTCGCCATGGATTCCGCCGGCCGCCTGTTCGTTGCCGATCGAGCGAACAGCCGCATCCAGATTTTCGACCAGGATGGAAAATTCCTAGCGGAATGGAAGCAATTCGGTCGTCCGAGCGGCGTGTACATCCGCAATGACATAATTTACGTCGCCGACTCGCAATCAAATGAAAAGGTGAACCCGCCGTTCCGGCAAGGCATCCGCATCGGTAGCGTCAAGGATGGCAAGGTGACCAGCTTCATCTCCGCGCCGGATCCCGGCGCGCCAATGCCGGAGGGCGTCACTGCCGACAAGGACGGCAACGTGTTCGGAGGCTTCACGGAGAACAATGACGTAAAGAAATACGTTAAAAATTGATCGTCTCGCGCGAGCCGCGAAGGCCTGATGGTTTCGCAGAGTCTGCTCACCGCCGCCGGGTGATCGACTAGCGCCGGTCTGTTTCAATGTCCGCTTTCGGGCGTAAAGCGGACATTTGATCCGAACAAGTTTGGCAAGGCAATAGTTTGGCTCGCGAGGAGAATTGGGGTCAGCCCTACCACTTTGTACTCGCATACGCTTTGACGTTGACGATTGCTACCGTGCATTTCACTCGTCGCAAATCCCTACTCTATGCTCCTGGCAGTGCAAGCAATTTTCAACGAACAATGTCGTATTGCTTCACCACAACCTTCGCGCCAGTGATGTTTGTGTTGTGCCGCTTGATCTCCTGGTGATCAGCGCTGTCAACGTAAGCACGTATACTTTCCTCACTGTCCCACTCTGCGTACGAAATGTATTCGCCAGGATTATCTTTAGATCGCAGCATGCGCTCGAGCAGGCAGCCACGTTGCTTGACCATAAGCGGGGCGCATTTCTCCCTCCAATTGCGCTCGGCCTGGGCAACAAACTCCGGAGGAACCGTCGTGATAATCATTCGAACAATTGGCAATGTATCCCTCCTCTAGCTTGGATCGCGTGCCGGCGCCCGGCCGGTTCTCGATGACGATTTGTTGGCCAAGCCGCGCATTACTCTGCCGCCGCAGGCGTCTGGACGGCGGTTTCGATAGCCGGCGACAGATACGCTCCCTGGCGAAGTAACTCGCGCTGAATTGCGCTCACTTCGAGATCGCGTGGCCGCGTGTCAGAATCGGCGGCAAGGGCGGCCGCAATGCCAGCGGCCTGGCCGGTGAGCCAACACTGTGGGATCTCGCGCAGAAAGGTATGTGAACTGGCATCGCAGGCAACATGACGGCCGGCGCCTAAAGTGTTGTCGAGTCGTTCTGGGACCAGCGCGCCATAGGGCACGGAGATGTTGGGAAATCTCGGCGCCAGGGAGGTCGACACGCCGATTTCGTCGTTCCAGATTTGTCCGTTGTCCCACTGCTGGCGCGTCACCTTGCGCAGGCCGGCGAGCCGTCGGCTGTGGCGAACGCCAATTTGTGGGGCACCAAGCATGAGGAAGGCTTTAGAAAAACCCGGCGCGGCAGCGCGGTAAACTTCCAGATGGCCGACGGCAAGCTCACGCGACCGCAACTCGACCGTGGTCAAATCGTCGACATTGATGGCGCTGTAGCCGGCAAGCCGCGGTCCGAGGAACAAGGCCACATCGTTGCGCCACGATACAAACGGCTTTTCAAAGAATTTTACGCGTTCGCGGCCAAAGGCCATGAAGGCTGTGAACGCCTCCGGTTCGTCCCGGCGAAAAGCAAGCCAGCGTTCCATATCGACGCCGCCCAACAGGAAGACGGTATTCATGCAGTGGTGAATATCGCTGGCGTCGATGTCGGTCTCACACTGCGCGCCCGCTCTGGCGATCAGATCGGCATCGCCCGTGGTATCGACGACGACCTTAGCCAAGACAGCGTGACGGCCTTCCTTGCTTTCAAAAATTGCTCCCCGGACCGCGCCACCCTCCACGATCGGCGTCGTGCACCAGGCGTGGAGCAACAGCCGTACCTTGGCCTCATTGGCCATTTGCATAGAGAGTGTCTTGAGTGCCTCGGGATCAATCGTCGGCGACCAAGTGACAATGCCGTGATACGCCGCGGTCCGCTGTGCCCAATAGGCCGCTGTCTCACGATCGCGATTGCCCCAGTCAGCGCGCGGCGGTCCCCGGATCGCGTCCTTGGGCAAGCGCTCCATGAATTCGTTAGCGAGGCCGCGGATAATGTGTTGACCAGACCAATCCGTCATGCGGTCGATCCAGATGACGAGGCCGCCAGTCGCAAGGCCGCCGAGGTGATTGTAGCGCTCGGCCAGCAAGACATCGGCGCCAAGTCGCGCTGCGGCAATGGAGGCAGCTATTCCGGCCGGGCCGCCGCCGACCACTAGCACATCGGTTTCGGCAAAGACCGGAACTTGGCGTGCTGGCTCCACGATCGTTTTGTTCGGCCGGGCGCGCCGCACCTCGCTAGCACCGCTAAACAATTCGATGCCCTGAGCGGCGCCAATACTGCTGCTGTAATTACCGCTACCCGGAGGATCACGAAAAATTTCGCTTTCACGGGTTTTTCGCAGATCCGGCTCGGCATCTTTGCCGTTGGTCATGGCTTGGGACCTCAAGAGACTAAATGGGTTCGTTTTGATGATGGAATCAGAACTGCATTCTGCTCACACACCTCATGCGGCGGCGGCCCTCGACAGGAATCTTCGGCGGCTTCTCCGGCCTGTGAGGTCCCCACAGCTGACTGTAATAGGTATCGGCCAAGTTGAGAGCCCCGATCGGGTTGTGTGCCAGCACTCGGTCTTTGGACACCAGTACCGTAGTTGGTCCCGCGGCGTAGTTGAAAAACAGGCTGTCATGGCCAACGCAGAGGCCGAGCACCACGTTAAACTCGCAGCCGGCACGCTTGAGCAGTTCCGCCTGGCCTACCGGGTTGCAGATCGCCTCATAGTTACCAGGCCGGACCTTCTCCTCATCCCTGATGCCGAGTTCTTCCTTTGGAATGCCGCCGTGCTTGCATGCGACCGAAGCAACCTCGAACCCGTGACTCTCGACAATGCCGCTCAGGATCTTGGCGTGATCGACAAAACTAATGCAGGTAGCGATGCCTATTTTCTTGAAACCCATTCGCTTGGCAAACTCACAAATCTCCTGGACGCGCGTCCACTTGCAGTAGCCCGCTGCCTCGACCACAGTGGAGATTTGGGAAATGCGCCGAACCCACGCATCGTCGTATTTACTGGCCGCATCATGGATGCTGTCGGGATCTACCTTTGTGGGGCAATACCCAGGACCACGTTCAGCCGATTCGTCGGCCCGACAGGCGCGTACGTTGTCCGGGCAATATGCGCATGCAGGATCTTCATACTTCATATCCGGTCTCCCGGCTTCGGAACTCAATCACCGCAATGCGGACGATAGGCACAAGCCGTTTCCTCATCGCGGCGCGACGAGGCCCGCCTCCACCACAGCGCGCGCCCGGTTGCGCTGATCCTCGATCATCGCAACGAAATCCGCCGTGGTACCGACGCGCACAGCCTGGCCGAGACTGACGAGCCGCTCGTTTGGCATATCGGGCGCGACGGCGCGGACATCCGCGGCAATCCGATCGCGCAATTCGTTCGGCATGTCGCGCCAGCCAAAGAACCCCTGGAATCCCTCCCCAATCACGTCCGGAAAGCCGGATTCGATTGCGGTGGGAACCTGTGGCACCGCTGGCGAACGCCGGCGGTTGGTGATCGCGAGAATGCGTACGCTGGTATTTTGTCCGAGACCGAGCAGTGGCAAGAGGGCGGTCGAGACGACACTTATGCGTCCCTCGGTCACGTCCTGCAGCGCCGGCGCGAAATCGCGATACGCTATGTAGGTGACGTCTATGGCCGCCGATTTTAGGAAACTCGCAAAGGAGAATTGGGGCATGCCGGGTGTTGCCGCCCAATTAAGTTTGCCAGGCTCGGCGCGCGCACGCGCCTGCAGATCACCGAGCGAATTGATATTTAAGGCGGCGTTGGCTGCGATGGCGAGAAACGAATCAGACGCCGAGACGATCGGCACGAGATCGCGTTCCGGATCGTAAGGCAGGTTGTCGTAAAGGATCGGATTGATCGTGACGGGGCCGCCGAACGAGAACAGCAGCGTATGCTTGTCGATCGCTGACACGAACGCGTTAACAGCAATAAGTCCGTCCGGCCCCGGTTTATTCTCGACGACAACAGGCTTCCCCCACCGCACGGCAAGCCGCTCTGCGTAAAGACGCGCAGTCACATCGGTCGCGCTACCGGGCGCAAGCGGGACGATCAGCCGAACCGCTCGCTGTGGCCAATTCTGCGCTTGCGCTGCAGCATCTTCGGCGGCGCCGCCACCAAAGCTCAACGCCAGTCCTGCCGTCACGACGAGTATCTTCGCCGCGCGACGCATTGTTTCCCCCTTACCACAATGACGCAACGTCCAACCAATACCTCGGCACAACAACGGGATCAGCTCTTCCGCAACTAGCGGAGTTGGGAAGGATGTTATTCTTCTTCGAAATGCAGGTTTGCCGCCTGGACGACTGCGGCATATTTTTTGATATCGGTGTCAATCATCTGCCTGAATTCAGCGGCCGGACCGCCGCCCGGATCTACGGCCATGTTCTTGAGTTTCGCCGACGCGCCCGGATCATGGATTGCTTCGCTTAACGCCTTTTCCAGCTTGGCGACGATGGCGGGCGGGGTCGCCATCGGCGCAAACACGCCGCTCCACAAATGAATGTCGACGCTCGGATAGCCGGCTTCAGCCATGCTCGGCACGTCGGGCAGTTCGGCTGATCGCTCCGATCCGGTGACAGCCACGGCTCTAACCTTTTCGGCTTTCACCTGCGGGATGGTCGGCGGACCATCGGCGATGGCCATCAAGGTTTGGCCTTCCATAACACTGAGAATCATCTCGTTGCTGCTCTTGTACGGGATCATCACTCCCGGCATCCCAGACTTCAGTTTGAGGAGCTCCGTGGTGATGGTGAAAGCCGGCGAAGTACTAGCGTAATTGGCCTTGTCCGGGTGCTGCTTCGCCCATTCGACCACTTCTTTCACGGTCTTTGCCGCGTGGTCCTGCGGAATCACCATGATCAGCCGGAAGCTTGCGATCATGGCGAGCGGCACGAGAGTCTTGGTTGGATGGTATTGGAGATCAGGATAGATAGCCGGGGCAATCGACATTGCACCGCTAGCACCGACCAGCAGCGTGTAGCCATCCGCCAGTTGATGCGAGACATATTCGGCTGCCAGCCGTCCGCCGGCTCCGGGCCGATTCTCGACAATCACCGCCTGGCCAACGATATCTGAGAGTTTTGCCGCGACGATGCGCGCAAAAATATCATTGCCGCCGCCAGCGGCGAAGCCGACGATAATACGAACCGGACGGGTCGGATAATTGCTCTGTGCGTGCGCAGTCGCCAGGCCCGAGGCCACGAGAACCAACGCCGCGAGAGCCGAGAGCAGCACCTTACGTGTAAGACTGACGCTCGATGCGCTGCTCATGGCTGCCTCCTGCGCTGGCTGCACCTGAATGCGGTCCCGGAGCAACCAGCTAATATCGCTGGTATAAGCCATTCGCATCCGGTCTTACCTGCTTGCAGTTGCGTTCGGATCGATAGCAACCGGACGTCGATCGGGCTAACCGGTGACAATAAACCGATAACCTCGGCAACTCTTGACCGAAATCAATTCCCGTCACCCGCAGATGGATTAATCAGACGTCTGATGATTTCAGCGCCCTGGCCCAGCGCCACTCAGGGGGTTGGAATGAATATCCGGTGGGATGCGGTCGTCGACCCTGCAGCGGTGGAAAGCTCCAGAGCTCCTCCGGCGCTCCCTCACCCCATCATTGATCGGAATAGCACTGATATCAGGGTTCGCGTGCAGCTCTTCGGGGCACTCGCCGCGCTGAGCAGCCAGCGATCGTTCGAACTTGTGCTGTCGGCTGGGGCGTTCGTCGCCGACGTGATCGCCATCCTCGGAGAACGGCTTGGCGAAATTTTCTCGGCGCAGATTGTCGATGCAGATGGCGTTAAGCGCCGCCATTGCCGGCTGTTTGTCGCAGGCTATCCGATCGAAAATCTGCAGACGCCGCTCTATCCAATTAGCGATCTGACTGAAATTGACATCATTCTCTTGATCGCGCCCGAGGGCGGATGACGGCGGGGAGAAAGGGCTCATGAATATGTTTAGCCCGCATCAGTTCAAGGCGGCGGCACAAGAAGACGTCTGGCTGCCGTCAAGTTGCGCGCTCTGCTACAGCACCTGCTCTATTCTGGCGCACCGCGTCGATGGCACGGTCATCAAGATCGAGGGCAACCCTGACAGCGCGGTGGGCAAAGGTCGCCTGTGCGGCAAGGGCGTCAGCGGGATCATGACGCACTACGACCCCAACCGCCTGCGCTATCCGATGCGGCGTACCAATCCGAAAAAAGGCCTGCATGAGGATCCGGGCTGGAAACGGATCAGCTGGACCGAGGCGCTCGATGAGATCGCAGAGGTATTGCGCAAAGTGCGTGCGGATGATCCGCGCAAGCTGGTCGTGCAGCGCACGACGACTGTAACAGCGAGCCGCGTGCCTCTGCACGCATTCGCTTCCGCCTTCGGTACGCCGAATTTCTCGGTGTCGGGCGGCGGCCAACATTGCGGCAACGGCGCCCATCTGATCAGCGGGATCATGCACGCATCATGGTCGATTGTTCCCGACTTCGAATATTGCAATTACGCGATCTTCTTCGGAGCCTCCAAGGGCCACTCCGCCGGTCACGCCTCCTGCTCGAACATGGGCAAGGCCGCGGACGCGCGGGTGCGCGGTATGAAAATGGTCGTGGTCGACCCGCTGTGCAATTTCGCAGCAGCGAAAGCGACTGAGTGGGTACCATTGCGCGTCGGAACCGACGCTGCGCTGGCGCTCGGTATGTGCAACGTCATGGTCAACGAACTTGGCGTCTATGATGGCCCATATTTGCAAGCAAAAACCAACGCACCCTATCTGATCGGTCCCGACAAGCTTTACGTGCGCCATCCGCAATCGAAAATGCCGCTCGTTTGGGACAGACGAAGTGGCAGTGCGCGGCCGTACAACGATGTGTCAGCCGCCGATATGGTGCTTGTGGGTGAGTTCAGGGTTGACGGCGTTCCCTGCCGACCAGCCTTCCACTGCCTGCGCGAGCATCTGCGCAAGTTTTCCCCCGACTGGACAGAAAATATTTCCGGCATACCCGCGGCGACAGTGCGTCGGCTGGCCAGCGAATTCGCTACCGAGGCGCGCATCGGTAGCACCATCGTGGTCGACGGCGTGACGCTGCCCTATCGTCCGGTCGCTGCGATCGCCTTCCGCGGCGCGCAGGGCCACAAGAATTCAGTCTATAACTTTTATGCCGTTGATCTGCTTAACCACTTGGTTGGCGCAGCGGACGTAGTCGGCGGATGCCTTGGTTTCAATCCAACTAGCCACGGCCACCCGGAGACCGGCAAGGTGCGTTACATCCCTACTGCCGGACCGGATGGTTTGATGGTGGTGGGAAGCTGGATGGGCTACCACTATCCCTACCCGCCGCCGGAGCCGCGCCTGCCAAAAAACCTCGGTCTGCAGGATCTCTTGGTCATCGGCATGACCTCTCCTTTCCTCGACTCTGTCGATCGCGAGGAGATGTGGGAGAAGTTCGACGTGCCGTATCGGCCTGAGGTCATGATCAATTTTGGGGCGAATCTGGTGATGAGCATCGCCAACAAGGATGCTGTCGCCGAATCGCTGTCGAAATATAAGTTTATCGTCTCGTTCGATCTGTTTTTGACCGAGACTTCGAACTTCGTCGATATCATACTGCCCGATTGCAGCTATCTGCAGTCGCTCGACGCGCGCTCGAATTTTCCGTTCATCTTTAGTCTGCCAGGCGGCCTAGGCGAGTGGTGCTGGCCAATCCGGCAACCGGTGCTTCCTCCCGATGGCGAACAGCGCCAGTTTGCCGAAGTGTTGCTCGAACTTGCCGATCGAGTCGGATTCCGCGCCGACCTCAACGCCGCCTACAACGCCTGGCTCAACCTGGAGCCACCCTATCGCCTCACCGGCGATACCCGTTACAGCTACGAGGAGATCAGCGACCGCGAACTGAAGAACAATTTCGGCGCAGAACGCGGTCTCGACTGGTTCAAGCAGAACGGTATCATCAAGTGGAAGAAAAAACCTGAAGAGGTTTATTGGCGCCCGTTCGTCGACGTGCGCGTGCCGATCTACTGGGAGTTTCTCAAGCCGATCGGCGACAAGATCGCCGCAATTGCCGAGCCGCGCGGCTTTAAAATTCCTCTTGAATATTACGATCCATTGCCAGATTTTCTTCCTTGCCGCTCGCATTGTTGCAACAAGAAAGACTTCGACTTCTACGGCTTTTACTATCGTGACGTCGTGCACACCAACAGCTTTACCATGGAGAACCCCTGGCTCGATGAAGCAGCACGGCTCGATCCGTTCTCCTATACGATCGCGATCAACCGCACCGAGGCCGCCAAGCGCGGCTTCACAGACGGACAACGAGTCTGGGTCGAAAGCGAAAGCGGGCGCAAGGTCAAGGGCCGTCTGAAACTTACGGAGTGCATTCATCCGGAAGGCCTCGGCTTCGCGGCCATGTGCGGCCATTGGACCGATGGCCAGCCGGTCGCGAAGGGTAAGGGCGTGTTTTACAACGATTTGCTCGAACTCGACTTCGAGCACATGAGCCCAGTCAACATTAATCTCGATCTTTGCGTGAAGGTCCGCGTCACGCCGGCGGAGGAATCGCCATGAGATGGGGAATGGTGATCGACCTCAAGCGCTGCATTGGCTGCTACGGCTGTCAGCTAGCCTGTAAGGCCGAACACGGGACCCCGCCCGGTGTTTATTACGCGCGGGTTCTCAAGAAGGAGGACGGCGAATATCCGACGGTCCGTCAATTCGCGCTGCCGGTGCTGTGCAACCACTGCGAAGATCCGCCCTGCGTCGCGGCCTGTCCGACCGGGGCAAGCTTCAAATGGGAGGAGGACGGCATCGTCGATATTGACCATGATCTTTGCGTCGGCTGCCGCTCCTGCATGATGGCATGTCCGTATACCAATCGATACTTCAATGACCAGCCGGCGCATTATTTCGCGCAAGGCATGACGCCGTTCGAGCAGGCACGTACCGAACGTCACCAGCACAATGTCGTGATGAAGTGCAATTTCTGCCGCGATCGCGTGCGCGCCGGCAAACTACCGGCCTGTGTGGCCAATTGCCCGACCACCGCCCGCTATTTTGGCGATCTCGACGATCCGTCGAGCGAGATCTCGGTGCTGATCAAGGAGCGCGGCGGCTTCACCCTGCATCCGGAGGCCGGCACCGGTCCAGCAGTCTATTACTTGCCGCCATGAGGAGCAGCGTATGGCCGAAATCAGCGCTAAATACGAACAGCTCATTCATGATCTGCGCCAGGATTTCCGTCCGCAGCGCGAATGGGGCGAAGGCCGTGGCCTCTTCCTCGTCATTGGCCACTTCCTCGTCGGGGTAGCGGCCGGTGCTTGGTTGTTTGGCTTGTTGTTCGACTACCCACCGGGATTGTTCGCGGGTTTTCTGCTGGCTGGCATCGGGGGTATTGCCCATCTCGGGTTTCTGGGGCGGCCCGAGCGCTTCTGGAAAATGGCGAGGCACGTTAGGACTGCTTGGGTGGCACGCGGCTTCGCGGGGCTCACCCTGTTTCTCGCCGGCGCCGCACTCTACTTGCCACCGTTGGTGTTCACGGCATGGCCATGGCAAGCCACTTCGGCTATCGGCTGGCTGGGTTGGCTTATGGCTGCAGCAGGTATGATTATTCTCATAGTCTACATGGGGTTTGTATATTCCGCGTCGAAGGGCATTCCGTTCTGGACTTCACCACTCCATCCTCTGCTTTACATGACCTATGCGCTGCGCGGCGGGGCTGCCGCGCTCCTCGTGGCAATGGCAATGCTCGGGGTGCCGAGAGAAGAGATGGCCCAACGGCTAATTACCATTTGGATTGCCATAACCGCGTTCGTGATTGTAATTTTCATACTCGAAATGCAGGGTGTGCTTACTAGCGGGAATGCAGCGGCTCGGCGCTCGGCACGTGAAATGCTGTCGGGTCGATTTGCCGGTTATTTTTATGGCGGCACGCTTACGCTCGGACTGCTTGTGCCGCTGGCGCTCCTCAGCGGGAAGCTGGTGCCTTTGAGCGTCGCGGTCCTCGCGGCAGTCGGGTTATTGTCCGCGCTCGGCGACTTCTTCATGAAATACACGACGATCCGCGCTGGTATCTATGCCCCGCTTGAGCTGCGGCCAGTACGGATGAGATAAAGTTCACTGCGACCATTCGACCTTCATAGGCCGGGTCTACTACGGCGTGATTTGCGGCGGGAGTGACGCCGGGCCACGGGGTGCGGCAGTGTCTTTTCGAAATCCGGCGCAGGCACAGTGGCAAGAACCTCGTCGACGTCGATCAGCGCATCATGACCGGCGAGAAACGCTTGCAGAATGTTCAGAAACGCCGCACGCGAGCCGTGCGGCAGCCCGCGCAGCACACGATCCTGGACACGCGCCGCCGCAGGCGCAATGCTGATCAGCAGTCGTTTCCCGGCGGCGGAGAGTTTGAGCCGCATGCGCCGCTTGTCGTTGCGATTGACAACACGCTCGATGAGGCCTCGCGCGCTCAGCGTCTTTATTACCATCCCGGCGGTCGAACGGTCGAGGCCGACAAGCCGTGCAAGGGCAATTTGATCAACGCTGGGATATGCTTCCAGCGCGCGTAGGCAACCGTATTGCGACTGCGTCAGATTGAATTCGCTGCACTCGTCGAGAAAGATTGCCATGGACACCTGATGGCAGCGCTTGAGCAGGAAACCAGGCCGACGGTACATGTCCTGCAGTGAATCTGATGCCATGCGCAGATCAACTCCTTTGCCATCATTTGCCTAGCGTCCGTTCCACGCCGCAACTATCGGATAGGTGGGAATTTGTTTAACTTGTTTGTCAATGCCGTAACGTTTTCCTGAGGTCCTCTTGAGTGTACTGAAACCGATCGTCGCCATCTTGGCGACGGTAAACACGAAGAGCGAAGAAGTTCATTTCATCGCCAACGTGCTCAAGCGCGCGGGTGCGACGCCGTGGATCGTCGATTTGTCTATGAAGCCCCACAATTTACCTCTTGCTGACATCACGGGCGAGCAGGTTCCAGCCTAGCAGACAGATCCTGTCTCGCGCTCGACGGATATGTGCGTCAGGAAGCGGCAGCCGTTATGGTCGAAGGTGGCACCAAGCTGTTGCTTGAGAAGTACACCAAAGGAGACCTTGCCGGTGCGATCGGTATCGGCGGCGCAAATGGAACCAATCTTGTCTGCTCAATCATGCGTTCTCTGCCGTACCTGTTGCCCAAGGTCATAATCAGCACCGTCGCCGGTACAGCAGCAGCCCAGTGGTATGTCGCGGAGAGCGACATAGCCATGTATCCTTCGATCGGCGACATCTCGCTGAACCGCATAACTACCGCGATCATGGAGAACGCAGCAAATGCAGTAGCGATTGCTGCCACGAACTGGGTGGCGAGACGGCAAGCACAAACCCCGACGGCGCCACTTGTCGCGATCTCCTCGTTCGGCGGCACCGCCGGTTGTGTCGAAAGAGTTAGTCAACGGCTCGAAGCTCTGGGCTACGAGGTCATCCTATTCCACGCCTCAGGTGTCGGCGGCAAATCGCTTGAACGGCTCTCGGTCTCGGGCGAACTTGCCGGCGTCATCGATGTGACGACGCATGAACTGACGGATCTCATCGTCGATGGCGTTTATTCGGCGGGCGAGGCGCGAATGACCGGCGCTGGCGCCGCCGGGCTGCCGCAGGTGATTGTACCCGGCGCGATCGATCACGCCAATTTCTGGGTTGGACACGTGCCCGACAAGTACAAGGGGCGCGAATTCTTTCAGTATAACGCACAAAATTTGCTCATGCGTACCAACACCGAAGAGTTCAAAATACTGGGCGGCGAATTTGCAAAGCGGCTCAATTTGGCCAAGGGACCAGTCCGCATCCTGATTCCGCTCGAAGGTTTCAGCGAGCACAGCAAACGCCGCGCGCGCAATCTCAATGGCGATGACACAGGGCCATGGAGGCGTTCAGATGACTACAGTGCTTTCGTTGTTTCCCTCAGATCGAATCTGAAGTCCGGACTGATCGAAGAGCTGTCGCTGCACATCAACGACAATGCCTTTGCCGATGCCTGCATTGATGCATTCGTCAAACTAGTAAAGAGCTAAGCCCGCAGTTTACCATGCAGGTGCGCCCGTCAATGCCCTTCGACATTCCAATTATACGCCATGAAACTGATGTGCTGATCGTTGGCGGTGGTGCAGCAGGCACCATGGCCGCATTTGAATGCGCCAATGCGGGTGTTGCGGTAGTCCAGGTGACCAAGGGTCGTGCCACCAGCGGCACGACCACTGTGGCACGCGGAGGCCTTGCCGCCGCCATGGGTAAGGATGACAGTCCCGAGTTACATCTGCGGGATATATTGAAGCATGGCGGCGAGCTCATCGACCCCGACCTTGCCCGCGTTTGGGTCCACGACATAATTGATGTCGTGCACGATCTCGAGTCTTGGGGCTCAGAATTTGTCCGCCGCGCTGATGGCGAACTTGATCTCAAGGCCTTTCCCACCCACTCCCGAAACCGGGCGTGCCACCATTACGA
>Ga0182038_10001094_pt1 | contig 14080 bp, 11 predicted proteins | sample sta12Can44000108_FD_125976 | JGI IMG/M metagenome (GOLD analysis project Ga0182038, IMG submission 125976) | Lab enrichment of tropical soil microbial communities from Luquillo Experimental Forest, Puerto Rico - statanox.12C.anox.44.000.108 | ecosystem: Environmental > Terrestrial > Soil >...
GGCAGGTGGAGTAGCCAATCGAAAGAAAAATCGGCTTCTTCTCCTTCCTGGCCTTGTCGAAAGCCTCGGATCCCCAGGGATACCAATCCACCGGGTTGTAGGCATGTTGGAGAAGATAAGGACTCTTCTCGTGAATGAGACGATTCGAATGTTCTTCAGCCGCCAAGCTGATGTTCCTTGTCATGATGGGCTCGTTTCGCAAGGGGTTGATCAGACTTCCCGCCGCCACAGTGATTACGGCGAACAGAGCAGTCCAAACAGGGGAAGGGCATCTGAACTTCCGCATCTTTACTTTGCGGCTCTTAGCAGGTGCTTCTGCGCCGAGCTCCAGGTTCGCAGATCTTGCGCGTACCGGCGAACTTCCTCGACATGTCGGTCTGAAAGGTCCATCCTCTCCTGCGGGTCCTTCACTACATCGAATAGCTTCGAGCGGCCGGAGTCCAGCTCATGGATGAATTTCCGTGGACCATCCCGGAGACCGAGCATGCCCAAGGAATAGTCCGCGAAGAAGAGTGCCATACGCGGCTCGCCATCGAGCATCGACCGACCCTGATAGCTCTTGGGTGCTGGAAGGCCAGCCAAGTCCAGCACCGTTGGAGCGGTGTCGACGAGGCTCACGACCTGCTTACTGCGAATCTGGTGCGAAACCACTCCTGCCGCGGCGAGGAGAAACGGAACGCGGACATTCTCGTCGTAAAGCTGAAAAGTGTGGCCAAAATTGCCTTCGTGCCGGCCGAAGGCTTCGCCGTGGTCTCCCAGGACGATCCAAAGAGTCTTCCGGTCGAGGCCTCGCGCACGGAAACCACGAATGAGCGTGCCCAAGGATGCATCACCGTAGTGAAGGGCGTTACGGTACCGCCCAAATTCGTCGTGGTCCGGAAATGGACCTGGTTCCGGCGTCTCATAAGGATGGTGGCCGGCGATCGGCAGATAGGTCACGAAGAACGGCTGGCCCGCCGGCAACGCATCGATCCAACTCAGAATGCTTGCCACTGTTGACGGCTCATCCACCCCGAAGCTGGAGTTATGATTGCCCCCGATGTCGCCGGCATCCGCGAGTGTCTGGAAGCCTCGGTTTCGGATGATGGCTTCCATTCCCAGGTACATGAAACGTCCCGAATGGAATAGCGCAGTGCGGTATCCGTTGCCGGATAGAACAGCGGCGATCGACTGGCACGGCACGGACGCGTACATTTCCGCATCGCTGTCGAACGCCGGATATGTCGAGCAGAGAATCGAGAACAGTCCCTTGATGCTTTCGGGATAGACGGCGTACGCGTTCTCGAAAACGATGGCTGTGCCGGCCAGCTCGGAAAGATTCGGCATTACGTCGGGATCGGCTCCATACAGGCCTAAATACTCAGCGGCTGTGGACTCAAGGCTGACGAGAACGATATTGCGCCCTGCTAAGGCTCCCCGATAACGCGATAAATCGTCGTATCGCGTACGGTCGAAACTGGGCGCGCGCCAGTCACCGCTTGACGCGCGAGACGGCATGCGGGGCAGAACGCTGGAGATGAGCGCGGTCCAAGCGTTTCGTTCGAGTCCGAACGTGTCCACGCGCGCGGCCGACGCCGGCCCCAGCGCGACGCATAGGACCAGTGCGGCCACGAGCGGCCCCTGCGTTGTACGCCGAAAGGCCAGCGGCGCCACCACAGCCACGGCCAAAACCGAAACAAACAGCAGGGCGTTCTGCCAGGTCGCGTAATACCACATCGAGTCGGACAGCGGGCCTCCGGCCGCGCGCAACATCGGCCACGTTAAGGGGGTAGCCAGCGCACGTTCCACGGGAATATTTATCGTGGCGTACAACGCTAGACCGGCATACACCACCCACACCGCGCGCTGGCGTCGCCCCAGGCACAATTCGATTGCGGCGAAGACCAGCACGACCACGGCGTCCTGCCACAGGTAGGCGATCGGCGACCACCAGGCGAACGGTACGTGATGTCCGGCCAAGGCTGCCGCCTTCGCCAGCACGAAGACCAGCAGCAGGCTCGCGGCTTTCGGTACTTTCATCGCAGCACCAAGTTGAGGCGTTTGAGCAGCAGTACAGAGACAATGCGGCTCAAGCCGCGCTTGCGCCAGATCCAGTCATGGACAGCGACCGCCTGCGCCGGGGGCTGTGCATAGATGGCCGCGCGATCTCCATCGTACGACAGAGGGATCACGATGAGGTCGTATGCGCCGCAGTCAGGCGCTGTGTAGCGCGCGTTGACCCAATCGATGTTTCCAGTATCCAGCCGTGTACCGAGCAGCGCGCGAGCTCGATCCAGGTTGGCGCGGTTGGCGTCGATGATGGTGATGCGGACCTCGGGAAACAGTTCCCTTAGGATCAGGGTCGTGCGCGGAAACAGGCCGCCGCCGACAATCGCAACGCGTTCGAGGTGAGGGAGTGCGCTGCAAAGCTTACGAAACGCCCGCGCGTGGGTCCGCAATAAGTACCACTGTAAGACGCGTGACCTCACTACGAGCTTTTCGAGAGCCTCCAGGCCAAATGCTTCCATCCAACGCAGCGGTGCCGGCCAGGTGCTCACACGGGTGGAGGATTCGCGATACTGCGGCAAACGCGTCCAGTGCAACCCGGGGTTGGCATGATGCTCGGCGTGAAAACCGTCGTTAAAGAACAGAAGGTTGTAAAGCTTGCCGTAGTGGCTCGTCGTGCCGCGCGCGTGCTCGTAATGGCCGTGCAGCGCGCAAAGGCAGAGTCCGGCGATATACCCAGGCAAGTAGACCGAAACGAAGAACACGGGAGCTCGAGCGGCAATCGCCGCCCAGAGTGACAGCACGAGCGCCACTTCCACGGCCAGTTCCGGGGAGAGGCGGGTGCGGCGGTGGACGCCTGCGTGGTGAGAGAGGTGGCGATCACGCCACAGCGACTGGGGAATCCCCAGCAATAGGCTTAGGTAAGCGGCGAAGAGGAAGTTAACCGACCGCCGCCGGAAGAACGGTCGGTGAATGAAATTATGCGAGATGGTGTTCGAGTTCCACCAAACTCCCAGGGCGATCACGGGCACACTAGGTGCCATGACCAAGATGACGGCCTGTGCGGCGGCCAGCGCCACCATCAGCGCGTCCCATGGCGACGTGCGCAGGACGCCGCGCTCGGTAAACCCGAAGCTCGGCGAAGCCGGTAAAGCAGCCATGACGGCCAGACCTCAGTCCTTGTAATCCACCAGTGCGCGCACAGGCGCATAGTCGGTGTTGGCGCTGACTTTTTGCAGTCCGATGTTGGTCGAATAATAGTCCGGGCCCTCGGGCCGTTCATCTGCCTTGCGTAGCCGGGCCGGCGGATCGTAGCGGCTTCCGAACGCAACGATCTGGCCAGTGCCGGCCACTTCTTTCAAATCCGCCCACTCTTTGCGCGCCGTCTCTTGTTGATAGTGTGCCAGCTTGAAATAGAGATACCCGCGCGCTGGCGGAAGATAAGCATTACGGTCGTTGGACTTAGCCAGTGAGAACACGCCCCAAACCTGGATTGTCTCTGGCGAGTTTGCATTCGGTTCCAGCACGACTTTGTCGACGCGTGCGTAAACCGCCGTAGGATCGCTGGCCTGAGCCAACGCGACGCTGCCTGCGAACACAAGCAGCACTTTTGCAAGCAGTTGGATCGTCTTCATCTTCGCCTCCTTCCAAACGGAGAGGTCTGGCTAATAGAAGGAGTATGCCAACCCTTTGGTCTTACGGTCAACGAGCAGGTCGAGCGGCGGTTCCACGTTGTTGATGCGCACGGTAACGATGACCGTGCTTGAGCCCTTGGACTTGGAGCGGAGGATTTCAAAGGCTCGAATTCTGCCGTAATCCCCTTGCTCGCCCCAACCCCGGAGAAAATCGTCGAAGCTGTAGGATGGGCTCGGCTGCCACAACCGGTACGCTTCCTGAAAATGAGCTTGTTCCAAGGTGGTTAAGAATCGGGATACGGCACGCTCCTCAGGATAGTCCCACAATCGGTAGCCCACAAGCACACCGAGCAAAGCGAGGACCAGGATCAGGATAGGCAGGGGAATGTACTTCCGGATCCCGGAGGGAGGTCTGGGAGGTTTGGAATCGAGCAGCGTCATAAGCACGATCCATCCCATCTGCTGCCTCCCTCTTATACCACACACAGGGGTTTGCACCAATGACCACTGACGGGTATCGAGGAATACGATGAGATTTGGCACCTTTTCGCGTAGCCCAAGACGACTTCCCTGCGGGAATCGGCACCAACGGCATCGCCGCTGGCGACTTCAATAGTGACGGCAGGCTCGATTTGGCAGTCACAGACTTTTCGTCGGCGAACACCGTTTATGTCCTCTTGCAGTCTCCAGTCCCCAAATCTCAGCCGCGGCCCTGACATTCCCTAACCCGAACTTGGGCATCAGATGTGTCGATCGGCGAGAACGAACTACTGTTTACTCTGACGTGACACAATCAAGACGCAATTAGGTAACCCGTGGCCGTGTTTTCGCAGGTAGGTGCTCGATCATCCCCTCGCTCTTTACTGATCCAAATACAGCCCGGCGGAAGAGCCCACCCACTCCATGTCGCGGTTGTAGTCGACGCCCATCATTTTGCCGCGGCCCATGCGCACCAGTATCGGACCGGGGCGCAGAGAGTCTGTCCAGATATACATGATGCGTGCTTCGGCCTTTGTGGGACCATAGGGGGTCTCGAAGAGAGGCTCGAACTCGAGCCGTTCCTGGAGGATGTACTGAGAGCGCTTTTGCGGAGGTATGGCTGCCAACTCTGCCCCGGTCGGGCCGACAACAACCCCAATTCCCGAAAAAGAGAACAGGGGCTTGAGGACATAGTTGGCGGGGTCGTCGGGCATGGCGTCGAGCTGGTGTAGGAAGCATGTCTGCGGGACGCAGGCGTGGCGCAAGTAAGGGATTGAGAACTTGCTGAGGCGGAAGAACCAATTCGGGTGGCCCGCCCATTCCACGTCCAGGTCGTCGCGCAGGCTGAAGGGCAGCGTCTTCTGCTTACGCATCAACTCGTCCACGATGACACGATTGTAAATGCGACGGATGGGTACCAACTTGCCGTCGCGGCCGTAAAAGAGGCGCCGGCCTTCCTTGCGAATGTCCATCACGTTGACCGTTTTGACGCCGCAGAGTCTTTCCGTTAGCAGAAAATCCGGCAGCGTCTTCTGCTCCAGCGGATCGATTTCCATCAGGACGACGTTTTCCGGCTCACACTCTCCCAAGATGGCGCCACGCAGAAGCGAAACGTAGGACTGCGGTTCCAGCCCGCCGAGGAGAAACTTCAGGCCTGGGTCGAGTCCGTAAACAGAAATGTATTCTTGCGCCAAAGTCCTCTGAAAAGCATAGAGGGAGGGGAAGCCCTGGATCTCAACCAGCTTCGGCTCGATGTTGAGGCGGGCGTCGCGCACCAAGCCGAAATCGACCTGGATGAACTCAGGATGCGAGGACTCACCGGGAACGTTGAATTCCGCCGGGATAACACCCTGCGACGCGGCGAGATACGCCGAGTCACTCATTAACTGGCGGATGAGCTCCTCCCCGTATGCCGCCATCTTATCGAGCAAGCCTTTGGGATAAAAGCAAGGCGTCTCGGAATTGCGAAACTTGATGTGAGTTCCGCAGGCGTCGTCCAGCCGGGCAAGGAAAGCGCGGTATTTCTCGGCAGTAAAGTTGGCGTTGAACTCTCGGCGAAGTTCGGGAACCATCGTTGTGGTCCGTTGCCCGTTGCCCCTTGTCAGTTGTCGGCGGCAACTCCCAGCCAAGTGAACGAGGCAGCGCACCCACGCGGACTCTGCTCCCGCCAAATCGAGAGCCGAATCTAGAGATTCGGCCTGGCCAGAGTCAACTCTGCCATACCGTCACGAGGGGTGCACATTCTATAGCCAAGGGCTCCCTCGCTCTACCAGCTCCTTGGGTTGGGGATGCGGCGATGGTCGGCGTTGGCCTTCAAGGGACATGAGCCGTCGCTGAGTAGCGTGGTCGCGGCGACCACTGTCCCAATTGCGGACGGGTTCATCATGATGAAGTTCTCAAGGTTCCAGCCCCTAATGTTATCATCGGTTTTGCACGAGACAAGTACGAGAAGGAGCTCGAGAGGTGGACCCGGATACGGCGATCGGTGGGCCTCACGCCCACTTTCCCTCCACGCAGCTTTCCCTGCTTGAGGCGACGGCTGCCGGTCTGTCGAGCGAGGCGCTAGACCGGGTGATCGCGCTCTATTGGAAACCCGTCTATCACTTCATTCGTCTCAAATTTCGCACAAACAATGAAGATGCCAAGGACCTGACCCAAGGCTTTTTCGCCGCCGCGCTCCAGCGTGACTTTTTTGCCCGGTTCGACCCCGCCAAGGCCTCTTTCCGGACCTATCTCCGGATGGCGGTCGAACGCTTCGCCGCCAACGAGCATGCCGCCGCCAAGCGCCAGAAGCGGGGCGGCGACGTTGAATTCGAACCAGTCGGGGAGCAGGTGGCTGCCACCGAATCGCCCGAACAGGCTTTTGAGCGCGAGTGGCAGCGCCAGCTGTTTTCTCTCGCCCTTAATGACCTGCGCGCACACTGTGACCGATTGGGCAAGCAGCTCCAATTCAGCGTCTTTCAAGCCTACGACCTGGCCGATGGCGAACGTCCCTCATATGCCGAGTTGGCCACGCGACACGGCGTCTCCGAAGCTTCGGTGACGAATTACCTCGCCTGGGCGCGTCGCCTGCTGCTCGGGTTTGTAACGGAGCGATTGCGCAGCACGACGTCAGGCCCGCAGGAATTGCATCGGGAGATGAGGCGCGTATGGAGATAAGCGATTCCGTTCTCGACCATCTGCGCCATGTGGCCGCGTTGCCTGACCTCACCGGAACCCGCTACGAACTGGAAACCGAGATCGGGCGCGGCGGCATGGGCGTCGTCTATTCTGCGCGAGACCGTCAGCTTGACCGCCGTGTTGCGCTCAAGGTCCTCGATTTCGCTCTAGCTGGCGAAGCGCAGCTGATCGCGCGGCTCGAACATCCGGCCATCGTGCCCATCCATGAGACCGGCACGCTCCCCGACGGACGCGCGTTCTATACGATGAAGCTGGTCGCCGGCGCGCGCCTCGACCATTACGTCGCCGGATCTCCCTCGCTGGCCGAGCGCTTGCGGGTCATCCGGCGTGTCGGTGAAGCGCTCGCCTATGCCCACACCCGCGGTGCTATTCATCGCGACCTCAAGCCCCAGAACGTCATGGTTGGTCAGTTCGGCGAGGTCTACGTCATGGACTGGGGCGTGGACGCCGTAGCGGGGACGCCCGAATTTCGTGCCCCTGATGCCCGCCTGGACCAGCGTTCCGACGTCTTCGCGTTGGGAGCGCTGCTGCAGTCCGTGCTTCCCGAGTCCGTGCCGCCCGCTCTCCGCGCCATCGCCATCAAGGCCATGAGCTCGGACCGGGCTGCCCGCTATCCGGATGCGTCGGCGCTTCTGGCGGACATCGATCGCTTCGAGCAAGGACTGGCCGTGGAAGCATGGTCCGAACCGTTGTGGCATCGATTGCGCCGCTTTGGGTCGCGCAACGCCGTGATGCTCTGGCTGCTGGCCGCTTATGCCGCAGTAAGACTCCTGCTGTTTTTTCTGCGGACCTTCTAAAGGAATTTCCGGAAATGCGGAATACCAGGGTGAAAGGAGCAAACGATGAACAAGATCCTGGTCGGATTGCTTTGTGGGGTGATTCTCGGGGCCATTGATGGAGCAACCGCTTGGTTCTACCCAGAAGTGCGTTCGATGCTGACTGGCATCATGGTGGGGTCATCGATCAAGGGTTTGATTGTGGGCGTTCTCACCGGCTGGTTCGCAAACAAAGTGCAATCGACGACCTGGGGAGTCGTCGTGGGTTCTGCCTTTGGGCTGCTGTTCGCCTTTCTCGTGGCGGCTATGAGTTCCGTGAACGGCAGGCATCCCTACCTCGAGATTATGCTCCCTGGTTTTGTCGTGGGCGCCATCGTCGGCTTTCTCACCCAGAGGACGGGGACGCAAGGTCCGGCGACAAAGGGCGCATTGTGAGGCGTATTCGCACTCCTGCTAACCCCCCCAGCCATACACCAACCTGAATGGGAGCGTTATGGAGAGAGTTCCACAGCGAGGGCATGGTTCAATGAGTCTACCCTAGCCTCGGTGAGTTGGCAGAAGAGAGGTCCACGGCTAACCTGATCCGCCGAAATCCGAATCGGGTTCGCGCAAATGATCCAGTTTGAAAACCATGAAGACGGAGCAAACAAAGGAGAAATCATGAAGACAGAACAGACGATGTCCGTCGGTACCAAGCAAGATGAAGTGACGATACCCAACAACCCAGTAGGTTCCGTGAGGACCGCGATGACCAGTCTAGTAGCGGCACCCATAGCGATGATCTTCTCATTCAATGATGATCTCGTGCTCCGAGCGTTGGAGGGCCTCACGCAGGACGAACTGTGGAAGGCTCCGACCGATAGGAACAACTCCATGCTCTGGGTAGCGGGTCATGTCGTGCAGACGCGAGCGATGGTCCTCCAGTTGTTGGGCGAACCGGTGGACACGGGCTGGGGCAAACTGTTCGACCGAGGCGCTCCCGCCCCCACAATCGGTGAGGTCAACCGCTATCCATCGCGAAAAGACATCGAGCGCGAGATGCGCGACGTCAGTCCGCGGCTGCGCGCAAAGTTGGCTTCGCTCAGCGACGAATATCTGGCAGGGCCAGCTCGGATGCAATTGCCCGGAACAAAGACGGTCGCCGACGAACTCGCATTCTTTGCGCTCCACGATTCCTATCACGCCGGACAACTGGCCTACATTCGCAAAGGGCTCGGGTATCCCGGGCTTGCGGGCTAAGCGCAACGTCGGATGGCGCACGACAACAACTGACCGAGCTGATGGTCGCTCGTTTCTGTCCTGACGCCGGTTGCTGTGAACGATTTTCGGTTTCAGGTCTCGGCACGCCGGGCGACACAAGGCGTGGCGGCCGATTTCCGAACCTGACCTACTCCAGGTTCAGGAACTGAGCGTTCCACGACGCGAAGACTGCCCGGTCGATCGCGCGCCTCAGGTGCTGTGCTCCGTATTTCAATTCCGTGCCTTCCCGCAGAAGCAATTCTCACCCGGCGGGCGTCACGCGAAACAGAAAGCGTCCCTTGGCCGTCTCGAGTACGCGCTGCCGCACCATGCCCAATTCGATCTCAGGAATCTGTTCGAACTGCTCAATCCGCAGCGGATGGAACACCGCCACTTTGTCGATCCGGTTCATAAACTCCGGTGCGAGTTTGCACGTCGCCGCTTGCGACGCGGTCTTCTCGACTTTTTCATCTAGCCGCGGCTTCGATTCGGCCCGCACTGACGGCTCAAATCCGATGCCGCCGGTCATCAGCTTGGTGATTTCGCTGCCGCCCAAGTTCGAGGTCATGAAAATCATGGTTTGCGAGAGGTCTACGCGGCGGTTTTCGCCCAGCGTCAGCGTCGCTTTGTCGAGGATCCCGAGTAGCAACTGCCAGAGCGCGTCGCTTGCCTTTTCGATTTCGTCGAAGAGCAGAAATGAAATCTTCAGTGCGTCGCTGTGATACTTCGCAAGTACCTCCTGCTTGATCAGCGGATGCGTCTCGCGGTGACCCAAATATCCAGGCCGCGAGCCGATCAGCTTCGCTATCTCGTGCGAATGCTGGAACTCGGCGCAGTTGATTTTGATCGCCGCGCGTCGGCTCTCCGAACAGCGCCTCGGGCCGTCGTCTCCACTGCGCGTGTCTTGCCGGTGCCGGTCGGCCCTAGGAACAGCGGGTTTCCCACCGGGCGCCCGAGCGAGTTTAACCCCGGCGGAACACCTGGTAGAGGTCCACCACCGCCTGCACGGCTTCGTTCTGCCCCACGATTTTCTGCCGCAGTGCTGCCTCGAACTTCGTTGACTCCAGCTCCGCTGGTTCAGATCAAGCTGTATTTGCGGTGTCGCCATTGTCGTGCTCCTTCCTGCTCTCTAGTTCAGCCGGACGCGACTGGATAGGGCAGGTGAGGAACCAAAAGTGCTGGTGCCCACGAACAGTTCTATGTGCTTGCTCCAACACCATTTAGAACCCAGGTCGTTGCACCAAATATGGCGAGGTGAGCGATGCAAAGGAACAGAGGTTTGGCCCGCATGCCAGAGATTCAGCATTGCAGCTGATGGAAAGAGTCCAATTTTTTGATCCGCGGAGTGAACCTTGGCGCCGTCCAGGTGTATCTTGATAGGCAAGAGGCCCTGATGAACGAGTCTTGCGACCCCTGAGGGCCGGATTTGCCGCGAGGTGTGAAATGTCGTCAAGCGAAGATGCCGCTGCGGTTCAGAGGCAACTTGCCCAGGGGGCCCTCAGCGCGAGCGAGGAGCGCTTTCGCCGGATCCTCGATAGCATTCCAGCGTTCGCATGGTATGCGGGTCCAGATGGGAAGATCGAATATCTAAATCAGCGCATTCTGGACTACACGGGCGAACATCTGGAGGCCTTGGCGGGTTTTGGATGGGCTAACGTACTCCATTCCCAGGATGTCGAGAGAACGAAAAAGGCATGGTTGCATTCCATCGAAACCGGCGAGCCGTGCGACATAGACCAACGTGTGCGCCGCTTCGATAACACCTATCGCTGGTTTCGGACCATTGCTCAGCCCTTACGGGATCACAGTGGTCGCGTGATTCGCTGGTATGGTGTTGCCACTGACATTGAAGACTTGAAACGCGCTGAGGAAGCGCTCCGCGAGCGCGAACACAATTTGCGGCTGGTAGTCGATAGCATTCCCGGGCTCGTGTGTACCATGAATGCGGCGGGCGAGCTGCAACTCTTCAATCGGCAAATCCTGGAATATTTAGGCAAGACGCCTGAGGAATTGGGAAGTTCGGCTACCAGCGACGTTATCCATCCGGATGACCTCCCCGGTACGATCGCCGCCGTTAGGAGTTCGATCAAAACCGGGCATCCCTACGACCATGAGAACCGTTGCCGCCGTGCCGATGGCGTATACCGCTGGTTCCAGGTTCGCGCTCTCCCCGTGCGAGACACGGAAGGTCGTGTCATCCGTTGGTATTGCTTGTGTATTGATATTGAGGACCGCAAACAAGCAGAAGAGAAGCTGCGCCGCAGTGAAGCGTCTCTGCTTCATGCCCAGCAAATAAGTCGTACCGGCAGTTGGAGGCATGATTTTTCAGCGGGGACAGTCACAGTCTCGCCGGAAGTGTATCGAATATTCGGCCTCAAACCTGATGAAGTTACATCCAACACCGAATTATGGCTTAACGCAATTCATCCTGAGGACCGGAAGCGCACTCAGGACCTTTTTGAAAGTTCCAAAATCGAGAAAACCGACTTTCAAGCGGACTACCGCATCGTTCTTCCTGACGGGGGAATCAAGCACCTCCATAGTATCGGCCATCCTGTGTTGAATGGGTCGGGACGCCTCGTAGAATTTTTTGGGACTACGATGGATGTGACCGAGCACCAACATCTTAAACGCGAGTTGCAACACGAACGCGACCGCCTTCGCTTGCTGTTGGATCTAAACAATCGTGTCGCATTGCATCTGGACCTCCGCCAGCTGTTTCACGCTATCTCGAGTGAGCTTCGCCGTGTATTCAATTGCGATTTCGTTGGCCTAGCGCTGCCGGAAAGGGACGGCAAACAGTTGCGGCAGCACATGGTCGAGTTCCCAGGAGGTAAGGGCTTGTTCAAGGAAGGCACATTGTATCCTATCGAAGGGTCGGCTTCCGGGCTCGCATTCCGCCGAGCCAAGCCAGTGGTGCTCAACAGTCTCGCGGAACTTCGTGCTAACTGGAGTTCCGTCGCGGCGCAGGCTTTCTATAAAAGGGCGACTGAAGAAGGGCTGGAGTCTGGCTGTTACCTTCCCTTGAGCAGCGGCGGCCAAGTATTAGGTATCCTTCAACTTGTCAGTCGACGAGAGCGTTCTTTCGCCGAACAAGATGTTGAATTCCTCGACCAGGTAGCGAACCAGGTTGCCATTACGCTTAAGAACGCTTTGGAGTACGAACAGGTAACGGAAACGAAAGAGCGCCTGGCCGAGCAAAAGCTGTATTTAGAAGACCAAATCCGAGTTGAGCACAATTTTGAAGAGATCATCGGAAACAGTCGGAGGCTGAAAACTGTGCTCGAAAGCGTTAGGACGGTTGCACCCGCGGAGTCAACGGTCCTCATCCAGGGCGAGACGGGTACTGGCAAGGAGATGATTGCTCGCGCAATTCACAATCTGAGCTCTCGCAAGGGTCAGGCGTTTGTAAAGGTGAACTGCGCGGCCATTCCTCTGGGCCTTCTCGAAAGCGAGTTGTTTGGCCATGAGAAAGGTTCGTTTACCGGCGCCATAGCCCAAAAGATTGGAAGATTCGAGTTGGCGCACAAAGGAACGCTGTTTCTTGATGAGGTCGGCGATATACCACTCGAATTGCAGCCCAAGCTCCTAAGAGTGCTGCAGGAGCAGGAATTTGAGCGGTTGGGGAGCACACGCACGCAGCGAGTCGATGTTCGGCTTTTGGCGGCTACCAACGCCAGCCTCGCGCAGATGGTCGCCGAAAAGAAGTTCCGCAGTGATCTTTATTATCGCTTGAATGTGTTTCCTATTAACGTTCCACCGTTACGCGAACGTCGTGAGGACATTCCACTTCTTGTACGCTACTTTGCCAACAAGTTCGCGCGGCGCATGGGAAAGCAAATCGAGAGTATCCCCAAAGAGACAATGGACGCGCTCTCCCGGTACGCATGGCCCGGCAATATTCGGGAGTTGCAGAACCTTATGGAGCGAGCCGCGCTGCTATCTACCGGTCCATCACTCCGAGTGCCGCTGGCGGAAGTCCTTACTAACGCGGAGCTCAGCGGCGTCAGCGGGGGCAACGTGCTGGAGCAAGCCGAGCGAGAGCTGATCGTGCGAGCGCTCCGCGAAAGCAATTGGGTGGTCGGAGGTGCTGGGGGAGCCGCGGCTCGCCTGGGTCTCAAGAGGACAGCACTCGCTTACAAGATGCAAAAGTTGGGGATCTCTCGCCCGCAGCAGTGACAGACCTCTGGCACGCTCGCCACAACTCTGGCTTGTCACAATCCGTCCCGCATGCTGCTGCCCCAACTATCCCGCTGACCTAAACGTTCAAGCGACAACAACATCAATTGACTTTGCAGCTCACTTGAGCTTTGGCGAGACGTGTGCACGCTGCAGTTTCGTCGCGCCGACGCACTTATGAATTTCGAGGCCAAGGCGAGCGAGAGACGAACAGACCGTTTCGGAGCTAGAAATCTGGTGGGCTATTCGCTATTTCGATCCGGATATGAATTCCAAAACGGGTGCCGTCGTGGTTTTCAATGTTTTACTAGCAATTGTCTCGATAGCTTCCGTGGTTTGTGTTTTGCTTCGCCTTCGAGGAGTTTGAAATAGGGTCCCGGAACGGGCTGCATGGCTTGGGAAAGAGTCCGAGCTTTCAGTCTCAACCGAAAAGGGCGGACTTGGTTCAGTGCGCAAGTGTGGAGTAATAAAAATGCGTGGATGGATTGGGGTAGATCTGGATGGAACTCTCGCTAAGTCGGTAGCGCAAACTGACGTTGTTATGAAAATCGCCGATTCACAAAAAGCAGAAATCTTCGGTACAGCTGTAAGCAATAACCAAACATAGATCGACGGATTTGGAGCGGACTAGCATGAGCAATTCAACGGGAAGCGCACGGAAGGTAGCCTTAATCACTGGCGCAAACAAGGGCATTGGATTTGAGATCACGCGGCAGCTGGGCCGCGCCGGCATGACTGTCTTGCTGGGCGCGCGTAGTTCGAAGCAGGGAGAAGCATCCGCTGCAATACTCCGAGGCGAGGGAATCGATGTCCATACGAGGCCACTCGACCTCTTGAAAGAAGAAACAATTTCGGCAGCAGCGGAGTGGATAGCTTCTCAATGTGGACGGCTCGATGTTCTGGTGAATAATGCAGGCATCGTGGACGGAGATGATGGTCCTCCAAGCAGCGCAGACCTTGGCGCAATGCGTCGAGTCTTCGATGTCAACTTTTTTGGCACCCTGGCTGTCACCAAAGCCATGTTGCCGTTGATCCGGAAGGCGAACGCCGGAAGGATCGTAAATTTGTCGAGCGGCTTGGGATCGCTCACGCTGAACAGCGACCCCA
>Ga0182038_10001103_pt1 | contig 14033 bp, 8 predicted proteins | sample sta12Can44000108_FD_125976 | JGI IMG/M metagenome (GOLD analysis project Ga0182038, IMG submission 125976) | Lab enrichment of tropical soil microbial communities from Luquillo Experimental Forest, Puerto Rico - statanox.12C.anox.44.000.108 | ecosystem: Environmental > Terrestrial > Soil >...
TCAATCACAGACATTGCTGCAATGGTATTGGCAGGTTGATGAATTTCTGATGGGTTAGCATTTAATCTATCTAAAATAAAGAAATTGGCTTTCCCTTTTTTATGCATATCTAACAAGTGAACTGCTTGCAAACCTTCCTGCAAAGTATTTACCACATAATAATTCAAATAAGGTTCCAATACATTTTCAACTGCTGTTCTAAATTCTTCCTGCACATAAATAATATCACTTAAAATAGGAACATTGCTAACCCATTCAGGATTATTATGTAAAAATTTAACACTCTCCGGATAACCTTCCATCGAATCTATTAGACTCTTCAGCAAATCATGCTCATTACGTTTGGCATCTAATTTTCTGTTCTCGTCTGCCAGTTCGTTGCGTAAACGTTCTAATTCCTGCTGTGTTTCTAAAATCTGTTCTTTGGTCCTTTCGTGTTGTTCCTGCAACTGCTGCAAATCAACACGCTTGTTTTCCAATAAAGTTTCTTTCTCTTCTAATTCAGTGTGTAATTGAGTTAGCTGATATTCTCTGTTCTGTTTCTCTTCCACCAACTGTGTTAGTGTACGTTGTAGGTTTTGAATAGAAGTATCTGCCACAGCTACTTTTTTCTCCGCATCGAATTGAGAACGTTGAATACTTTGGTATTGATTTCTTAACGCATCAACTGTAGTTCTTTTTTCATCAAAGATCCTGCGTTTGTCTTCTACCGCAAGTTTGGATGCATCCAATTGAAATTGTATTTCGGATAATTTATTTTCTTCATCCAATACCTGTGCTTTACTGAATTGAATGCTATCTTCAATTCCCTTTAATTGCCCTTCTGCTTTTTGTAAGAAATCTTTCAGGCTGGTTTCCTTTTCTCGAAGAAAATTAAGTTTCTGCGAAGCAAGGTTTTTTTCATTTTCCTTAGAACGAAGCCGCTGCAACAAATCATTAAACTCGTGTTGTATACTTTGCAATGCCCTTTCTTTTTCAATGAAACCAACTTTCTCCTGCTCTACCCCGGCTTCTTCATTGGCAATTTCTGCTTCTAACTGAATACGTTTATTTGTTTCCAGTTCCTGTTGCTCATTTAAATCTTTATAGGTGATATTAAAACCTTCCAAAGCTGCTTTTGCTAACTCAACAGCAACTTCTTTGTATTCTTTCTTAATTTCGTAATACTTCTCTGCTTTCTTTGCCTGATTTTCTAAAGTCTTCAGTTGGTTATTAATTTCAAACAATAAATCTTCAATACGGGCAAGATCCTGTTCTGTAGCGTCTAACTTATTTTTGGCTTCTTTTTTACGTGTTTTATAAATGGTGATACCCGCAGCCTGCTCTAACATTCTGCGGCGGCTGTTTTCTTTATCTTTAATAATATCATCCACCATTCCTAATTCTATGATGGCATAACTGTCATTGCTAACACCGGTATCTAAAAACAAATTATGAATATCTTTCAATCTACATTGAACATCATTCAAACGATATTCACTTTCACCATTTTTATAAAATCGTCTGGTAACTGTAACAGTACTGAATTCGGTAGGTAATAGATTCCTGGTATTCTCGAAAGTTAAACTTACTTCTGCCAAACCGCTCGGACTCCTTGTTTTAGAACCATTGAACACCAATGCATCTAAATTTTCACTACGTAATGCAGATATTTTCTGTTCACCAATCACCCAACGGATACTATCAATAATATTACTTTTACCACAACCATTTGGCCCAATAATTCCGGTTACCCCTTCATCAAAACTTAATGTGGTTTTATCGGCAAAACTTTTGAAACCTTTGATCTCTAAGGATTTTAATCGCACTTCTTCTTTATTTTAGTACCTGCGAACATACACAATTAGCCATAGAAAAAATAATGAATAAAATTAGCTGTGGAGAACTGGTTAAGAAAATTAATTAACCAGCTATAAATCATTGATTATACACCTGTTGTGTCACTCACTTCAAATTTCGGAACTATTACGAACACTACTGATTTTAGCCTGAATTATCCAAAAAAAAATCAAAAATAAAACAATAATGAAAGGCAGTATTTTTACCAATCTTACATGTATCAGGAAGATTATTATTCCATATTAAATGTATCGCCAACTGCGGGATTGGATGAGCTGAAAAAAGCTTATCGGAAATTAGCCATGCAATATCATCCCGATAAACAACCTGATGCAGAATTGGCCTACGAACGCTTTAGAAAAATAAGAGAAGCATACGAAGTGCTCTCCCACCCGCAAAAAAGACAAGCATATCATTTCAGCAGGTTTCATTCCGATATTCCAAAAACAGATTTACAGAATGCACAAAACATTCTGGACGAATTAAAGAATATAACAGATGTAGCCAATGCCATCGGGCATTTTAGAATTGATTATTTTCTATTGGGAAAACAGCTTTTAGAAATTTTATCTCCAATTAATTTGCTTATTTTAAAAGCAGAAAACAATCCCGCTATTCGCAATAAAATTATCCGGCAATTATTACAATGCTGCACTTTTTTAGATTATCTCATCTCCGTAAAAATAACGGATAGCATTAAAACAATTCTCTCTAATGAAGAATTATTATCGATAAATAATTTTTTAAAAATAAAACAACGTTGGTATTATTGGGATAAATACAAAATATTTGTTGCCGTTGCAATTGCAATAAGCATTTGCTGCATTATCTATTTTCTTTCTTATTAATGAATTATTTGCCAAATACTCTTTTAAGCAAGTCTGTAGTTTGCGCAACCGGGTCTTTTCTTATTTTTTGTTCTTCTTGTGCTACTTGATAAAAAATACCCGACAAGGCTTTATCTGTAACATAAGCCGATAAATCTGTATTTACTTTTTTTACAAAAGGAATTTTGTTATATGTAGCAACCATAGTTTCCCAATATTTTGTTGCATCTGTAGCTGCCAATGATTTTTGCACTACAGGTTTAAAAGCATTGGTAAGTGGTAAAGCCGTTCTCTCATGCAAATATTTTGTTGCGGCAGAATCGCTGCCTTTTAAAATACCAACCGCATCTTGAAATGTGATTTGCTGAATTGCATTTACAAAAATAGGTACAGCACTTTTTGCAGCATCTTCTGCAGCACGGTTCATAGAAAGAATTGCATCATCAACAGGTTTATTTAAACCCATACTGCGTAAAGTTTTCTCAATTTTCTGAGCTTCCGGTGGCAATAATATTTTTATAGCAGCATCTTTAAAAAAGCCATCAACGGCAGAAAGTTTTTCAACACCACGTTTTGTACCAACCTGCAATGCTTCTTTTAATCCGGCTGCAATATCAGTTGTAGACAATCCATTATTCGTTGTTCCTGATTTAAGTAGATTACTAAGCGTATTTTGTTGTTTAGACGAATCGCTAACTAACGCTTTATTCAATAGACTTTTTAGATTTTGTGCATTAACATTAGCAGCACTAATACATAAAGCAAGAATAAGTATTTTTTTCACGTATCTTTTTTTAAGTAAAAATAAATTTGCAATAGCTTATAAAATGTTAAACAAAAAAACTGCCAAAGTTTGGCATCCCATCCCTTTTAAACTAATAAATATTTTATTCAACTATTTTTTCTATTCTCGCCATTTTACCTGAAGCATTAATACCTTCAAGTATTATTCTGTATTTTTTAGTAATATCATTATTATAAAATTCCATCTTTACAGAATGCGTTGTTTTATCAGTTAAGATATACGGATTCCAGTAAAGTGTTGTACGCTTATCTGGTGCACCACCTTGCAAAACCGCATAATCCGGACTATAAAATTCTTTATAAGACGAATAACCAATTAAGATTGCTGAGTTCATCAACTTTGTCATATTCGGTTTTATGTATTCGGCTTTTCTGGTATAAATTACAATTGCACCGGAAGCACCGCCACCACTAGACCCCATGAAGGGTGGTTTAAACACTTTTATATATGCGACATTACTCATTGGAATATGCTGAATGTCTGAAGATGTTGCCGGCATCTCATCAATAAAAATATCTGGCTTCCCATCTCTGAAATTAAAATCCGGAGCATCGTCACTATTTGCATCAGTAGCACCATTTGCTCCAAGTACAGGAATAGAAACACTTAAACCCGGCACTTGATTTTGCAAGTAATGTACAATATCTAATGAGGTTTGTGCTCTTTGATCGTTAATAATATCAAATGCATAGGCATTGCCACTTTCTGCAAATAAACCTGTGGCATATTTTTCATCCAATATTTCCTTAGCAGTTTTTTTCTTGGTTTCAACAATTACTTCTTTTAACGTAGCAGATGCATACAATTTTTGTAACCTTTCATATTCCTTTAAATATGCTAATTGGTTTGCATAATACAAAGAATCGAAGCCCAAAAAATCATCAGGCTTGCCTGGTTTTGAAAAATTAAATTTGCTATTAACCGGTAATTTAGAGAAAGGACTCTGCATTCCAACTGAGGCTAAATCTCTAATCCTTTTATCTGCGCCATTTAATTGGTAGAATACTCTTACTGTATCAAAAAATATTGCGCCTCTTTGCAAAAAAGAGCCATCCTGCTTTACAGGCAACATCAAGAATTGTTTATTCTTAACACTATCTCCTGATTGTAGAATAATAAATATGGTTTGCTCAGGATGTAGTGTGACTTGCCCGCCGGTAAATACTTTTCCTCTTATCTGTAAATAATCACTATCCTTCGCAAATACTGTAACAGGCATTTTATTTTTAAGGATATCTTCCCAATTTATTTTTCGCCATCCGTGAGTCATCATTAAAAGATCAAGGTTATTTTTTACGGTATCGTCGTCCGAAGAAAAATAATAGGCTGCATTAAAAATTTTTCCTCTAATGTCACCTGATAATAAAAAATCAGAAAAAATATTGTACGACTGATCTCCACTAATACTTGCATCGGTTACAGATACAGACATATTTGAAAGAATGGAATCTGCAACATTAACTTCAATTATATTTTTTGCTCTTTTAGCAGTGTTACCTGTAATTACGTTTATTTGCGGATTAAATTCATGTGAATGATTATTTATAAAAACAATTCTTTCTGCAATTGGCATCCAGTCTGCATCAAATAATGTAACCTGTAGCAACCCTGTTTTCAAATTTTCTGTTAGAATTTCGCTGGCAATACTTTTTCTTTTAGTAAGATTGATTTTTGCATCGTAAACTTCAGTCTGGTTAATAGTTGCTACAAGATGCATTTGCTTAAAGTTGTCGGTAACATTTTCGGTACGTTTTACTTCATACAATATTTTATTTTTAGCCAACAACGTTTCAAAGCTTGCACCATTATTTTTTGCAACAGGAAGCTCTGTATTATATTTATTTCCAAAATCATCTTCCCATACGCAAGAATATGTTTCATTCAATTCAGGAATAAGAGAGAGCTTACCCATTCCATCATGAACAGATACTATAGAATCAATAAACTGTTTTTTACTGTTGATAATTGCTCCTTTTATAGACACAGGTTCCCCTAATTCGTTAGTTGCAGCAAATGCAATAGTAGAGCTTATTCCATAATACATATAACCACCTTCGGGAAAAAATTTTAATTGAGATTTAGCATCAGTTATTTTTTTTGAAGAAACCTCTAACGATTGGTTAATAGCAATATCCTTATTATAAAGAAATGATGAATCAAAATTCAACATCCATTGCGTATATGCTTTTACATGAATGAATTTATCTTTATATTTTTCAGGAACAGTGTAACTTCCTTTTGCAGATGATTCAAATATAGGTACAGCTGTATGCTCCAATAAATTTCCTTTTGCATCGTACCAATCTAAATATAAACTTCTACTATAATCAGATAATTCACCACCAGCCAGAATGTAAGTTTTATATCGAATAGTTTCATTTTTTTCATACACGTTTTTATCAAAATGTATATGAATTTTTTCTTGCTGATAATTTGCTTTATACAGTGCTAGTACAGAATCTATGTTTTGTGCAGAAGTAACATTAGCAAAAAAAGCAGCAGATAAAATAAGTAAAACGTAACGCATAAAAAGCTTTTAACAAAACTAAATAAGTATCTTATACAGATTTAGTTTTTTTGTTCTTTAACGAAATAATATCAAATAAAAAAGAGAGGAAAACCTTTACGTCTTCCTCTCTTAATATTTCCACAAAAGTTTTATTGATTATTATCCAAAGTAAAACAGATATATGGCAATCTGGCACTAGTGCCAGCATTATACCCCATGGTATAAATAGTCATTGTTTTTTGAGATTGCAATCCATTGGAACTGGCATAACTTGCAACTGCTGTTGTTGTAGATGCAGCACCTGCAGGCCTTATTGCCCATGTTGTGGTATTTGCAGAATTATATCCCGGAGCATTAACACCTGTGGCAACCCTAAAGGTATCCGTAGGTTGTAAATAACTGATATTAGATTTTATTAATACTCCGTTCAAATATAAATCTACTGCAGGCAAGTTAGGAATCATGTGTACAAACCTAAATCTACAAAAACCGGTATCAATTAGATTTACAGGGTTTTTTATCAATAACGATTTAGTGTTATTAGTACTAGAATTTACTAATGTATCGCAGATATGTAATGTATATGCCGAATTATCAGAAATGCTAATAATAGTAGAATACAAAACAATAGAATCCGTAACAGTACCTACTTTAGGCAATGACATCGTAACAGTATCACTGCCTTGTGGCACATTTAAATACATAGCATAGTTACTTCCTAATGTATTATATCCTCCACCCGGATACGGGGTTCTTTGTTGAAGTGCTGTACCCACAACCTTGCCATTAACTTTAAGCACTAAAGTTGCATAGTTAGCAGTATATGCTGATGCAAGATTTATTTTAAGCAAGCCAGTGGTTGCTGTTATCCCATAAGCAGTATAAGGTTGATTCGTAACGCCATCAGATTTTGTACATGCATAGAATACAATTGATGCAATTAGAATCGGTAAAAATTTAAGTGATATATTTTTCATTGTGTATACTCTTTTTAGTTGAGAATTAAGGTTGACTAAACCATTGTTCTTTTGTATGATAATCAATATCCAATGCCCCAATAGCTTGAAGTGATGGAATATCATATAAATATTCAGAATTGTATCTTGGCCTGCAACGATAAACCAACTTTCCGTTATTATTCTGAGTAAGTGTAGAAGGCAAAGTGAAACCTGCATACACTTGTTTACCTGTAACAGGATCTAAATCCGTATAATGAAATCTTCTCATATCGGTCCATGTTTCGTGTGGGCCATATCCATACAACGCGATATATTTTTGGAGCATGATTTGCGTTAACGTAAGAGCACTTGCACTTGTTGGAACAACGGCGGAGTTAGCCAAATAAGCAGCTTTAGATGCAGGCGTAATTTTCATTGGAGCTGGTATCCTGCTATCATAAGTAGTAGTTAACATGTCAAAATGCAAACTAATACCATTTGTATAAGCAGTTAAAGCTGTTGCCATATCTCCTTTTCTGTAAGCAGCTTCTGCTTTATCGAATTGAAGTTCCGCAGCGGTCATTACCGGAAATTCAGCCAAGTTATTAAAGATAAATCTACCGGAATCAGGAATACCGCTTGTTGCAATGGAAGAAAAAATCTGGCGCCAGAAATTTTTAGGCTGAGAAGCTGTTGCTAATCCAGATGTACCCAAATTAGGAACAACACCTCTGTAAGAAGATGGTCCTAAAACAATTGGTGTATTTGCATTTTCATTAATCAGATATGGAGTTCTCGGATCGAAAATACCTGTAAATGGAGATGCAGTCGATGCTCCACTTAACAAATCTGCAATAAATGCAGATTGTCTGAAGGAAGCAATGTTTTGTCTGTACACACCATAAAAATTATTGGTACCACTATAACTTCCACCCTGCCATTTTTGCGTTGCATTATCTGCGTTTGAAGTAATGGACAAATCAACATACTTAATTACAGAATCGGCGTATCCGTTACTTTTATAAATGGCTTTATTACTTAAATGTGCGTATGATCTAGCTTTAACACCATACACAAATTTTTTCCATTTAGCTACATCACCACCATAAAAATATCCATCAGCTATTGCTAAATTAGCTTTACTTACTGCTCCGTCTGTTCTGTTCAAATAATAAATAGCGCTATCGCAAATCTTTCTTACTGTATCATAAACTGCTGACTGCTGGTCATAATCAAAATGATCTCTTGAAACATCGAAAGCTTCTTTCAAAATCACTTCACCATGTTGCTCAGTTAATGTTAACCAGCTCCATGCAAATATTGCATTGGCAACACCTACATAATCCCATTTTTGTTGTGCTCTGCCATTCTGAATAACAAACATTGCATTTTGACCAATACCGTAATAATGTGCCGCCCATACGGAACCTAAGATATCCGACGCTGCGGGATAACCCATTTGATCATAAGTGCTACCTGTTGTATAAGAATTCCAGAATTGGATATAACTACCAATGTATAACCCATCGTAAGCAGGACCGTAAGATCCACCACCACCACCTGTTGGAGGTGCAGCAGACGATGTCATCTGATTAATAACATTAGGTAAGATTGTTTCAATTGCACCCGAAACCGGATTATTCGGATTCAAATATGCATCATCTAATTGTTTGGAACACGATGTGATTAGTAACAATCCGGAACTAACCAAACAAATTGCCCAAAAAGAAGTTTTATATAATATTTTTTTCATAACTATTATTAGTTTATCATTTTTAAATTATAGGCCTAACTTAAACCCTGCATTAAAACTAAGAGGTGCAGCAATATTACCATAATCAAAACCAACAGCGCCAACACCACGTAATGAAGCATTACCACCGTTAGCAGAAGGGTCTGCACCTGAATAGTTAGTAAACATTACTAAATCATTGCAGGTTACAAATAAACTTAAGCTTTTAATAGCTGAAATATGTCGTTGTAAATAAGCGGGTGATATTCCATAACTCAATGAGATATCTCTTAATCTGAAAGAGTTAATGTTATGTTCGATGTAATCTTCCTCAGGCATATTGCCAGCACTATAATACAAATAATTATAATAAGGAGTAACCATTATATTATTCTTGGTTGGCGTAGCTGAATTTTGAAGCCCATCGGATAGCACGCCTTGAATTACTCTTGGAGTTAATCTGTCCTGTGTTTTGGTAGATTTTCCTAAAGTTGTCAAATACATGTTAGTTGCATTAAATACATCGCCACCCATTCTAAGATCCCATAAGAAACTTAAGTTCCAGTTTTTATACCTTAATCTATTCACAGTACCTAAAGATATCCATGGACTTCTATCACCATGTACTCTAAATGTCGCATCCTGTACAGGCAGGCCTGTTGTTGTTGAAATTAAAATAGCACCATCATTAGCTGTAAGGCCGTTTGCACCTGTAGGTGTTAAATCTTGTCTTCTATACCCAAAACTGGTAATCGTTCCGGTTGATTTTCCTTTTTGCAATCCACCACGAGCATTACCATACAACCAAGTAGAAGCATCATAATAATCTGCACCTGCAATGTCAATTGGGGCAGGTATAGCCAACACTTCACTCCACATATGGTTGAAATTGAATTGAATATTCCAATCAAAGTTTTTTGTTTGAACTGCTTTTACACCCAATGTAATTTCAATACCTTCATTTTTTACACTTGAATTATTAGCAGTATTCAAAACGAACCCGGTACCATAGCTTGCTCTAAAGCCTTGAGCAATTTGCCCATCTGCTTTTGTATTATAATAATCCGCATCTACAGAAATAATATCATGGAATAATCTAAATTCTGTACCAACTTCAAAGGTTCTTTGTTTTTCCGGTTTTAAATACGGATTCGCATTTGTAAAGGCATATTGCAAAGGCACATTAATTAAATTACCATTTAAAGATGTACTAGGCATATTAACACTCGTAACAGTAGGAACAAAGTTCGATTGATTTGAATATGGATCCGGAAGCCTTGCCGTAGAGGCCAATGAAGTTCTCATTTTCCAGTAGCTTAATACATTTGTTTTAAGTTTAGGAAAGGCATCCGTCATGATAAAGCTCAAGCTTGCGCCAGGATAATTATAGTTTCTGTTTGCTTTTGGTAACACAGAAGAAGATTCAAATGCAATTGATCCTGTTAAATAAACAAAGCTTTTATAGTTCAAGGTCATTTCAGCAAATTCTGCTACCTGAACAGATTTATATAAGTTCCAATAACCACCACCATAAAGTGTAGCTCTACTTAATCTTGTACGGGTTGATGGAGCTGTCGAGCTACTATCAAATGAACGTATACTGTCCTGTGTACCAGAAACGCCATAACGATCTGTTTCAGTAAAATTATAACGTGTGCCTATTGTTAAACGGGCATTAAAATCTCCAAAAGATTTTCTGGCAGTAGCAGAAATAGTATGGTTATAACCGGTATAATTTGACCACAAATTATCTAAAGAACCTTTGTTTGACATGGATGATTGAGAAGCAGATTCAGGATCTCTATACTGGAAACTGGTAATATCATATTTATCATAACCGAAACGTCCGGCAATTTGCAACCATTTTAATGGAGAATAGTTAACAGCTAAGGTTCCAATATATCTGTTCTGATCATCTCTTGAAACATTTTTATTTACAGCAAAGAAAGGATTATCTGTTTCTGCAGTACCTACACTTAATCCTGCATCCGCAGCATCGTTGTTTGCAAGATATAAGTATCTTTTGTGTCCGTTAGCTAATAAATAGTTCTGTGCATTATCTGTTGTAGGCCATAAGAACAAATTCAATAGATAACCGCCCGCACCTTTCATGGCTTTATCATTATTACTCTTAATAAAAGCAACTGAAGGTGTAATTTCTAAATTGGTTCCAATTCTAATAGTATTGGTAATTTTAAAATTATATTTGGTAACACTGGTATTTGGAACAACACCTGATTGATTGTAATAAGAACCGGTAATTCTATAATTAGATTTTGCAGTTCCAAAATCAATCCCAATATTATGCGTTTGACCGCCTGCAGTTTGAAAGAAATTACCAACATTATCATAAAAAACCGTACCAGGCGTATATGCAGGCCCAAAAGCACTGAAAGTTGCAGAAGCAACACCATTTAAGCCATTTTGATAGCCGTTAAAAGTAGAAGGCATTCTTTGTAATTTTTGAAACCTGAAACTGTTATCATAAAATACATTAAACGTTTTTCCTTTTGACAGTTTTGCTTTTCTTGTAGTAATTACAATGGCACCATTACTTGCAGAACTACCATATAGTACAGTAGCTTCAGGCCCTTTTAAAACAGTAATTGATTCTATATCATTGGGATTAATATCGGCAATTCTGTTTGTAAAGTCGTTTGATGTGTTATTTTGACCCGCTGCTGCAGCTACGTTTGCTGTTGCATCCACAGTAGAATTATCTATAATAATACCATCCACCACAAATAATGGCTGGTTACTTAAAGACATAGAGTTAAAGCCACGAAGCACTATTGAAGAAGATGCACCTGGAACACCACTTGTTGCAGTAACAGTGGCACCGGCAATCCTTCCCTGTAAACTATTCACAAAATTTTCTCTTTGGGTTTCCTGAATATCTTTACCCTTTGCCGTTTGAGCAGAATAGCCCAATTCTTTGGAATTTCTTTTTAAATCCATGGCTACTACAACTACGTCATCTAGCTCAGCAGCTTTTGCTTTTAAGCTAATGTCGAGTGAATTACCATTTACAGTAACTGTGTTCGCATCATAACCAACATAGGAAACGGCCAAAGTTTGGCCCTTTGACGCTTTAATGGTAAATACTCCTTTCTCATTTGTTTGAGTAAGTGTTGTAGTACCTACAACTTTAATTGTAACTCCGGCTAATGGAGTTTTTTTATCGCTGTCTTTTACCGTACCTGTAACGGTTTGACTTTGCGCTTGCGCTGCGAAAGAGAAAATGAAAAGTAGCGGTATCACTACCTTTACCAGCAATGCGGATCTTCTCATAAACGGGGTTTGGTTTTGGTTAAAAGTATAAAAGTCTTTTCCTATAGCTTGCTTCAGTCTTGATATCTCACAGGTTGGATTCAGAATAAAATTAACAAATACGCAAAAAACCGCAACTATTTAATTATATTTTAAAAAACTGCCAATTAACGAATCGTTAAAGTTTATTTTACACAGAATTACGAATTTATTTCAATATCCAGAAAAGGATTTGATGAAAGTTGGGAAAATTTTTTTTTTACAAAAAAAGCTGCAAAAAGATGCAGCTTTTTAAATATTTCTGTTGCCTTGGGCGGTTTTACATAATCTTAAGGCCTTTCTGCAAATAGGAATTTAATTGTACATCCCCAGGTTCTAATTCTGTTATTAAAAGGTCTATTTTGTTTAAAGAACATACCTGTAACCTTTGAATCGTATTCAATTTTTCTGATATAGCGAGAGAAACTATTTTATCGCTGCAATCAAGCATTGCTTTTTTAACCTCAATCACTTCCCATTCTAAATCGGTAATTCCACGTTCTGCATCAATACTGTTTGTTCCCATAAAACAGATGTCTGCTTTTATTTCACCCAGCCTTTGTACCACTTCTGCTCCAACTGCAATCTGTGCACTTTTTAATAATTTGTTTCCCAAGAATATAACTTCACAATTCGGATGATTTAGCAGTTCCAATGCCGTTGGCAAGCTAACTGTAATAAATGTGGCACTTAATTCCGGAGGTAAGCACCTCACCAATTCGAGAATTGTTGTGCCGCCCGATAATACTACAAACATTCCATCTTTAATTAAAGAAACAGCTTTGCGGGCTATCACTTCTTTTTCCGGGCGGGAATAGATATTATTTTGATGCAATGTAAAGTGGAACGATTTAGATAATGCACCACCATGCACTTTTGTAAGCTTACCTTCTTCATCCAATTCCTGCAAATCTCTTCTAACTGTATCTTCAGAAACATTCAATTGAACACATAAATCAGACGATAACACCTTGTTATGAATGTTAATTTGCTGAAGGATATAACCGTGTCTTTCTTTTTTGAGCATAATTTAAAGGTAAAAGCAGATAAAATATGAAGCAAATATTATTTTTTGGTCGCCGCTGCCTGCTACAAATTGAAATATTTTTTTATCAATTCTTTTTCCTGATCATTTCCTTTTCATTAAAAAAATAAATATCACTGTTTGATTAGATTTATATTCGCAAACCAATCCATGATTACTCCCAACACCATAGAACAAATTAAAAACCGCATTGATATTATTGATGTGATTGGCGAGTATGTGAAGCTTAAAAAACGTGGTGCCAACTATTTAGGCAACTGCCCTTTTCATAATGAGAAAACACCTTCTTTTACAGTTTCTCCATCAAAAGAAATTTATAAATGTTTTGGTTGTGGCAAAAGCGGCAATACCATTACCTTTTTAATGGAGCACGATAAATTGAGTTATGTTGAAGCATTGCGTTGGCTTGCAAACCGCTATGGCATTGAAATTGAAGAAACCGAAACAACCCCGGAACAAAAACTTTTACAACAGGCATCGGATAGTTTATACGTCATTAACAATTTTGCACAAAAATTTTTTGACGATCAATTATTTAATACAACAGATGGGCAAACCATTGGTTTAAGCTATTTAAAAGAACGTGGCTTTAGAGAAGATACGATAAAAAAATTTCAAATAGGATACAATCCGCAACAAAGAGATATACTCGCAAATGCGCTGATAAAAAATCAATTCAATAAAGAACTTTTACCTAAAACAGGCTTGGTTGTTGTAAGAAATGAGACCGAGTTAGTTGATAATTATCGCAACCGCATCATCTTTCCTATTCATAATAATACCGGGAAAATTATTGGTTTTGGCGCAAGAGTAATTGGCAAAGCAGATAAAGCTCCTAAATACATCAATACCCCGGAAAATGAAATTTATATTAAGAGTAGAGTGCTGTACGGGATTTATTTTGCCCGTGTTGCGATTGACAAATTAGACGAATGCTTATTGGTAGAAGGATATACCGATGTTGTAAGTCTTAGCCAGGCTGGCATTGAAAATGTGGTGGCAAGTGGCGGCACTTCGTTAACGACCGAA
>Ga0182038_10001107_pt1 | contig 14011 bp, 7 predicted proteins | sample sta12Can44000108_FD_125976 | JGI IMG/M metagenome (GOLD analysis project Ga0182038, IMG submission 125976) | Lab enrichment of tropical soil microbial communities from Luquillo Experimental Forest, Puerto Rico - statanox.12C.anox.44.000.108 | ecosystem: Environmental > Terrestrial > Soil >...
CCTCTAGAAGATAGAAACCATACTGTCTCACGACGTATTTAACCCAGCTCATGTAACTTTTTAATCGACGAACAGTCGTACCCTACATAGTTTCTGCATCCATGAGGATAAGTTAAGCCGACATCGAGGTGCCAAACCGCGCACTCATTTTGTACACTCTTGCGCAAATTAGCCTGTTCAACTTGTTATCATAATTATTTATTTCCATTCTTTACAAAACGGTTCAGACTATTTCTTCATTTTTTTTATTATGTATTAATTGCAATTATAAAAATCTTTTATTATTTACCGCTAATTCAACCTTTTACTGCAAAAGCCCCAATACGACGTTTTGATGTAAACATTGAATATTCTACATTTGGTTTAACATGACCTCTTATATTTATAGAAGACAATCCTTTGTATGAAGAATCTATATTTTTTAATCCTCCTTTTCATTTTATCTTAAATAGAGCTCTATCTGCTCTATAACGTTTAGTTAATCTACCTTTAACTTCTAATCTTATACCTCCCATATTTTTATATTTAATACTATTAAATATAATATCATATATTCTTAAATAATTTTTATCTAAATTAATATTATAATATTCTTCATTTAATAATTTATCTATAGTAGTTTCTTTAAGTATAGAACTTAAACTAATATTTTTAAATTTATTATATAATAAATTTAAGTCTATACTTTTTATTAAATTACTTTTTTCTTTTATTCTATTTACTTTAGGTAATATAGCTTTATTTAAAATAAAATTCATAAGTCTAATTACATTAGATTTCTTATTTTTAATTTTTAGCGTTAATATTTTTGTAAAAATATCACTATTAAAAATAATGGATTTTAAATTTACTATATTAAATTCTACTTTTTTGCTGTAAAATTTACTTAGCAATTCACTTATTTTATATAAAAATCTTTCTTCAAATTTATATTTATTTAAACTAATTTTTAATAATTGTTTTTTAGCTAAAGATATATATCCAATTTTTTTATATAAGTAATCTTTCATTTTAAATATATAAGATATTTTTTCAAAAAAGGATGATATATTGTTAGTATTTTTATATATATCTTGTAATTTAAATTCTTTTAAACCTAAACATTTATTTAATATATCTATATATCTAAATTTAGCTAATAAAGTTTTATTTCCATCCAGTAAATAAAATGATATTAATCTGTAAAAAGGATTATTTAAATCTATATTTTTATATTCTAATAAATTTATATTTTGATTATGTTCTAAATACTTAATTAACGAATTAGAATGTTTAAAATAATATATATTCTTATATATATTTAGAATTTTATACTTATTTTTTTTTAATTTATTTAACAAAGACAATTTTTCTCTATTATATGTATATATTGTTATAACAGCTTTGGAATTTGTATGTTTTATTTCTGCCTTACTTACAAATATTTTATTTAAAGATAAATGTCTAGATTTACTACTTACAAATTTGTTACTAATAATATTTTGATCAAAATATAAATTAAAATAACCCTTTATTAAATTATTTATATTAATATCATATATAGGTATATTTTTTATATTATTATAATTAAAAGCATAAATACTATTCTTTCATTCTTTAGAAATAGGAATAAAATATTTAGTAATTCCTAAATCATTTTTTTTTATATTAAAAGGTATTAATCTACAATTGTTATTTATATTCTTATAGAATATATAAGAATTAAAATAGTTTTTATTATTCATAATTATTTATTATATTTTTCTTAATAAATATTAACATACATAAACAAAAAATGTTGGGTATTAAAAAAGGATTATTGTTAGCATTACTCACCTTATAGTCGTTGAACGATTTTATCTTTTTTAATGCTAAGATAAACTTCGCTTCAAATTTACTTTATTGATTATAAAGTAATCTTTGAAATTAACCCAATATATTTTCAATCATTTTATTATAAAATATTGAAGGACAAACATCCCTAGCGTAGCTTTTCCAATAATCCAAGATCTTTCCTTTTTGTATCTTGTGATCCTATGCCCCGCTTACGCGACTGTAAGATTTGTTGTAAATCAAACAGTAAAGCAAGATTAAGCCATTAAACTTAATAAGTATTAAACATTATTATTATATAATAATTCTAAAAAATCAGAATAAATCTTCATGACTTTTTGTACTTACATCTAATTTCTCTATAGAAAAAATCTTACCTATTTATTAATATATATGTAAATTAATACATAATTTATATAAGATTAAATATAGCAATGCTATATAAAATTACAAACAAAAATAAATAAAGAATTTATTTATTTAAATAAAATTTACAAAATGTAAAAAATTTTTTAGACACACCCATTTACTCTTTGTGGGGTCTGTGCCCCGCATAAACTGTCTCTTAATAATTGTTCCCTCTTTTTAAGGGTTTAATAATATGATAGAAGAATAAAGGTCTTTCAGTTATATTTTATCAATTACCTTATAAACTAAAATTTGTCGGAATCATACTCAATAATTAATAACAGTAAAGCTGCATAGGGTCTTCTCGTCTAACTAGAGGTAAACTGTATCTGCACAGTTAATCCAATTTCACTGAGTCAATCATAGAGACAGCTGTTGTATCGTTACATCATTCATGCAAGACCGCATTTAACGGCCAAGGCATTTCGCTACCTTAGGACCCTCACGTTAAGGCCGCCATTAACCGGGGGTTCCTTTAATACCAAATTTTTGTCAATTTAGTTAATTCGTTAACCAGCCGGCATCGGGCAGAAATCACACTCAATACTTAGATTTATCATCTTTTTGCAAAGTGCTTTGTTTTAATTAAACAGTCGTACAACACTATTTTATGCTTCTTCCTTTTTACTCGTATTAATCGAGACTAATGAGCCCTCCTTATCCCTAAGTTACGGTAGTCAGTTTGCCGAGTTCCTTTATGATTGTTATCTCATTTACGCCTTCGTATTCTCTACTAGCTTACATGTGTCTGTTTTTAGGTACGGTATTATTATTTATGAATAATAAAATATTACTTATTTTTCCTGCACACTTTTCACTTAAAAGTGTTGTTTTTAAAAGTAATAAGATTTTCTCATCATCTTAACCTTAAGGTTAAAAATTTAGAGGCCGTTACTTGTCAAAACCATAAGCTTTAGGCGAGAGTATATAAAAACGAATATTCATTTTATATAATACTTCTTTATTGTTACTCATGTCACCATTCTCACTTGAATTATTCTATAATTTTCTTTAAAAAAGAAAAGTCTAATATTAATTCAACGTTCTGCTACCCTCATTAAATTATAGTATTTATTATAATTTATGGACAAGGTGTCGGTATATTATTTAGATCCGTTAAATTTTCGATGCTTTTAAGATTTAACAAGCGCTCTATTACGAGATCTTTAAATTATGGCTGCTTCTAAGCCCATCTCCTTGTCGACTTATATAAAAACTTTCTTAATTTCACTCAACAATAATTTTGGAACCTTAACTCTTGTTCTGGGCTGTTTCCCTTTTGACATACAACCTTATCATTCTATGTCTGATAATTTAAGATTCATCTTTACCATTTCGAGTCCACATACTCACCGATAAAATCTTCACGATTCCCCGATATATACAAAAATAAAATGTATATTCATATATATATATATATATATGAATATATACATCTTGTCTGAGATTAAGTTCTGTACCTGTTAAGATGTTACTTAAATTGCCTACTATTATAGGTTTCGCAGAAAACCAGCTATCCTAGTCAGTATTGTCTTTCACTCACTTACCATAATTCTTCGGATATCTTTGCAACGATAACCCGTTCGGGCTTTTATAACCCTGATTATAGTAAGATCACTAGGCTTCGGGTCTAACTTTAGACACTTCTCATTATTTTAATGATCGGTTTAACTATGCATTATTGCTCGCATCTAATGTTAACTTGGTGACCCATTATGCAAAAGGTACGCTCTTGCTTTATAAATTCGCTTGAGCTGCTTATAAAACTACTATTTTAAATATCTTTTCCCTCACGGTACTTTTCACTATAGCTCATGTATTATATTTAGCCTTTGAGGAAGGTTCCCCTAATATTCAAACAGTTTTACAACCATTTTACTTATTAAAATAGGCTGTTCTACTTTCATTCACACTAATTATAGAATCTCGTTTGATTTCTTTTCCTGAAGCTAATAAGATATTTCAATTCGCTTCGTTTATTAGTTAATTTCTCTAAGAGTTTATATGTCCATTTTTAAATATAACATAAATTTTTCTCTTTAATACATAGCATAGATATCCATAATAGTCTCTTTATATACTTAAATATTTAATATAAAAATAAAATTTATATCAATTACATTTCTTAAAAATTTTTATATTTGAATAATTACTATTTATCAGGTTACTACGGATCGAACGTAGAATCTCCTCTTCCCAAAAGAGGTGTCGCACCAATCTGACTCTAACCTGTATATATTTAGATATAATATAAAATTTATATAAATAAAAAATATCTAATACGAACATTACTTGATTACAAATATAAATATATATAAATTTATATATATTTATATTTATTAAAAACAGAGAATATAGGATTTGAACCTATGATGAAGCAACTTCATAACTAGTCTCAAGCTAGCCACCTTAAACCACTCGGTCAATTCTCTTTAAAATAAATTCATAATTTATATATAAATGCATACAAAATCTATTTTAATTCTTTCAAGACTCGAACTTGAATATCATTCTTATCAAAAATGCACTTTATCCATTAAGTTAAAGAATTTTCTTCGTGAGAAATAGGTGATTCGAACACCCAACCTTTCGTGTGTAAGACGATTGCTCTACCATTGAGCCAATTTCTCTTTTATTTAATTTCTTTGTTTTATAGTTATAACTATAGCTCCTACCATAGCTAATAACAATATAAAACTAGCTATTATAAGTCACATATTATAATTAGTATACATAATATTACCTATACTTGTAATATGATTATTTTCTGCTAAATTTCCGTCCCAGATTTTACTTGTTACAAAAAATATATCTTGATTACTAAAATCTAAATCTTTAAAATAATTAGTATATTTATTCGAAGATATATTATATAATAAATTATTTAAATAATTATTATAATTACTTAATATTGCTATGTCATAAGGCAATAGTTGAAATAATGGATAATTAAAAGAAATAGCTATAACAATTGCTAAAGGTATACTATTATTAGTATTGCTTTGTAGTTCACTTATTCGAATATTAATTAACATTAAAATAAATAAAAATAAAATAGATACAGCTCCTATATAAACTATTAAATATGATAAACCTATAAAACTTAAACCTAATATTATTAAATAAGAAGATATACTTGCAAATAATCCAATTAAAAATAATACTGATATTATAGGATTTTTGGTTATAATGACAAATATACCACACAAAATAGCAAGTAAAGATATTATATCTAATATATTTGTTATATAACCATTTGTAAAAGTCTCCTTTATTAAAAACAAATTATTCATATATATATAATGACACATATATTACCTCATAGTAAGAGGAAAATTAACTTAAGTATACAAAAATTATCTGTATATATTATACATACAAGAGTACTCAGATTTGAACCGAGAATTTGAAGGTTGAAGCTTCCTGTTATTACCATTAAACTATACTCTTTAAATTATGATATAAATTAAATTTAATGTTAATTAATTTAATTCTTTTTATATTAAATTCACAGAAAGAAAGTAATTCGAACACTTATAGTTATAAAAACTGTCATATAATAAATGACATACACGGAAAGAAAGTGACTCGAACACTTATAGTTATAAAAACTGTCATATAGCAAATGACATACCTTACCTGTGGAAATCTTTCCTAAACACGAACTAGACCGGGGTCGAACCGGCATCTACTCCCGTGACAAGGAAGTCCTTTACCAATTAAGTTACTAATTCTTAATAATATAATAACTCTCTCTTAATTATTTAAAACTAAATTAATATATTTACTTTATAATTAATTCTTATATTATTAAATAATTATATTAGGATTTAACGGATTTGAACCGATTTCTTAATGATTAAAAGTCACATGTATTACCATTATACTAAAACCCTTCAGAAATTTTTAATTAAAAATTTCCATACTTTAAATAATTATAATAATTAATTAAAATAATAGGACAAAATTATTTAAATATAATTATTATAAATAATAATCTTTCTCTTTCAAAAATTTATTGGCTAAAAACTTTCAATATTATTGAACTAAAAAAAATAATATATTTAAGAACCTCAATAATATATAGATATATACAAGAAAAGTCATACTACATCAACAAAATGTCAATATAAAATACCTGCTTCTAATCCCAAATGATGATTATCAGTTAAGTGATAAGCATATATTCTTCATAATGCTACTCCTAAAAAAATTGTTCCTATTATAACGTGAAATCCATGAAATCCTGTTCCAAAAAAGAAACATGTACCAAAAGCACCATCACTTATTGTAAAAGAAGATACACTATATTCAATACCTTGAAAAGCAGTAAATATTATTGCTAATAGTATTGTAACAATAGAACCATATAGAGCTCCATTTCTCTTACCTTGTATTAAAGAATGATGAGCGTATGTTATAGTAGCACCACTCGATAATAATACTACTGTATTAAGTAAAGGTAACTCAAAAGGATTAATTGGTTCTATACCAATAGGAGGTCATTGACCCCCTAATTCAACAGTAGGTGTTAAAGCACTATGAAAAAAGGCTCAAAATATAGCCATAAAAAATAATACTTCAGAAACTATAAATAAAATAACCCCTAAATTTAACCCTTTTTGTACTGCTAAAGTATGATCTCCTAAAAAAGTCCCTTCTGATATAACATCCCGAAATCAAAAAGACATAGATGCAATTACTAATATAAGAGCTATATATAAGAAATAATAGGCATTATAAAAATTATGCATAGATAATGCTGCACTAGTTGTTAAGCTAAATATACACAAACTTGTATATATTGGTCAAGGAGAAGGAGATACTAAATGAAAAGGATGATCTTGAAACTTGCTTCTTATTAAATTAGTCATTTAATACATAGTATTATAATTAACAATTATTTTAATTTATATTATCTATATTTATATATAGTTGTTAAAAAATTCTTTAACTTATGGATATGTATAAAGTCAATAGTATATAATAAAACTATTAATAGCCTCTAAGATGAATCGAACATCTATCATAATATTAACAGTATTATGCTCTACCGTTGAGCTATAGAAGCATATTATTTTTTTATTTAATAAGACTTATTAAAAAATTTGTTTTTATTTATATAATTAAACAATTAATTTCAATATATTTAATAAATGTAAAACAAAATTATATATATTTTTATATATTTGTTTATTTACGATAAAAAGATTAAATAGGAGACAAGAGATTCGAACTCTTAAAACAATTATTGTATCAAATTTACAGTTTGACCCTCTTTACCAATAGAGGAACTCTCCTTAATGTATACATACATATACATATATCATATTGTTAAACTTGATAAGTCCCGTGCAACTTCCACTACACGAACCGTATTTCGACTTAACACTAATCAGAGTCATGCATACGAAGAATTCCACTAAAACATTTAAATCTTATACATTTACTTACTTATAATGAAAGAGCAAACTTATTGCACACACTCCTTTCAGCATGCGACGAGTGGTTAGTACCAATCCGAGGTTGTATTCACCGTGACATAATGATTCACGATTACTAGCAATTTCTTATTCATACAGCCGAATTTCAGGCTACAATCCATATCTGATTTTATCCTATTTTTTGAGATTAGCTAAAATTTGCATTTTCGCATCTCTTTGTTTAGGAATATGTGGCACGTCTATTGCCCACAATATTAAGGCCATGATGACTTGTCTTGATCCCTTTTATCATATTCAATATACAGACGAACTGCTTTATCATAATAAAATTTTTACAAATAAAGCAAGGGTTTACGTTAATTCCATGGACCGAACCACAGTTTCACAACATTAACTGAAGACAGCCGTGCAACGCTTGTATTAATAATAAAATATAATAAACATATTTCTTCTTTATCTTAAATAAAAAGATAATATATTATTTATATTCAAATTGTGGTAAGATTTTTCGTGGATCATCGAATTAAATAACATACTTCACTGCTGGTGTCAGAAACGGTCTAGTGATTTCAGTTCCTATGTTGCCATATTACTCTTGAGGTGAAATGCTTACACTTTCATTTATAGACTAAGTATGTATAACCTAACCTATGGCATTCATAATTCTCTGCAAAGACTACTAGGGTATCTAATCCTGTTCGTGCTCTGTGCCTTCGTTCTTCGACGTCAGTTTTTACATAAAAGATTGCTTTCGCCTTAACCAGTCCCCTAGGTATCAACAAATTTCATCTCTCCACTCACAAGTACGATCTCCTTATATAAAACTCTAGAAAAATTATTCCTTATTAAGGTTAATTTTTCCGTCTGAGTACCCTTTAAACCTATTAAAGATGAATAACACTAGTCTCTTACGTATTACCGCGACTGCTGGCACGTAATTAGTCAAGACATATATACATATTGTCATCATCAATTATGTATTCAGAAATTTATTCGATAAATCGATTTACCCATCGCTCTTAGATATTATTCTAAGGGTGAGCATTCCTCCAAATTGCCAGTTCAGCCCTTAGGCCATTGACCAAAATTCCTCACTGCTGTACTTACTTGCCTTGGGATTTTTTCATCCCCAATGTGGTCGATCAACCTTTCAGCTTCGACTAAGAGAATTATTAGCTTGTTAAGCCATTACCTTAACAACTACCTATCCCTATAATATTTCTTATCCTCTCAAAGCGGTTATTACCATTTATTTTTTATAAGGGATTTTCCCCTTTCTTTAAGGTCGGCCGAAAATTTAATACTCACCTGTACACCACTTTTAATTAAATTTTAAGTTTATTAAATTAAACGTTCGATTAGCATGTGTCAAGCATTTGGACAGTGTTCATTCAGAGCCATCACCAAACTCATCTATTTTTCTAATTTATTAAATTTATATTTTATAGATCTTTTATATTGATTTAATTTATTAAATCAATATATGAATCATATGATTAATTTTTAAAGATCAATCATATTTCTTAAAAATTTTTATGAAAAATTAAAAGTTATAAATTTATTTTTACTTAGGATTAATATAAGCTATATCAAGTAATATATCTCTCTTTCTAAATAAAGATTTTATATAGGCTTGTAAGTCCGCAATAAAGTTACATTATTAATATTAAATTATATATTAACTTTTTAATATTTTCTATTAAATACCTTAGACTTTAGTCTACAATATATTTAAATATTTATATAATTTAAGAATTATAGACTTTCCTTAAATAAAAGACTTATAATCACTAAGTATTAAAACATAATAATATAAATTAGTGTAAATCTAATCCATCTTTTATGTAACCACTAGTTAAAACTACAAAAACTTGAGCTTGTATAAAAGCAATACCTAATTCTAATCCTGAAAAAGCAATAATAAAAGCTAAAGGCACTAAACCTAAAAAGAAGAATATAATACCAGAAGTCATAATATTATAAGTGAAACCTGCTAATATGTTTAACAACATATGTCCCGAAAGTATATTTGCAGCTAATCTTAATCCAAGAGAAATATTACGTGCAAGATATGAAATAAACTCTATCAAGACTAATAAAGGTAATAAAGCTAAAGGACAACCAGCGGGAACTAAAAGAGAAAAAAATTCTAATCCATGTTTTTGAAAACCTAAAATAGTTGCTCCTAATACTATAGTGAAACTAAGAGCAAATGTTAATACAAAATGACTTGTAGAAGCAAAACTATAAGGAATCATACCTATTAAATTATTTATTAAAATAAAAATAAATAAAGTATAAATAAAAGGAAAGTAAATTTGACCAGTTCTTGGATTTATTTGATTTATTACTATACTATGTATAGTAGCATATAAAGATTCTTGACTTATTGATCAATTATTACTTACTAATTTATTATAATTTGTGCTTAAAAGACTTAATATTAATATAAAAAAAGCTCCTATTGTTAAATATAATCCTATATTAGTAATAGATATATGCAAATTTCCTAAAATAGGTGCATCTAAACTCAACAAATCTCTTATTTCAAATTGATTTAATGGACTAAGTATTTCTCTATATAAATTATTCAAACTTAAAGTACTCATTTTGTACCTTAAGCTTGCATGATAAGCCTTTAAATATCCATATATACACATAATTATAAATTAATGAAAAGGAAGATTTTTTTTTCATGTATAAAAATTATTTGTTAATAAATAATCTTAGATTATTTATTAATAGAATCATTAAAAAGCTTTGATATAAAAGTACGAGATAAAAACAAACGGACAAATCTTGGTAATATATATTTAGATAATATATATATTGCTATTGTAATAATGGCAAAAGTAAAAGTTATTTCATTTATAAAATAAAAAGGTACTAATTGAGGCATTTTTATTTATTTATTTATTTACTAAATACTTTAATATATTAAGTATTAACGTTAATTACAAAACGAAAAGATCACGATACTATTTATATTATATTTATGTATATTATATATAATATACTAAACTTGAAACAGAATAATGTAAACCATCTAATATAAAAGATGGATATATACCAAAAATTATAGTAAATAATACTAAAACAAAAAGTAAGAAAAATTCTCTTTTTGTAACATCATTTACATTTTCTTCGAAAAATTTACTATATGAACCTCCAAATGCTATTCTATTAAACATATATATTGTATATGCTGCAGATAATATTATAGAAGAACTAGCTAATAATCCTAATAAAGGTAATCTTTCAAATATCCCATAAAGAGACATAAATTCTCCCACAAAATTTAATGTTAAAGGTGCTCCGCAATTACCTAAAGATAAAATGAAAAACAATATAGAAAATAAAGGCATTATTTGAGCCATTCCTTTATAAAAATAAATAGATCTAGTACCAGATCTATCATATAATACACCACCTGCACATATAAATAAACCACTAGAGACAAATCCATGAGCTAAACCTAAAAGTATACCACCTTCTATTCCTTGTATAGTATTACTAAATACTGCTATTAAATATACTGCAGCATGGGATACAGAACTATATGCTATAAGTTCTTTAACATCTGTAGTTCTTAATGTACTAAAACTAGCATATATTATTGTTATTACACCTATAATAAAAACTATATAAGTATAATCTAAAGAAGCCTTAGGTAATATAGGTAAAACTAATCTAAATACACCATATAAACTTAATTTTAATACAATTCCCGCAAGTACTATACTTCCTCCTAAAGGAGATTCTACATGAGCTTTTAGCAATCAATTATTTAAAAAAATAGTAGGAGTTTTTACTGCAAATGCTATAAATATACCACAGAATAAAAATAGTTGCGTAGTATAATCAAAATTAGTTTTAAATAGAGCATCAAAATCTGTGGTTCCCATTATAGAAGACATAGTTAAAATAGATAATAATAAAAATAAGGATCCTCATAATGTATATAAGAATAAATAAAAACTAGCTCTTATTTTATTACCAGATCCAAATAAACCTATTAATATAAATAAAGGAGGCAATATACTTTCAAAAAATATATAAAATAATAATATATCTAAAACCAAAAATACAGCTAGTAATAATGTTTCTAATAATAGCATTATTATTAAATAAGATTTTATATTTTCAGTTATTGAATTTCAATTAGATAATATAGCTATAGGCATTATAATAGTAGTTAGCAATATAAAATATATTGATATTCCATCAATTCCTAAATAAACATCAAAAAAACTCATATCATAATGTTCTTGTACAAATTGAAATTGATTACTACTAAAATCAAACAATATATAAATTATTAGAGATATTGCTAAATTTATAATTGATGCTATAAAAGCAATATTTTTATAATATGTTATTCTTGTATTGTGAGATTCATAAGAAACAGTACTAAAAATTAAAAATATTCCTAATATAGGAACTAATAATAGAGAAGATAATAACATATTTTTACGAACGAATTTAAATATTTCCTAAAATATTTAATCTCAATAAAACTAACATCATAAGTGAAAAATTTCATGATTATATATAGATAAATATATAAGTTTATTTTAAAATAAACTTATATTGATAGGAAATATATTATAACTATATAAAATACAAGGTACTAATATAATTAAAGCAAATATAATAGGTAATAAAACTGTTCAACAAAATGCCATTAGTTGATCAAAACGTATTCTAGGAAAAGAAGCTCTAGCTCAAATAAAAATAAATATCATTATAGAACTTTTTAATCCTAGATTTAAACCGTATAATAATCCTTCTAAAATAGAATTATTTAAAAGACTTTCTATTGAAGATCTTCAATAAAGTATTCAATCTACTGAAAATAAATTAAAAAATATAGAATCCATAAAATTAAATATACTTGAACAATCAATTAATAAATAACCTCCTATAAATAATATACTTATTAATATACACATTAATACTATACTAGCATATTCTGCTAAAAAGAAAAATACAAAAATAACTGCAGCATGTTCTGTCATAAATCCACTAACAAGTTCGGATTCAGCTTCAGCTAAATCAAAAGGAGCTCTATTAGTTTCAGCTATAGATCCTATAAAAAATATAATAAATAAAGGTAATAAAGGTAATAAAAATCAAATAGCCCTTTGAGATTCTACATTAACAGTAATATTTAAACTACCTGTTAACATTATAACTATTAATATAGCTGAACTTAATATTAATTCATAGCTAATTAATTGAGCTGTACTTCTAAGAGAACCTAAGAAAGCGTATTTACTATTAGCACTTCAACCAGCTAGTAATATACCATATGTAGCTAAAGATGAAACCGCTAACATGTATAAAATACCTAAATTAAAATTACTAATTGCTAACCCCGGACCATAAGGTATAACGGCATAACCTAATAAAGAAAAAATTAAGGTAACAATGGGTCCTAAAAAGAATAATATTATATTAGCTTGTGTAGGTGCTACATATTCTTTTAAAAGAAGTTTTAAAGCATCTGCAAAAGCCTGTAATAATCCATAATATCCTACTATATTAGGACCTAATCTTCTTTGCATACTTGCCATTGTTTTTCTCTCAGCTACGGTTACATAAGCTACAGCAAGTAAAGTAGGTACAAGCACTAAAAGAACTTCTATAAGAGATATTAAAGTAGGTGAATATAACATAAAATAAAATAAAACTTTTATTTATTTTTATAAAATAATATATATATATATATATATCTAACTAAATAAATAAAATAAATTAAAAATAATTATCAGTAGAACAATAAATTATTTATTATAGAATCTCATTTTAGAGTCGAACTAAAATCGGAATATTAGAAGTATTCTGCTCTACCCTTGAGCTAATGAGAAATATAAATATATAATAAATTAATATTAATATATCTATATAAAATATAATTAAGACAATTTTGCTTTAATTAAACCGCTTTACCTTTACCTTTACCCTTATAATCTTCTTCCTTTTCAGCACATTCATTATCAGAATTCTCAGTTTGACTTAAAGACTCAGTTTGATCAGATGATTTAGTTTTAGTAGATGATTCAGCTTTAGAAGATGATTCAGCTTGAGATGATTCTATATCTTCTAATAATTCTCTTAATTCTAATTCTTCTTCAAGTCCTGCTAATGTATCAACTAATTCATCAATTGTTGAATCATTACTTTCAACAATAAGTTTATCCACTTCTTTAATAGCTTGTTTTAATTCATCTTTTGTTAATAATTTAAGATCAAAACCTGAAGATTTATCCGTAGAATCTTTATCAAAAGATCCAAAATTTTTTGATGAAGATCCAGAATCTTTTGATGAAGATCCAGGATTCTCA
>Ga0182038_10001108_pt1 | contig 14008 bp, 10 predicted proteins | sample sta12Can44000108_FD_125976 | JGI IMG/M metagenome (GOLD analysis project Ga0182038, IMG submission 125976) | Lab enrichment of tropical soil microbial communities from Luquillo Experimental Forest, Puerto Rico - statanox.12C.anox.44.000.108 | ecosystem: Environmental > Terrestrial > Soil >...
CTTCACGAGAATACTTAATCCATTTTCCGGCGCGATCACCCGATTCCCACATGGTGAGTCTTTCCTTCTGTAATGCACGGCGAAACCCTTTTAAGGTTTTATACTTGCCGGGCCAACTTTCGAACGCTTCCTCGAGACTGACCGATGGCCCTGAGAACAGCTTATTAACTTCCCGTTGTGTGCGCTCTTGCAGGAGCTCTTTGAGCCTGGCTTGGCGGGCGGGCCGATCAATCTCCTTCTGCGCCACTGTGAGCAACAATCGAGCGATCCGAACAGCCTCCCTGGGCTCCCGCTTCGTAAGTTCCGGGTCGAGCGCGACCGCGATCCGTGCCAATTCCACAGCAGTGTATTTCTCGTGAGGTTCGTCCATCAAGTTTTATCGTGCATCGGTACAACGTTCGTCACCACGACCGGGGCGATTTTGAACCAGCTTTTCGCCTGCTCCGGCGTCGCCAGTTCCCTGTAATGCCGGAAAATCATCTGCGGCGACGTGCCCGCTTCTAACGCAACGCGGTTCACGTCTTGAATTTCGGCGAGCCGGTAACTGATGAACGAATGCCGTAGCGCGTTTTGTTTCCATTTAATCTTCGCGTTGTCGGCCGCGTTACGCATCGCTTCAAAGAACCAGGCCTTGCTGTGTGGCCACACACGCGCTCCGCCGCGCGGTCCGATCGCGAGCCATTTCGTGAGGTTCTCGGTAATTGGAACGATTCTGCGCGTCGCCGTCTTTGCTTTATGCGCTGCAACTTCGATAAATCCAGGCCGACGGTCTATGTCCGCCCAATCGAGCCGAAGAATTTCCTCCGCGCGCAGTCCAGCAAATGCAGCGAGCGCGAGACAAGTCCCGAGGTCCGCGGGCGCGTTTTCGAGCAACTTTGCTACCTCCGCGGCCATAAAGATTTCAACCGGCGCGCTCTTCTCGCTGCGCTTTTCTACACCGGCGAGCAAATTAATTTCTTTGGAAAGCCAGCCGCGGTTTTGCGCGAAGGTGAAAAACGTCCGCAGCGTCCGCAGGAAATTGTTGTAACTTCGCGGCGACAACCGCAGTCGTTCGAAGAAACTCGCGACGTCATTCGGTGCGAGCGCGCACACGTCGCAATGGAAAGCTGCTTTGAAAGCGCCGAGTCGATACCGCAAATCCGAAAGGTAAACGGCGCTCACGCCTTTGGCCGTCTTCGCTGCGATCATGGTATCAACTGCATTAGCGACCGATTTGTGTGTAATGCCCCGCCCACGATGCCGTGAGTAGAAGAGTGCTGCGTCGACCAACGAGACGTTGTCGAGAAGTTTCCGCGCTTCGTCGTATTCGATTGCAGCAGCGTCAAGTGGCAACCGATGATCGCGTATCGCTTCCAACGCGCGGCCGTAAACCAGACGATCGCGCCCCGTCAACTGAACCGCGTCAATATCCCCGCGCGACAACTGCGCGGCTTTTGCCTCAGCCTCGGCGATGGCTTCGTTCAAATCGTTGTGGTGAAGCCGGTGACGCTTGCCGCCGATGTGGTAGGCGACGCGGTAGTAGGTTCCAGTCGATTTGCAATCGCGGTAAATCTTCACGGCGCAAGAGCCGCGTTTTACGACAATCGGGAATCGCACTCTTTTCGCATTCATCGCGCTTAACTATGCAAATAATGTCCGAAAAGTGTCCGACTTTGCAAGATAAGATCTGACAGCCTCTGAACGATTTACCTCAGAAGATGAAATGGCGACCCTAACGGGATTCGAACCCGTGTTACCGCCGTGAAAGGGCGATGTCCTAGGCCTCTAGACGATAGGGTCGTAAAGCCGCCCAATATTCCATTCGATTGCCTCAAGGCAACTTCGCGGAATTATCAGCCCGCCGCGCAAAATCGATAATCAACCGAGCGGTGCGCGCGGTCGCGCCGCGATGCACGTCCAGTATCTTTCGCGCGTTCTCGACCATTTTCTCACGATCATACGGGTTCGCCAAAAGATTGGTCATCGACCGCCGCAGTTCAGTCGCAGAGTTTACCTGGATCGCTCCACCTCGCGCCACAAGCGCGTTCGCCAATGCCGCGAAGTTTTCCATATGCGGGCCAAATAAGACCGGTTTGCCCGCCAGAATCGCTTCGGCTGGATTTTGCCCGCCGCAGGCGAGCAAGCTTTTTCCGATGAAGACAACGGTGGCGACGCCGTACCAATCACGGAGTTCACCGGTGGAATCGATCAGTAAACAATCGAGAAATGGATCGGGGGCCGGCAATTGGCTCCGGAGTGCAACGGGGAGCTCAATTTCTTTAAGCTCGCGGAGAACTTCGCTGGTGCGCTCCGTGTGGCGTGGCGCGAGAACAAGGAGAAGATCAACGAAGTCCTCTTTCAAAGCGCGGAATACGTCAGCCAGAACTCTTTCTTCTCCACGGTGGGTGCTTCCTCCGAAAATCACCGTTCGCTTGTCCAAGCCAAAACCGGCCAAAATCTCGCGGGGCAGCTTCGCATCCACGTTCACATTTTCAGGATCGTACTTGATGCTGCCAACGTGTTGGATTCGGCCATGCTCGAGGCCGAGGAGCGCTTTCCACCGCTCGATATCTTCGAGATTTTGGACGCAAATCGCATCCAACATTCGAAGAGTCGGCGCGACAAAACTGCGAAACATCCGAAACCGTTTTTCAGACGTTGGCGACAAACGGGCGCCAGCGAGAATGACCGGGATCTTTCGGTTGTGCGCTTCGGCCACGAGATTCGGCCACACTTCGGCTTCGACCAGGACGATTACTTGGGGCCGGATCACAAGGAAGGCGCAGCGCATAATCGGCCAAAAGTCGAGCGGGCTGTACATGACTTCGATCCAATCCGGCGCGTTCTGATTTGCGAAGGCAAACCCGGTTGTCGTTGTCGTTGTAAGGACACAATACTGGTCCGGCTTCAGAGCGCGAATTTGGCCGGCTAGTTTTAGCGCAATCGTCACTTCTCCGACACTGACTGCGTGTAGCCAAACCGGCTTTTGCCAGTACAACCGCACGCACAGTTGTCGGCTGTAGATTCCGAGCCGCTGACCAAATTTTTTGCGGTAGCCACCACGGCGAAACATTTTCACCAAGTAGCCAGGCAGGAAAAAGATCAGCCCGAGCGGCCAGAGCAGATTGTAGATGAAACGGATCATTCGCGATTTGCGGAAAGAAAGAGAACTTCGGTCGCGCCGTAGGTTTTTTGCCGGTCGATTCGCCAGAGTTTTGTTTTCGGGACTTCTTCCCCCGGGCGTTTTTCCAAGACAAAAACTCCGTCCGCGTCGAGCAAACGCGGTAATGCTTCGTGTGACAACAACTTATCGGTGAACCGCTCGCCGGATTTCATTTTGTCGTAAGGCGGATCCGCGAAGATAATTCGGAATTTGCCACCAATCGCTCCCGCGTTTTTCAAAAAACTGAAAGCGTCTTGCTGGCGAACGCGTCCCAGGAGTTTCGCTTTTGCCAGATTTTTCTCGATCGCGGCACTCGATTGTCGATCGCTTTCGACAAACACCGCGGAATCAGCCCCGCGGCTCAGCGCTTCGATCCCGAGCGCGCCCGTGCCGGCAAAAAGATCGAGCACACGCGCGCCAATCACCATTTCGCCGAGGCTGGAAAAAATCGCTGCTTTCACCCGATCCATGGTTGGCCGAACGCCGCGCCTCGGGGAAGAAAGCCGAACGCCGCCGGCACAACCGGCGATGACTCTCATGGTGAGCTGGCCGGACTCGCCGACGCATTGACGTCAGGAGTCGGCGCCGCCGATTCGCCGACATTTGGTCGCGCTTCCTTCTTCTTCTTCGGCTTATCCCCTTTCCCACTACCCCAAAAACTGTTCACCAAATCCTTTAAATCCCGTCCCACGACTTTTTCGAGCAAGTTCGTTTTCGGCCGCTCGAGCGTTCCGGTCACTTCGAAATCGACTGCGGAATAACCAAGCTCTTCCGTCGGCTGAAAATTTGTCCGAATCGGTTTGAACAACTGCGCCCGAATTTTCTCATTAATGGCAAGCCGCGAATTCAAGTGCAGTTTCCCGCGAAAACTCACCGTACCAGTTGCGGAAAGATGAATATTCTGGGAACGCAAGACCAGTTCATCAATTGTGACCACGCCAGGCGAGAGATGGTATTTCGCCTCGGCCTGATCGAGATGGAGTTGCGTCAGTTCCTCGATTTGAAAGAGCTGCCCGAGCGCAACGAGCAAATTATATTGTCGAAGCTGTCCGTCCCTTAAAAAAACTTCACCGCTGCCGGCCAGCGCTTCTGGGTCGGTCGTCTTTCCTTCGGTTCGCAAACTGCCCTCCAATTTCCCCTGAAGCACGCCGCTCGGCCCACCGGCTTCCGAAATAATCTGGTCGGCCTGGACGCCGCGGAATTTCATTTCAACGCGGAACGGCGACTCGTCCGCTTCCGGTTGCATAGTAAAGCGGCCATTAAGATCACCGCCGCCAACGTGCGCCGAAATCTGCGCCACATCGAGTCCGTTTTCATCGTAGCGAAACGGCGACCTCAACTGCTGCAGGAAAAAACGATCACGCAACGAAACCCTGGCCACGCGAGCGTTGCCATGTAACGCAGCAGCGCTGATGACACTCGCGCGAAAACCAACACCTTCGAAGTTTGCCACCGGTTCGTTTGTCCGGTCGACGAAACGAAAAGAGCCGTCGCTGACACTAACTTTGTGAATCTCGGGTACGAACGCGGCCGGCGCATTTCCCTTGTGACCAACCGAAAGCGGGCGCTGTTTTGGGGGCGCTGCAGTCGCGGCCCCTTCGGCGCGAGTCTGCACACTTTTGAGTTCCGCGGACGACGCGTCTTCAGGCTCCGCCGCAACGATCGGCGCGTTTTGGGCTCGCTCCTGGCGCAAATCTGGCAATCTCCATTTTCCATCAGCGTTCTGCGGCCAAACTACTTTCGGATTGACCAGCGAAAGTTCCCTCACCACGAGTTTTCTCGAAAAAAGCGAGAAGAGGGCAATCCGCAGCCCGAAGTCTTTCGCTTCGAGAAAGTTCACGCTGCTACTCGTAGCTACCTGGGCCATAGTGATGTCGCTGAGTTTCAGTCCGCTCCAGGGCGTGACGCTGATTCGGCCAATTTTCAGCGCAGCGCCAAACCGGTGGCGAAGTTCCTGCTCGATCCTTGCTTGAGTCCCTTGCGATTGGACATACAAATTGAGAGCGATGAAAACGGCCGCGGCCAAGATCGACAATCCACCGAGCAGGATCAGTACGAAGCGTCCAAATTTTTGCACGCGGAGACGTTACGCAAGGCATGTTTGAAGAAAAGATGAAACGGGAACTGGCCCGAGATGAGTAACACCCTCATCATTCTGAACCCGGCGGCGCAGAGCGAGCGGGCGCAGCGAAAACGCGCCCAGGTGAAATCCTTGACCAGAGGTTGCGCCTTTTACTCCACGACTCGCACCGGCGAAGCCGAAGTAATGGCCCGGCGCGGCGTGACGGAAGGTTTTAAAAAGATCGTGGCGGCCGGCGGTGACGGGACCATCAACGAAGTGGTCAACGGTTTGGCCGGGACAGACGCCACGCTTGGTCTTCTGCCAATCGGAACAATGAACGTTTTTGCAAATGAGCTCGGTCTTCCGGTTCATGATCTCGAACTTTGCTGGAACGTCATCCAAAGCGACAGCACCCGAGCTGTCGACTTGCCAAAAGCCAACCAGAAATTTTTTGTGCAACTGGCCGGGGTCGGGCTCGACGCTCAAGTCGTCCAGGAAACGAGCGCGCAATTGAAAAGGAATTTTGGACCGCTCAGTTACTTGATTTCCGCAGCTCAAATCGCGGCGCGTCAGCCGCCACGGTTGTTTATTCAATCCGAAGACACGCTGGTTAAGGAAGGATCGTTCGTTCTTGTGGGCAATGGACGTATGTACGGAGGCCCATTCCCGTTTTTCAAACACGCGGTCATCGATGACGGAAAATTGGATGTGATTGTTTTCAAGAGCCTCGGTTACCTCGAGATTATCAAATATCTCCAAGATGTTGTGTTTAGCTCCGACATTCGTGTTCCCGAGATCGAATATTTCCAGACGCCGAGGCTGCGGGTGGAAAGCGATCAAACAGTTCCAGTCGAGCTCGACGGCGAACTGGTCGGCAATTGCCCGGTCGAATTCAGCCTGCAGGAGCGATCGCTGCGCGTTCTTGCTCCGGCTTAGATCGACAGGTGCGGGTGCGCCGGACGGCGCGGAAAATTGAAATTCCGCTGACAAGAAAATCGCGTTGCGATATTCTTAAATGGTGCGGCTTTCGCGGGGAAAACCATCTTTGTTTGCGCGGCCGTGGCAGGAATGCAGACGTGGCGTGGCGGTGGCGCGATGCTGCCGAACATGAGCGCGGGCTGAATTCAGCGAACAGGAAATCAATCCCCCTGTCGGTAAAAATTTCGCGGAGCCGAATCCAAAGTTTTGACCCGCGCGGAGCGTCGCGTTCCTCTCCAAGGCGACGGAAAAGGTTGCCTGATCACGCAGCGAGCGATTCATTAGAATTTCGCCAAGTTTCGCGGCATCTTTCGCTCCATGGAAGCCGCGGCATGGATCAAGAAGAAATCTGCGGCTTCGCTTTACCCGACGCAGGTTGAGACAACACTGATCCAACTGAATACGGCGTGGCCACGAGACGCGATCGAATTACAGGAAACAATTGAAAATTTTCCGTTGGGCGAAGAAGCGCTGCTTCGCCTTTTCGCTCTTTCAAGCACTTGCGCTGCGCGGATCTTCCGAACACCGTCGGTTGTGCTCTGGCTTTCTGAACCGGAAATTTGCACACGGGGGCGAAGCCGTGCGGAAATGGCGGTAGCCCTTGACCGCCTCGTCGAAGATGATATCGGGGCGGATAACTTTCGCGCGCTGCGCCATTGGAAAAATCGGGAAATGACCCGAATCGCATTGCGCGAGTTGGCGAATTCTGCGGCGCTCGAAGAAACGACTCTCGAATTGTCGCAACTCGCGGAGATCTGCGTGCGGGAGGTTTTTACACATTGGAACTCAAAATTGCGCGAATTGTCGGGCTCGCCCGCGGCCGAATTTGCCGTCCTCGCTCTCGGCAAACTCGGCGGGCGCGAACTGAATCATAGTTCCGACGTTGATCTTATCTTTCTTTACACCGAAGAAGGCGAACTTTCGCCGCGCGTTTCGTATCATCAATGGTTCAATCGGCTCTCTGAAAAAATCCTGGAAACATTTTCCACGCCCGATCCGGAGGGCGCACTTTTTCGAGTCGACCTTCGTCTGCGACCGGAAGGAGGGGCTGGCCCGCTGGCCCGCTCACTCGAGAGTATGGAAAATTATTATGCCGGATTTGGCGAAACCTGGGAGCGGATTGCCTTGATTAAAGCGCGCGGCATCGCCGGCGATCGCGAGCTCGCTTACGAGTTCCTCCGCCAACATCAGCCGTTCATTTATCCACGAAGCCCGACGCCGGATTTGCTCGACGAAATCGCAAAGATCAAAAGAAGGATCGAACGCGACGTGGTCCGAACGGACTCAGTGGAGCGCGACCTCAAGCTCGGCCGGGGTGGAATCCGCGAGGTCGAATTCGTCGTCCAGACGCTGCAGTTCATTTACGGCGGACGAAATGCCTTCCTCCAGAACACCAGCACGCTCGGGGCCCTGCAAGCTCTGGCGCGGCTCGAGCTGATTCCGCGAAACGAGGTTCTCGATCTTGATCGAGGTTATCGATTTCTCCGCCTGGTTGAGCATCGCCTGCAAATCGAAGCAGAACAACAAATCCACATCGTCCCGCGCGACTGCGCAGCGCTCGAGAGACTCGCACGCGGCCTCGGTTTTGAATCGGCCAAGCGTTTCAACGCCGAGTTGAAAGAGCATATGCAAAATGTTCGTTCCATCTTCGATCGGGTCGTTTCGTCCACCCCGACGCAAGCAACGGCGCCGGATTTGAGATTGTTTAAGGACGAAAAATCAGCCGCGCGATTGCTGAGCGATTTGCTACGGCCGACCTCCGCCTCTCATGTTGCGCCGCGAACCAAACAGATTTTCGCAAAATTGCGCCCCGCATTGCTCGAGCAAATTGCGGGAGCCGCGGATCCGGACGCAACGTTGAATCAATTCGTTCGCTTCGTCGAAGCTTACGGACTGCGTGGCCTGCTCTTTGAATTGCTGGCGACAAATCCCACTCTGCTCGAATTACTAACTAAGACCCTGGATCTAAGTCGGTTTGCCGGCGATCTGCTAATTCGACGTCCGCAACTGCTCGAGGAAATTACGCGCGATAAAAGCTTTAACAAGCCTCGCTCGATCCCCGAGCACCTTGCCCGGCTGGAATCTTTCGGCTGCAGCTCGACAAATCTCGATCCCGTTCGCGCCTATCGGCAACGGCAAACGCTCCGCATCATCATGCGCGACGTGCTCGGTGTCGCAGACGCGTCGATCATTTTCGCGGAGTTGTCCGATTTAGCCGAGGCATGTCTCGCTTTTACGAACAAACTGGTGAGCGGCGAAAATCTTACGATTGTCGCGCTCGGTAAATTCGGCGGTCGGGAATTAAGTTACGGCGCGGACCTCGACCTGGTTTTTGTCGGCGAAGACACCCGCGCCGCTCAAAACTTGGTTGCGGCGATGACGCAGCCAAGCGCTGAGGGAACGATCGCTTCACTGGATGCTCGACTTCGACCAGACGGCGAAAAGGGACCGCTAGTCGCGCCCCTGGCCGCTTATGAATCTTATTATCGCGACCGCGCCCAACTTTGGGAAATTCAGGCGCTAACGCGGGCCCGACCAGTCGGCGGTCCGCTTAAAGATGCCTACGTCGACATTGTGCAAAAGATTTGGCGCCACGTTGGTCAACAGCCGGATCTTTTCGCGAAGATCGATAGCATGCTGGAGAGAATTCAGCGTGACCGCAGCAGCGGTTCCGAATTTCGCGATTTTAAAACCGGGATCGGCGGGATGATCGAAGCTGAATTTCTCGTGCAAGCTTTGCAGATGCGGTCGGGAATTTTGGAACCGAACTGGGAGAAGGCATTGCTCGCTTTGCGGAAAGGTAATGTCATTTCAGACCCGGACCGGAACAAGGCGGCCGCAAGCTATGATTTTCTCCGACGAATTGAAACGGCGTTGCGTCGATTCGAAAACAAGAATACCTCGGCACTGCCGGCGACGTCGGAGGAGCAAGCAAGACTGGGGAGACGGATTGGTTACAAAGAGATCGAGCGTTTTGCGAAGGAATATCACACTGCGCGCGAACTGATTCACGTTCTCTATGAGAGATACATCAAAGCGCGCCTAAATTAGACGCCAGCGAGCAGCTTCGCGAGCTCGTGCAACATCAGGAACGTGCCGAAGAGCCCACCGACGATGGTGAGAATGACCAGCCCGAGTATCACGCTGACAAATATTTTGTCGCTCTTGGTTGAGCGGCTTGGAATGTCGAGATGTTCGCGAAGCAACTCGTAATTCCGAGTATTGGCTGTAAACCAAAAAGCGAAAACTGAGCCGACGACCGGAATTATACCGACGACCTCGTTGATCAAGACATTAAGGGCCATGCGGCCGAGCAGGATTTTTGGAACGCCCCGGCGAATGCCATAAACGATAACTGAAACAGAAACCAAGGCAGCAGCGATATCGCCGAACCCGGGAACAAGATCAACAATCGGATTTAGACCGAGCCGCTTCTTCACCCCCGGGATCCGGATCAATCGATCCATTACCAGCGAGACCAACCGAAAAACCGCTTCTATCGAACTGCGCGGTCGTCGATCTTCAGGCGGGAGAACTTCCCATTCGACTTCGCGCAGCGGCGGCGGTTGCCGACCGCCTTCATGTAGCGAAGCTGTCACTTGCGATCGGCGGCCATAGACGGCCGCCACAGTTTAGCCGGGGATCTCTTTCAGCATCTGCGTGTTGGTCGGGAATTTTTTCACGAACATCAGCAGACGTTGAATCGCTTCTTCCGGTTTGTGGCCAGCCAGACCGCGTCGGATCAAATTAATTTTCTCCAACTCCCACGGTTGAAGGAGCAATTCTTCGCGGCGTGTGCCGGAAAGGAAAATGTCGATCGCCGGATATATGCGCTGATCGCTGATTTTTCGGTCGAGCACCATTTCCATGTTACCAGTGCCTTTGAACTCCTGGAAAATTAGCTCGTCCATGCGGCTTCCGGTTTCGATCAAAGCAGTCGCGACGATTGTCAGCGAGCCGGCTTCTTCGGTGTTGCGCGCGGCCGCGAAAATTTTTCGCGGGATTTCCATCGCGCGAGCATCGATGCCGCCGCTCATCGTCCGACCGCCGCCTAACATCGCATTGTTGAACGCGCGAGCCGTTCGTGTGATCGAATCGAGCAGAATGAAAACGTGCTGGCTCGCTTCGACCAAGCGCTTCGCGCGCTCGATCGCGAGCTGAGCAACGCGCGTGTGACTCTTAATGTCGCTGTCGTTCGAGCTGGCGATGATCTCTGCTTTCGCATGTGATCGCTTGAAGTCGGTCACTTCTTCCGGCCGCTCATCGACCAGCAGGATGATTAGCTTCATCTCCGGATGATTCTTTGTCACTGCGTCGGCAATGTGGTGAAGCAGGGTCGTCTTGCCCGTGCGCGGCGGCGCAACGATCAACCCGCGTTGACCCATGCCCAGCGGCGTCATTAAATCCATAATCCGCGTCGTGTAACGATCAGGAACGGTTTCGAGCTTGATCCGCTTGTTGGGATTGATCGTGGTCAATTCTTCGAACGGACGCAGAGCGTGATACTTGGCCGGATCCGCCCCATTGATCGTGAGCAATTTGATCAACTGCGGACCGCGACTGCCCCGACGCGTTTCGCCATAAATCCACATGCCATCGCGAAGCGCATAACGGCGAACGATTTCAGGTGTGACGAAAATGTCCTGCGGCGTCTGAACGAAATTGCGTTTCGGGTCGCGCAGAAAACCAAAACCTTTGCCGGAGATCTCGATGATGCCTTCACCGAACTCTGGTTCACGCTCAACTTGTTCGCCGGATTCGGGCGCGCCTTCCAATGTCTCGGTCGCGACCGGATCGCCACTGGCACCGCCCGGCGCGTCGTTGCGGGACTCGTTGTAAGGCTCGTTAAAATTGTCGTTGCGGTCGCCGCGGTTGTAATAACGCCGCCGGCCATAACGGCGGCGCCCACGATGACGAGGCTGCTCGGGCGGAGCGGTCGTCGATTCGGTTTCCAGCGGTTCCAGCGGCGGCTGGTTTTCGTTTTCTTCGTTCATAAAAGTACGGTGGCGGATTGCTCGCCGGAGCGAGCGCACTGCCAAGATTCGAGGAAATTGCTTTTTCAGGCTGGCAACTTGGCCAGCATTTCGTCGGGAATATCTAGATTTGAGTGGACGCTCTGCACGTCGTCGTCGTCTTCGAGGGCATCACACAACCGCAGCACCTGCCGGGCCACGTCCTCATTGGCCACCGGGACCGTGCTATCAGGGATGAAGGTAAACTTTTGACCATCAGTCGTAACATTCGCTCTTTTGAGCGCGTCGGCTACGGAGTAGAGCCGATCGTGCGAAGTAGTTATAACATACTGATCTTCCTCGGTTGTCAACTCTTCAGCTCCGACCTCCAAAACGAGCTCGAGGAGGCGGTCTTCGTCGATCGAACTGCGCGGAACCATGATCTGCCCCTTCTTGTGAAACATGTATGAAACGCTGCCGGCGCTGGCGAGGTTGCCATTATTCTTGGTGAATATGCTCCGCACCTCCGCGGCCGTGCGATTCTTGTTGTCGGTCGCCGCTTCGACAATAATGGCCACTCCGCCTGGACCGTAACCCTCGTAAATAATTTCCTCGAAGTTCGCGGCTTCGACGCCCTCGCCGCTACCGCGCTTGATCGCGCGCTCGATGTTATCGTTCGGCATACTTTGGGCGCGCGCCGCCTGAATTGCGCTGCGCAGGCGCGGGTTCCCGGCAGGATCGCCACCGCCGGTTTTCGCGGCGATGCTGATCTCCTTCGAAAGCTTGCTGAAGATCTGACCGCGTTTCGCGTCGATCGCGCCTTTGAAACGCTTGACCTTCGACCACTTGCTATGTCCCGCCATATCTGGGGATGTTCGATCTTGCCTAAACCAGTAACTCTTAATTCCAAAAGCACGTCGCGAGAACCGCCAACGTGGAGAAGCTACCCAGCCGTATTCAAGCCGCGCCCGAGCGCTTTGTCAATCCAACTAAGCAGCCCGATTGGCTGCCCGCTTCCGAGCGGTGGCGTCGAGAATGTGCTTTCGCAAACGCAACGATTTGGGCGTCGCTTCCACGTACTCGTCGACGTCGATGTACTCCAGAGCGCGTTCTACGCTCATTCGCAACGGCGTTTCCAGCTGAATGCCCTTGCCCTCACCCTGGCTGCGCATGTTGGTCAGGTGCTTAGCCTTACAGGGATTGACCGGCAAATCTTCGGGTCGCGCGTTTTCGCCGACAATCATTCCTTTGTAAATATTTTCCTGCGGTCCGATAAACAACCGTCCGCGCTCTTGAATACTGTTCAGCGCGTAGGCGGTGCTGGTTCCGGATTCCATGGAAACGAGAACCCCGCGCCCGCGATTCGCGATTTCGCCTTTGAATGGCGCGTATTCTCGAAACAGGTGGCTCATGAGACCTTCGCCGCGCGTCAGATTGACTAAGTCAGTCTCAAAACCAATCAACCCGCGCGTCGGAATGATCGCTTCAACTGAAACCCGCGCGCCGTGATGATGCACCGAGACAACTTCGCCTTTGCGATTGGCCAGAGATTGCAAAACGTCTCCCAATCCTTCTTTTGGAAGATCGACATAGAGATTTTCGAGCGGCTCGAGCACATTGCCCAAATCGTCACGATGAAAAATAACTTCCGGGCGCGACACCATCATCTCGTAACCCTCGCGCCGCATTTGCTCGATCAGGATGGCGATTTGCATTTCGCCACGGGCATGGATCTCAAAGGTGCCGGCGGAATCGGTGTCGTTGACCTGCAACGAGATATTCGTGCGCGTTTCGCGCTGGAGCCGGTCCTTTAAATGGCGCGCGGTGACAAATTTTCCTTCGCGACCCGCGAACGGTGAATCATTCACCAGCATGCGCATCCGAATCGTCGGCGGATCGATATCGACGAACGCAAGCCGCGCGCGTTCTTCCGAATCGGTCAAGGTTTCGCCGATCCGAATTTCTTCGAAACCGGTGAGCCCGATAATGTCCCCGGCTGAAGCTTCTTTGATCTGAACCTGTTCGAGACCGGAATAGGTAAAAATCGCGGTAACGGTGGCGCGTTCCGGCGATCCACCATGATGAAGACAGACAACCGAATCGCCGACACGTACTCGACCGCTTACGATTCTCCCCAGCGCGATGCGGCCGAGATAATCGCTATAGTCGAGATTTGAAACCAGCATCTGAAAGAAAGGCTCATTTGAAATCTGAGGCGGCGGCACCGATTCAACGATTGTCTCAAAAAGGGGTGTCATATCGGTGCTATCGTCAGCTAGATTGCGCTTTGCGAATCCTTCTTTCGCGCTCGCGTAAATGATTGGGAAATCGAGTTGCTCGTTCGTCGCTTTCAATTCGACGAACAAATCGAAGACCAGATCGAGAACCTCATGCGGACGCGCGTGTTCGCGATCGATCTTGTTGATGACAACGATCGCTTTCAGATGATTTTCGAACGCCTTGCGCAGAACGAACCGCGTCTGCGCTTGGGGACCATCGTGAGCGTCCACGACAAGGAGGACGCCGTCCACCATCTTCATGATCCGCTCAACCTCACCGCCGAAATCGGCGTGACCTGGAGTGTCTACGATGTTGATCCGATAGCCATTCCACCGGAACGCGGCGTTTTTAGCGCGAATCGTGATCCCCTTTTCGCGTTCGAGGTCCATCGAATCCATCACCCGCTCCTCGATTTTCTGATTCGCGCGGAAGGTCCCCGATTGCCGCAGAAGCTGATCGACCAGCGTGGTTTTACCGTGATCAACGTGCGCAATAATAGCGATGTTACGTATGTTTTGCATTGCAAACGCTCTTCGCTTTGCGGGGCGGGTGCATCGGCACGCCGAAATAGGTCATGGCAACCGGAGCGGTCCC
>Ga0182038_10001110_pt1 | contig 14007 bp, 10 predicted proteins | sample sta12Can44000108_FD_125976 | JGI IMG/M metagenome (GOLD analysis project Ga0182038, IMG submission 125976) | Lab enrichment of tropical soil microbial communities from Luquillo Experimental Forest, Puerto Rico - statanox.12C.anox.44.000.108 | ecosystem: Environmental > Terrestrial > Soil >...
ACCAGCTAGTACGGATTTGGGAGCTGTGAGGATACGTAGAACTCAGACATTGATTCCGATGCTCCCAGAATTACTGGCTGTGCGGGAAGCATGGCTCGCGGCGGGCCGCTTGGAGTAACGAGACGAACGTTTCGTAATTCGCGGATGGTCGGCAGCTCTTCCCTTAGCCCGTAACTGAAGGTTTGCGCGTTGTTCGACCAGAATGCGGCTTGGCCAATGCCGGTGGTGACGACGGTCATACCCCAGGATCGTACCCTCAGGAAGGTACGTCCCGCTTAATGAGTGAGAGCACCTGAGGCTTGAGCTAGTTCGGCCGTTGACCCCACACCGCCACGCCCCCGCCGCCGAATGCCCAAAAATCCGGCGACCTAAGAAGTGCAAGTGCTTCGTCCAGCCGGTCCACACTAAGCTCTCCCGATTCGATAATTCGCTCGCGCATCTGCTCCGCCGTCAAGGAAAACAATTCCGCAACCGGTGAGCCGCCTTGCAGCACAGAAAAGTCGCCTTCGCCACCGACCTGCCGAAGACCCATTCCCGCCACCAGCCCCGGCAACGCCCGCGCCCAAAAGCAATCGCGTCCGGACGCTTTTACAACGTTTCCGGTCAATGCAACCATAAAATCGACATAGAGCTGCGACGTTGAGGTATGAACCGGAAAGAAGTCAACCTCTTCCAGCAGCAACCATCCACCTGGGCGGAGGGCCTCGATCATCCGGCGAATTGCCACATCCGGTCTCGGAAGATGGTGGAGCAGCCAGCGACTGTGTACGAAGTCAAAGCCATTCTCGGGCGGACTATCCACAGTGATGTCGTGTTTTATGGCTTCAAAGTTAGACAGCTTTATACGTTCGAGCAACTGTATATTGACGTCGGTGGCAACAACTCGGCCGGTTGGCCCGACTTGCTCACACAGCCATGCTGCCACCGAGCCGCCCCCAGCACCTACTTCCAGACACTGCGATCCAGGGGGAATTCCGAGCGCTGTTATTCGTCGTTTTGTAATGGGATCAAGGTATTGCTCGAGCAGAGAAAGTCTGCGCCTAGCTCTGTCCCAGGAATTGTCGAGAGCGTAGTCAGCCATATACCCCCCCAAAAAATAGGCACGTCTCGGTCGGGCGACGTCGTCACGAGACATTAGGCGGCTGCGCCAAGGTAACAAACCACATTGATTGTGGCAAAAGCCTCGCCCGATAGCCTCCAGCAATTCCGCACTTCCGGAACCCAAGAAACTTGTGTTGTTGCAAAAACGAAAGAGGGGTTCTGGTCGAATTGTCGGCAATACGGACGCTGGCCCGAAACGGGCTTCTGGGAAATAGATCCCCGCTAGTCGCCAAGTGGCGACTGATCCTGTTCGCGAATGGCTTGTGAGCTGGCAGGCGGCAGGCGACTGCAACTCGCCACTACGGCGTCAGCGAGGACCTATCCAACGGCAGGCCACATGTCATCATCCTGCGTTTTGCGTCCGAGTAGATCCGGTGAAACCACTGCGAAACGTTTGGCGACTCTCTGAGATCGAACGAGCCACTGGAGGGTGCGTTGACGACGCTACTCGGCGCGCAATGCCGTCACGGGATCCACTCGCGTGGCGCGCCTGGCCGGAAAGTAAGCAGCCAGCATCCCTGCCATCACCAGCAAGAGCACGGCACCCGAAATTACGCTTGGGTCCGTCGGCGTCAGGCCGAACAGCATAGATTGCAGCCATCGCGAAACGACCCAGGCTGCCGGCACGCCGAGAGCTGCGCCCACGATCAAGAGACGAAGCGCCCTGGCGACGACCATCCACTGGACGCCGCGCTGTTGGGCACCTAAGGCCATGCGGATGCCAATTTCCCTGGTCCGCCGAACGACGCTGTACGCCAACAACCCGTACAGTCCGACACATGCCAGAGCAAGCCCGAGCACGCCGAAGCCGCCAGTCAGGCTCGTCATCATGCGCTCCTGCACCAACGTTCGCTCCACCTGATCGGTAAGCGCGTGGACCTCCAGCACACTGGTGGGAAAACTCGGTTGAAGCTGCTTGCGAATCGCAGCCGCGGTTTGGGAAAGAGATCCCGCAGCGCGAATTACCAGGGCGTCGTTACGGGACGCGCGCTGAAAATAGGACACGTAAACGGTAGGGTACGGACGCAGGCGCAAGTTGCTCGTCGCCACGTCTTTCACCACGCCCACGATCTGCAAGTCGCTTGGAGGACTCGTAACCGTCGCCGAGAGATACTGGCCCAGCGGACTCTGATTGGGAAAGTAGCGCGCCGCGAACGCCTGACTAACGATGGCGACGCTGGGCGCCCCTTGGTCGCGCTCGTCAAAGTCGCGGCCCGATATCAGCGGGGTTTGCATGGTAGCGAAAAAACGGGGCCCGACCGCGATAAAGATCGCATTGTCCCGCTGAGGAAGGGACTGCCCTTTGGGAAGCGCCGCTTCTGACCACGTCGAACCACTCAGCGGCGTGTGGCTGGAAATACTCGCGGACACGACTCCCGGCAATTGCCGGACGCGGTGCAGCAGAGCGCTGTAGAACTCGCGCAAACGAGCACCACTATAGCCCTCTCGCTGCCCGTCGAGATTCACCACTAGGACGCCGTCGCGCCGGAAGCCCGGATCTACATTCAGAAGGTTCTGGAGCGTCCGGACGAACAAGCCGGCGCCAACCAGGAGGAGAAGCGCAAGAGCCACCTGTGCGGTGACCAGCGACGATAAAAGGCCGGATCGCGAGCGTGTGACGCGCGTGTCATCCTTGATGACCCTCGAGCCGCCGATCGCCGTGGTCTGAAGAGCGGGAGCCAGTCCGAACAGGATGCCGTTGGCAATCGCGACGGCGCCAGCAAAGCCGAAGATGTGCCAGTTCGGCGTCAGATCGAATACGATGGGCGTGTCCTGGTGGAATCCGGCGCCGGACAGCGTGTCGACCAGAAAGCGCGACGTCAGCCATGCCAGGCAAACGCCGAGCGCCGCGCCCAGCACGGAGAGCAGCGTGCTCTCTGTCAGAAGTTGCCGGACAATCCGCCCGCGGCCCGCTCCGATGGCAAGTCGCACGGAAATCTCCCGTTGGCGCGAAGTAGCGCGCGCCAGCAACAGACTGGCGACATTAGCGCATGCGATTAGAAGCACCAGAGCCGTCACCGCCATCAGGATCGTAAGCGGCCGCTCGAATCGTTCACGAAGGTAGGTGTAACCGGTTCCGCCAGGAGACAATACGAACACCGATTCCGCCATCTCCCGCCGTTGCGCGGCAGGCCAGCCCTTACTGATCACGCGTTCCGCGATTTCGGGCCACACGGCGGATAAGTGTGCCTGAGCCTGGCCAACGGAAACGCCTCCCTGTGGCCTTGCGAGAACCCGTAACCAGAAGTTCCCCGGACCGAGCAATGCGGCAAACGCCGGCTCCAGGCTGGGCAGCGCGGCCGTCGCCATCGTGATATCGGCCACGGCCCCCACGTTCGCTCCCTGGAAGCCGCGGGGGCTCACGCCTACGATCATTACAGGATGGTTGTCTACCGTAATGGACAGACCGATCACGTCCCGATTGCTCGCAAACTGGCGCTCCCAATATCCATAGCTGATCACGGCTACCAGTGGCGCGCCGGGCCGGTCATCGGCGGGTTCGAGCAGGCGTCCCAATGCCGGGCTCAGGCCGAGCGTTTCGTAATAGCCCCCGGTAACCCACGCTCCCGGAACCCGGGTGATCGACCCGCGTGGGCCCACGTCAAAGACGGCGCCACTGAAGCCGCCTGCGTTGGTGAAGATTTCCTTCTGTTCTGCCAGCGCAGCGACGATAGCGTTGGAGAAACTCTCGCTCGGAGTCTCGACGCGGCTCCCGGACCGCAGCTTGACCTGCACCAGTTCCTGTGGGTTATGAACCGGCAGCCATCGCAACATGAGAGCATCCATCAAGCTGAAGATTGCGGTATTGGCTCCGATGCCGAGCGCCAGCGACAGCGCCGCGGTTGCAGTGAATCCAGGATTGTGGCGCATGCTCCGGAATGCATACTGCACGTCGCGATACAACTGATCGAGCCACGTCCAGCCCCAGACCGCACGCGCCTCCTCGGCTGCTCTTGTCAAGTTTCCCAATTCGCCTGCCTCAGCGATTGCGGCGAGGGATTGCAGTTCCTCGCTCATGTCCCTTTCTTGAGCGTGCCGATAGGAGGGCAGCAGATATTTGAGTCTTTTCCAGAAGGTCATTACTCACGCTCCTCCGGGACCGGACCCATAATCCGTGCGACCGCGGACACGAAGTCCGCCCATTCCGAGCGTTCTCGTCGAAGTTGTTTGCGTCCTGCCGGCGTCAACCGATAGAGCTTCACGCGTCGGTTGTATTCCGAAATCTCCCACTTGGCGGCAATCCAGCCCTTTAGCTCAAGCCGTTTCAAGGCCGGATAAAGTGAGCCGAATTCAATGTCGAGCGCTTCCCCCGAATTGTTGCGAATCGCCTTGGCAACCCCATAGCCATGTAGCGGGGCGATTATCAATGTTCGGAGTACCAACATGTCCAGCGTGCCTTGCAGCAGATCCATATGGAGACATCCTATATGAAGACACACATAATAACAAGCCCAGGGCCGTGCCCGGTCTATCTGCGTAATCGGCCGACGGTCTCAGAAGTGAGTTGGAGCGAGCAAGCCCTCGCCCTGAATCCAGCTTACACCGGAGCCCACACCTTCTATGCTTTTTATCTCAGCTCTCTCGGGCAATCAGAGGAAGCCCTGGCGGTTGCGAAACGCGCCCTGGATCGCGATCCTGCTTCCCCCGCTGTCAGCCATAGACTGGCGGTGCAGCTTTACCTTGCAAGGCAATTTGACCAGGCGATTGAGCAGGCTCATAACACGCTGGGGATGGATGCGCATTTTGCCATTTCGTACCAGGTGCTGGGAGAGGCGTATCTCTCGCAAGGAATGTACCGAGAAGGTTTACTCGCGCTGGAACAGTTCTCCGCGCTAAGCCGAACCAGCGCCACCTCTCGCGCCCTTCTTGATACTCGCATGCTCGATTAGGCGAGCACGGTACTGCGCTACGGCTCATCGAGGAGCTTGACGCCGCTTCGCAGCATGGTTTTGTGCCTGCTCTCCTCTTTGCGGTGGTTTATACCGGACTGGATGACCAAGATCAGGCCTTTAGTTGGCTCGAAAAGGCTTACGAGGAGCGGTTCTATCGTCTCGCTTACCTCAAAGTGGAGGCCCTCTGGGACCCCCTTCGCTCCGATCCCCGGTTCGCCGACCTGCTTCGACGTGTCGGCATCCCGCCGTAAGCTTATTTGATCGACAAATAGTCTATCGAGTGCCGTCCTCGCCCGCTTATCAGTCTCACGACAAATCAGCGCCCTCATTTGGATGTGCAACGGGCAAACCGTACACGTGCAAGCAGGATTTGCCATTGATCGATGTGCAATGGGTCTCGCCGCGCGGAGCCTCTATTAGGCCAACGGCGCAAGCGACCATGCCATTTTGCAGGCACGGAAGCAGCATCCTGGTTGATTGAATGACGCTCCTCCTCACCGCACTTTTAGGTTAAGGCTCATCAGAACACTCCCTTCTTTTGCCTCTCACCAAGGGATTGAATCAGCGCCTCCTTTCGGCAAGGTCCGGATTAACGTAAACGGCAAGGTCAGCCCGCAACCTTTGTGGAGTGGGCTATTCGTGCCGCAGCGCAACCACCGGATCAACTTTGGTGGCACGCACCGCGGGGATATAGCTTGCGACGAAGGCGACCGCCAGCAACAGCAGCGAGACAGCTCCCAGCGTCTGGAAATCGGTTGAGCCAACCCCGTACAGAACGGAATGCATCGCCCGCAACATCAGAAGGGCCAGTGTGACTCCGATACTCATACCAATTAGCGCCAACGTCATGCCTTGCCGTAGCACCATGGTGATGACATTCAACGGACGCGCGCCGAGCGCGGTGCGGATCCCCAGCTCTTGCGTGCGCTGGCTCACTGAATACGAAATGACGCCGTAGACGCCCACGCTCGCGAGAATCAATCCAAGCAGACCGAATGCCCCAACCAGCATTGCGCCAAGCCGCGCTGGCAGCAGCGGTTTGCCATAGCGCACATGCGAGTCCATAGTCGTGACGTCATAGAGCGGCAGCGTAGAATCAAGCTGTTGCGCTTCTTCGCGCACGGCTGCGACCAATCCCTGCGGATCGCCTTCGCTGTACACCAGCAGCGTGGCCGACGATTGATACTTTTGTGCCAGCGGAAAATAGATGTAGGGCTGCGGTGGCTCATACAAGAACATGTACTTCCCCGTGCCGGTCACACCCACGATCTGAATTTTCGGACCGCTTCGGTCTGTCTGAAACGTCTTACCCAGCGGATCTTGTCCAGGGAATATTTTCTTGGCGAAGGCTTCATTGACGATCGCGACGCGCGGCGCAGTGGCATTATCGCGCTTCGTGAATTCCCTGCCCTGCACCAAGTGCACACCGAGCGTCCTGAAATATTCTGGCTGGACAGAATTGCAGAAGATGCTTTCACCTTTGGACTTGTCTGTGGCGGCTTGCCCCTCCGGGTATACGGAGACCGCGTTGGCCTCATAGCCCATCGGAATCACCGCGGCAATGGCAGCATCGCGCACGCCGGGATGCATTTTCACGTGATCCCGAAGCTGCTCGTAGAATTGCTGCCCGCGCTGCTCCGTGTAGTTTTGCAAGCGCAGGTCCATGGAGGCCATCAATGTGTGATCCACGCGGAAGCCCATGTTTGTATGTGCGGAATTTTCGAAGCTGCGAACGAAAAAGCCGGCGCCTGCTAGCAAGAGCAAGGAAACCGCCACCTGCGTCACCACGAGCGCATTGCGAACCCGATTGTGGCTCCCCTCCGAACTCCCGGACCGCCCACCCTCTTTCAGCGTCTCGGCTAGATCGGCGCGCGCCGTCCGCAATGCCGGAATGATTCCTGCCGCGATCCCAGTCAATAGTGCCACCAGAAAGCAGAACGCGAACATGCGGTAGTCCATGCGCAGATCAAACAAACGCAGCGGAATATCCGCAGGAACGTGAATCGACATCAGTCCCAAAGCGGCCCAACGCGCGATGACTACGCCGGCGAGCCCTCCAATCATCGAGACCAGCACGCTTTCGGTGAGCAGTTGGCGTGTAATGCGCCAAGTGCTCGCGCCCATCGCCGTGCGTGTGGCGATCTCTTTGCGCCGGCCGTTGGCACGCGCCAGGATCAGATTCGCGACATTCGCGCACGCAATCATCAGGACCAGGCCGACCAACGACATGAACACGGCCACCAATTTGGGCATGAACTCGGCAACCAGTCCGGGTTCCGGCCGAGCCTTCAGCTCCGGATAGACTTCTAGCTCGAATCCTTTGTGGGAGTCGGGAAATTCCCGCGCGAGGCGAGCATCGAGCGGAGCGGCGGCGGCTTTAGCCTGCTGTGGCGTTACGCCGGGCTGCAGCCGCGCTAAGATGCGGAAATCGCTCTCGTTGCGGTCCTCCAGGAATTTGTCCGCATCGTTCACCATCAGCGGAATCGTGCTTGCGGGAAGGTAGAAATCTGGATCGATGAAGTAATACGTGCCGTGAAAGGCTTTCGGAGCAACGCCAATGATCGTAAAGTTGCGATTTTGCACCAGCACGGTTTTGCCGATCGCGCCGCGATCGCCGCCGAACCGGCTCTGCCAAAACTTGTAGCTCAGAATCATGAGTTGGTCTTTGCCCTTGACCCAACCCTCATCGGGAGCGAAGAAGCGACCCGCCTCGGGCTGCAGACCCAGCATAGTAAACATATTGCCGCTGACGAACTCGGTCCAAGCACGCTCGGCGCGTCGGTCAACGCCGAGGTTCAGCGGACTCGGAATCATCGCGCTGGCATCCGCAAATGCTTGCTTCAGCTCGCGAAAATCCAGGAAGTCTCGATAGGAAAGATTGCTAGGAAAATCGATGCCGCTGATCTTCGACGTCAGCACCACCAATTCGCCTGGATTTTTGGCCGGCAGCGGGCGCCACAGCATGCCGTCGAACACGCTGAAGATGGCCGTGTTCGCTCCGATGCCCAGGCCGAGCGCGAGCACCGCAACGAGCGTGAACCCGGGACTCTTCACTAGCACGTGGAAGGCGTACCGCAGATCTTTGCGCAGCGTTTCCAACGAGACCACCCTTTTAGCAGGCCCGCGGTTCGGCACCCTAACCGTTAGGCAAGCCCGAACCCTCGACAGACCCAACCTAGCGGCAATGGATGCGCGCGGACGCTTATCGTGCTATACGCAAGCGCCGCACAAATTGTTTCGTGGGATTCGACCGCGCGTATATGCAGAATCCGTGCGGCGCCTGCAAGCGGGCATCTCCGTGACCATCCGAAAAGTAGCGATTGAAACAGTAGCCTTCACACGATACGCTTGCCCGCATCGGAGTCCATTCCATGCGAAAAATGCTGGTCCTCATGGTCATTGTAAGCGCGACCGCTTATGCCCAACAACCCACCAGTTTGGAAGATACTTTGGTGTGGATGGACAATTTTGCGGCTGATCACGGAAGCCAGTTCACTGGGCAGAGAAACACTGATAAGGGGGCTTGTAAGCTGGGTACCCCAGGCTGCGAGCCGCGCCATGATGTGACCACTTTCGATAGTCACGGTTGTCTCGCTACGATAAAGTGGTCAGTTGCAGTGAACTATAAAGATTTCGGCACGCACACCTACCACTTTTCGCTGAAAGACCTGGACCCCAGTAGCGTAGCTTCGGTGAAAGACAATCCCTTCGAGAATGCGGTAGCCGTGGAAACAACAAATAGCGAAAAAAGGGTCACGGAATCTTTTGCTCCCCCGGGTGGGAAGACCGAAGAAAGGAACAAACACGCGCGGATTGAACTCGTCTTTGATAATGGAGATAACGCCAGACGTTTCGTAAAAGCTTTCAAGCACGCGATTGAACTCTGTGGCGGAAAACCGTCAGCATTTTAGCCGGTTATGGGACCTGCCGTTAGCGTCATCATCGGCGGGCGAATCACAATTACGCAAACCAGAATGGCCGTCACGAGCGCATGCGTCTCACATTGACCGGCTTTTCTGCGTTCGATGCGAGCGCCCGCACGAAGCGTTGGAGATGCACGATGTGACCATGCGATAGCGCCTCCTGCTGTCACAAGAAGGTCACGCGAGACGCGGTGAAGCGCGGCAAACTGCGACTAAAACGTGAATAACAAAAGAGAAGTGGGTTCGCAGCTTTTTAGCGGAACTTGCTGATTTCCGTTGGTCTAGCCTGTCTACCGGCAGGATTTTATCAAACCGCGTCGACTTTGTTGTCGATGCGAATTGTCAGCCCCTGCCTCAGTTCTTGATCTCGGACGCCTGAGCGGACAGAGTAAGGCTCAGTTGTTTCTGTCCACCGGATCGGCGAAGGAAAAGGACGAGCTCGCGGGCGAAATCGTGTGCGATCGCCTGACCGCAGTCCTCTTCAGCCCACGCGAGAGCTAAATCGATGCCTGCCGAAATTCCTGCCGACATATACTGGTTTTCGTCTTTGACCACACCGGTTCGGATCGGGATATCGTCGCGCCAATTCCTTGGCGAACCTCCAATGGGAAGTCGCCCTTTTCCCGTTCAGTAAGCCAGCTTCGGCAAGCAGAACGAGCCGACGCAAAGGGATGCGAGGCGGCGTACGGTCGGCGCAACACGCCTCAGGCAAGCAAAAAGTGCCGGGTCACGAACGTTGCGCGTGCTAACGCCGCAAACCAGTAGCAACGAAGCGAAGGTCTTATTCAGAAGCTGGTGATTGGTTTCCGCAAGAAACCAGAGCACGCCTCCCTCGCCTTGGACCCTTCGGGTCTTTGCCGTTCGTTGCGATTTCAACACTGTAAACGGTTTTGCCAGCCAGTCGATTTGCCGCGCCAAAAACCTAACGTCATTGCCACGCCCATGTGGCAGGCGTCACCAACCGGTCCTACTCCGACATCGCCGACGCAGTGGCCTGCAACAGCGCGGTTCGAACGCGGAGAGCCGCCGCTAAACCGGGCTGTCTAATCTAAATCGTACAAATGTTGCACAGAAATTCAGCGAACATTGGATGCACCCCTCGACGACGCTTGGGCGACCGATCGGAACTCAGCTCGTCGGGATGCCGGATTCCAGGCCGTCGCGTGTCGATCCCATGGTCGCGCTCTACTATGAATAACCGCCAAAGCGTTTGGCGTCGCCAACTGAGCGCCAGAGTTTCTTTGTCGACGTCTAAGAAAACAGAGCGCCGAGTCACCTTGAAAAGGGGGGAGAATATGTCTCGAGTCCCATGGCCAATGAACAGAGCACTGGAGGCTGCCGCGATCGTACTGGCGTGCGCCAGCTTCAGCCAGGCCAAACCCAACGATCAAACATTCGCGCTCAGTGACACCCGGGATCTGGTGTTGCTCAACGTCAAAGCCGAAGCCGTCGAATACAAAGGACGAAAGGCCGTCCGGCTCACAAAGGACGTGGAAAAAGACGGTTTCGCCCTCCTGCGTGGCAGCGACTTTCAGGACGGCACCATCGAGGCCGACATCGCTCTAAAAATTACCACTCCCCCGGGCGTCCGAATGCCCGGTTTTGTCGGCATCGCCTTCCGGGCGCGGCCGGACGCCTCACGCTACGAACTCTTCTACCTGCGGCCGGGAAACTCCCACTCCGAGGATCAGGCCATGCGCAACCATGTCGTCCAATACACTTCCGAGCCGGACTTCGGCTGGTACAAACTCCGCCGCGAATGGCCCTGGGTTTACGAGTCGCACGCGGAGTTGCAAACAGAGACCTGGACGAAGGTCAAGATTGACGTCAAGGGCCGCGTGGCTAAGATCTATCTAAACGAGTCGGAGCAGCCAGACCTCATCGTGGACGGGCTCAAGGGTGAGGATTTGCGCGGCGGCATCGCGCTGTGGGGTTACCAGGGCGAGGAAGCGTACTTCTCCAATCTCCGCATCAGCAACTCGACTCCGCTACCCGTTAAAAATGGCGCGGACGCGGCCGGCACGTGGCAAGTGAAGTGTGCTAGCGATGCCGGACCGTTTGAGGGTACGCTCCAGCTCACACGCGATGCCGATAAAGTCGTCGGAACCTGGTCCGGCGAGCTAGGCAAGAATCGCTCCATTACCGGAACGTGGCGCAACGGCTATGTCGAGCTCCGCTTCAGCGCAGAGTGGCCAACCGACAGCAAAGGGGCAGCAACACCCGCCGTCGCCACGCTGGCAGGTTGGATTGACGGCGAATCCGCCGGCGGCCGCATGAAGGTCGAAGGCAAAGCCGATGGCCGGTGGACGGCAGCACGGAAGCGGTAGCGATCGAGGCAATACCCCATGGCCATCCAACACCCTTTCTAGGTTCGCGTGGTCGCCAAGAATTGGCGCATCGCAGCCAGAATCTCCTCGACCTAAGTTTCCAACGCGAAATGGCCAGTATCCAGATTAATGAACAGTCGCTCTCGGGTTGTCTCGGGCAAAGGCTTCCGCGCCGGCGGGCAGGAAATCGCGGTTCCGACGGTCTCCTACCGCGAACCTTCCATTGAGCCTCCTTCGACAACCATCGACCGCCCGCCGAAACGCCTCATTCTTGACGGTTGTCGAGATTCGCAAGGAGTTCAGAGGAACACGCCCTTGCTCGGTTGCTTCTTCGCGCCAGGCCGACAGCTGTTCGATCGCCCGAACCACTCCGTGCGTGATCGTCTGGGCTTTTTAGCGCGTGGTCGGCCGCCAGCTTGCTGCCCTGGATGGTCTCGAGCAATGTATCGTGCAGTTCCCGCGCTATCGAGTGTGTTCCGCCCGGCACTGGAGTCAAACCCGACGCCGAGCGCACTCGCTGATCTGGTGCACCCGCAACCTGCAACCACCTGCAATTCTTCCGCCTGCCTCTTTGGCGCCCGACGTTTCAGGAGAATTTCAATTTCTCTTCGACATAGAGAGAGAGCTCAATCATCCGCTCTGCTATTTGTTCGGCCGGCACTCCAGCAAAGTTTCTAAGCACCAACTCCTTAACGTACAGCCGTACGAGATAGCGCAGCTGGAGCGCCCGACTGCGCGTGGCGAAGACAAAATCGCGGTGGCCGCTGTTCACGACAATCAAGTTGCGGTCGGCATCGAATCGCGAGCGCCACAGTTCGCCCGCGGCCCGTTCGAATGTGTAACCCGGAAGTCCGCGCGCATTGACGACCGAAGGGCTCACAGAGATATCGAGGCTGTCCGTCACGGTGATCAGCGCTTCGGCACTGCACCGTATATCGCTTTGCGAGGCAGTGACGGACAAGCGCACGAGAACGGGCGCATCAGGAGCCGCAAAGGTGATTTCCTGATCGGAGGTGGACGAAAGCGTGCCGCCTCCTTCCACGATCTCCCAGGCAAAGGTCAAATCCTCCTCGACCCGGCGGCGCGAGCGATCCCGCGGCAGCGCGCGGAAGCGCCGACTTTCCTTCACTGTGATGGTGCTTGTTGCTGGCGAAATCAGTACGGAGTGGAGGGGCCCGCCATAGTCGAAGAATGGACGCTGCTCGGCTGCTTCTTTCCTTGGCTCCTTAGCACTCAACACCGCTCCGGCCGTGGATTCTAGGTCTCCTTCGAGCGGCTCGCTGGCGCCGGAATTCTGCGTGGAGCGGGATGGGATGTCAAACCAATCGTATTCTTCACGGGGCAAAACGAGCATGGCTTCGCGAAACGCGCGCTGGATGGCGCGCAGGGATTCCCGATTTGCCTGTTCTTCCTCGGCCCGCCGCTGTGCGTCAATGAGACCATTCAGATGGGCCTCAAGCTTGACCAAACCTTCCACAAAAGAGGCATAGCGCTCGTCGAGCACGATTCCGGAACGCGTTCCGGGTGTAAGGTTAAGGTACGGCACGTCGATCAGACCCTGTAAGTAGCGGGAGTTCCAAGGTGGATGCTCCAAGCCCGGGAGCGTACCGATATCCGAGACCACGCGCGTACCCCCTCGCGTAAGGGCGACACAGCACTCCTCGGCCGGTTCTGTCAGATACAATTCGGCATATGCCTCGCCGAACGGCGAGCGGACCGGGGCTAATTGGTGCAGTAAGCGCCCTTCGAACTGCCGCGGCTCGACCTGATACTGCTTGCGCGCAAGCTTATCGATTACAGTGATACGAACCTCTGCATTGCGGATACGATCGCGAAGCTCCGAAGCGAGGTACCACTGGATCTTCTCACCGCTCAAACTGCGTATGCCCTCGAGCAAAGGACTGATCTTGAGTTCCGTGCCTTCCTCGGCAAACAGCGTGCGTCGCACGCTCACAACATAGCGAGGATCCCCTCTGCGCATAATCATCTGATAAGCGCGCTGATCAGCTCCCCTGGAAGTCATCGACAGAATGTCGCCGACAGTCCAGAAGCTCAAAAGGCCAATCCCAAATTCCCCTTGTATTCCGCCGCCATCGCCGTTCGTTTTCAAGCGCCGCTTGATGGAGTCGCAGATATGCGTCGCGACGTACTTGAAATCAGGCAGCCCGCTCGGATCGAGCGGCACACCTTCGCCATCGTCCTTGACCTTTAGATAGTGGCCGCCATGCTCGCGACCGCGCGTGATGACAACGGTCTTTGCGTGTGCATCGATGCTGTTCTCAACCAGCTCGGCTATGGTTTTGAGGGGATTGCTTTGCGAGAGCGCGATAATGCGGATCGCGTTCCAATCGTCGCCGATTCGCAGTTTGCCCCGCTCTGTTCCCTTGGACTGCACGCTTCTCACCTGCGCCCGGAGTTGCCAGGAATGAATCATCCACTATATCGCAAACCATCCTTCTTGCGGAGATGCAACCGGCTTGCTTGCCCATTGCAAAGTCTCCATGCGATTTCTCTTCCATACGGCGATATCCGCTCCTAGGAATGCGAAGATGCGGACGCCCTGGGCCGCGCAAGCGTCCAGGGGCTCCCGAACATGCTTCCCCACATTCTCGCTATGGAAATTAGAGGCTTTACCCGATTCCCGAGCTACGGCGAGGTCAACTTCTGGCCTTCCCCCATCGGGCTGCCTTGCCGCAGGTTGGAAAGTTCATCTCGAATGGCGGCGGCACCCTAAACCCCGTTGAGGCTTTGGTGCCCCTGTTA
>Ga0182038_10001114_pt1 | contig 13936 bp, 10 predicted proteins | sample sta12Can44000108_FD_125976 | JGI IMG/M metagenome (GOLD analysis project Ga0182038, IMG submission 125976) | Lab enrichment of tropical soil microbial communities from Luquillo Experimental Forest, Puerto Rico - statanox.12C.anox.44.000.108 | ecosystem: Environmental > Terrestrial > Soil >...
AGGTACATGGATTAAATTAATGCATGATGACGATTGGTTTCCGCATGAAAATGTATTGCAGCATTTTTATGATGCTGTAAAATCTCATCCCGAGATTTCATTTTTCTTCTCCGCATTTCAGAATATTGATAGTGTTACCAACCAGGTAGAAAAAGTTCGTTGCAGTTTTTTGGATTTGTTCTTATTAAAATCAAATCCTTTGCATCTTTTTAAGAAAGTATATGTTGGTAATCCAAGTTGTACACTTGTAAAAAATGATATTGGATTATTGTATGATAACCGGTACAAATTTGTGGTTGACTTTGAATATTATATCCGTTGCTTCAGAAAATTAAAAAACTGGTATTATATTGATGAAATATTGTTGAGTATTGGATTTAATCCGGAGCAGGTAACAAAATACACGTTCAGGATTGCATCTGTTCAGCTTCCGGAAAATCATTTATTGTTGAATGAATTAGGCACTGGAATTTTGCATAATTTTTTTGTGTATGATTATTACTGGAGAATGTATCGCAATCTTGCTGTGAGAGATGTTGATGAAGTAAAAACTTACAGTACAGAAAGTTTAGCACCTGCATTGGCACAAATGATTCGCTTCCAAAAAAATATTCCGTTAAAGTTGCTGAAGATAGGAGCGATCTCAAAAATTTTAATGACGCTGAATTATGGTTTTAATTTATTTAGAAAATAAAAATAATCATTACATGTTTTCCAATTTAAGCCACACTTTCGCTTTGTATAGTAATTTTCCAATAGGACTTTTCAAGAGGTAATACAACATTTTCAATCGAAACATCCACACACTCATTTTAAAACTACTGCCAAAATACGATTCATACACCATTTGTGTTTGCTGTAAAGATTCAATATAATTTACCTGGCTGGTTCCGCCGGGAGCAAATCTCAGTAAGGTTTCCGGTAAAAATGTGTAATGCTCTGCCGATATTCTGCAAACAATATCATAATCCATCGCAATGGATAAATCGGTCTTGTATAAACCATATTTATTGTGTAATGCTTTTTTTATAAACATACTCGGATGAGCCAAACTTCTCATACCTCTGTATAGTTTTTCTTTTTCAAAAGGTTTTCCGATTGTTACTAAAACACCGCCTCTCAATAATTGGTATTTTCCATGTAACCATTGCAATTGATTGTCATCTTCAAATGCATTGGTAACTAATTGCAAAACATTTTCATCGAAATAGCAATCGCCTGAATTGAGTGTATTTACTATTTCTCCGGTTGCCAACTGAATACCTTTATTAAAAGCATCTGCAATGCCTTTATCTCTTTCGCACAACCATTTTCTGTAAGAAGGTTGTGGGTGCGATTCTAAATAATCTTTGATATTTGAATTGCTGGATCCATCAATAATCCAATGTTCATAAGGTAGAATTGTTTGTTTGTTAACGCTTGCAATAGTCATTAACAACTCATCCAAATTATTAAAGCAAATAGTGATGATGGAAATTTTTACAGGCATATTTTAGTTTATCAAAACGAGTTAAAATAATATAAATAAAATATTTTATGTTTATTTATTCAACAATCCTTTTATTGCATCGATCCTGAATTGTATCACAGGCAAGGCTTTTGCAGGATGCCCTTGCAACGTATATTTCAAGGCAAGTGCAACGGATGCGCCTAATTTAAAAAGATATTCAATGTGCTTTTTATAATAAGCTGTTTTGCTAATTTCCAAAACCCTTCTTCTTTCACCCCTGCCAATACCACTGGCTACCCGATACATATATTCACTCGTTAATTTTTTTACTTCAATTACATGTTGTACACGAATGGCAGGGTCGTAATAAATCAGTCTGCCTAATGCTTGTAATTTGTAAAAAAATTCTTTGCCTTCTCCGCCAATTCTTAAAGTGCCTATAACGCCCGGTAATGCTTCATTAAAGCCATTGACCGCTCTAAAATCGGCAGTGCGGATAATCATATTCGATTCTAATGGATATTTGCCCGGCTTAAATATTTCAACCTGCGGTGCATAATCGAAATTGCCTACTAAAGAAGAAACGTAATAACTCATCCATTTGGGTTCAGCAGGAATATATTTAGGAATAATTCTTCCACCCAATCCGCCGGCATCGGGATGTTCTTCAAAAAAAATTATGATGCGTTCCAAATAATCATTATCGGCAATAGCATCATCATCCATAAAACAAATCAATTTGCCTTTTGCAATTACAGCACCTGTGTTACGTGCATACGATGCACCTTGTCTATTTTCTTCCAGATAATAAAAATTAGCATCGGTATGTACTGCTAAAAATTGTTGACAAACATCTTTTGTATTATCGGTTGAATTGTTATTGGCAACAATTACTTCAAACAAATCCTTTCGCAAAGTTTGTTGGTATAAGCTTTCCATTGCATCTGTTATATACAATGCCCTGTTATAGGTACAAATAACAACTGATATTTTAATATTACTGCTCATAACTTTTGTAAAGATAAGAATGCTTTATGAGTGATGTTCTGCCAATAAAATTGATTGAAAAATTCAATAGGGGTGTGGTGTTCATTTCTATCTTTTATTTGTTGCATTGATTCAATGAAACTATTGATATCATTATCTTTTATCTTTTTTATTTTTTGTTGAAGGTATTCAAATTGCAAACCTCTTGCCCCGCTTTCTGTTGTAATTACCATGAGGTCATTGGCCAATGCTTCTACTAATTTTGTTTTAATGCCCGTTGCAAATGCAGATGGTTGAATAAATGCATCACATCCTTTCATATATACATCAATATCGTTTACATATCCTGCATAAACTATTTCAGGAAAAGCAGAAATTTCTTTTTGTAAATTTTCTTCCATTCTGTTGCCGCATAAAATTATTTTGAATAGAAAATTGATTTGCCTTGCTTTTGGAATAATTTGGTGAATGATAACTTTCACCGCATCTATATTGGGCGCATAATCTAATGTTCCGTTGAATAAAAAAAGTAACTCATCTTCATCAATAGAATGAAATGTTCTTATAGATTTTGCCGCATTAACTTTTTCTTCTGCTGTTGGGATTGTTGTATGAAGTGTACCGTAAGGAATAACAGTATATGGTGGATGTTTCGTTCCGTTTGCATTTATAAAATATTGAGCATCTTCTTCACACTTATAAAAAATAAGATCCGTTTTTTGATGTGCCCATTGCTCGTAATGCTTGTATAATTTCCACCAACTTCTTTTGGCAATTCTGAAACGTTCCGTTTCGATATTATGTGCATGAATGACAAAAGGCTTTCCGGATAAACGTTTTAGCAACAGGCCCAACCATGCGAAATAAGAATGCTCAATAATGATTATATCAATCTTGTTTTTTTTTATTACTTGTAATAAAGCGGGTAGATATATAAAATTTAGAAATCCTAACCAATGGTTGAATAGAAACGGAAGTATTGTAAATGGATGATTATTGCCTGCTTCATTATCTTTTGATGCGGCTAAAATTATGTTACAATCTGTTGAAAGATATTTGTAAAAATCAGCCGCACCTTTTTGCCCGCCCATTTTTGCAGGAAAGGCCTTAAAAGAGATAATGCCGAGAACATTCATTCTCTATGCTTTTGTTTCTTTCGGTTTTCTAAATGCTTGTGCAATGGCAGCAAATAGCAACAGCCATATTAAAGCGGAAGAGAAAATCGCAATTTTTGTACTGTTATAATAAGTAGCAGGTTTAAATTCAAAAGTTATTTTATGTTTTCCTGCAGGAATGGATAACCCTCTTAAAACATAATTTGTTTTAATAATCGGAGCTTCTGTTCCGTCAATATATGCTTTCCATCCTGCGTCATAATAAACTTCACTAAATACTGCAAACTGATTGACAGCACTCTGAGACGTATACTCAACAAAATCGTTATCATTCTTTACTAAACTAATGATAGCAGCAGTATCTGCAGTTACTGCGATATTAATTTTTGATTTATCTTTTTCTTCTACAAAAGCTGTGTCTTTAGGATTGAAATTATCCAAGCCACTCATTACACTTGCAGGATCTTTTTTATAATCAACTGCTTTTACAAACCAAACTGCGCCTAAATTTTCAGGATTTAACTCTGCTGTTAATTTCCCGTTTTGCCTGTCGGGTACAATAAAATATTTAGTGTTTAGCATATTAACAACAGGCATACAGTTCGGAAATTTAGATAACTGTTTTTCAATCAAATCCTGATAGATACTTAATTTGGCAGGATGATAACCTCCAATAGATTTATGAAAATAAGAAGTAATGGCATCGCCGTTAAAAGCACTGCTTAATCCTTGTGAAATATTAAATACACGATAATAGCCTGTATCTTTTGATATTGCCAAATCAGCTTCGGAGGGTTTAAAATTATTATCGGCATCTGCTTCATCCTGGTAATGGTCTGCATTTAAATATTTAGAATCAATCACCATCAGATCAATAAAAGAAAAAATACCAATTACAGCAATTACAGCAATAACGTTGATTTTATTTTTGATGTATAACCACAATGCAATAATGGCAACGCTTATAAATAATAAAGAACGTAAAAGAGTACCGAGTAACAAGCTTTGCCTATCTGCTTTTAAACCATTGATAAAACTTAATACAGGTTGATAGATAACTTCTTTTTGTTGTGGGTTTTGGATGCTGTTGATTTGTTTTAAAAGTTCTTTATCTGCTGTTCCGGCAAAATCAGAACTGAAATACACCAATAAAGCCACAACGAAAATGCTTCCGGTAATAATCAATCCGTTTTTAAATGGCTTTAATAAACTGGTTTTATCTTTGGTGTCTATGATTTTTTGCAAGGTTAAAACGGCCATTATTCCAAATAATAAAGTGGGTACCACCAATATCATACTCGGTGCTCTGAATTTGTCGTACATCGGCAAATTCTTTAGTAAGAAAACATTAAACCCTTCAAAATATTTTCCCCAACTCATCATTAATGTTAAAATAGTTGCAGCCAATATCCACCATTTATGTTTGCCGTCTAATACGGCAAATCCCATTAAAGCTAAAAAACAAATAACAGCACCTGCATAAGGAGGACCGGCCGTACCAACACCATCAATACCGCCCCAATAAAATTGTAAAGCACCCTGCAGTTGTTGGCCCAATTGCTGCGGCATTTGTTGCAGAGCCTCAATAGCTTTTGATTTACCTTCTTCAACTTCCAAATTATAGCTGCTGCCACCATAAATATGCGGAAACATTAAAACCAGCGGTTCTGTTTTATAAACACTATAACTTAATGCATAATCATTGCTTAAACCGGTTTGTGTAACATTACTTTTTGCATCGGCTAAAACACTACCACCACGAATGGTTCTTTTAGAGTATTCATAAGTGGTAAATAAGTTTACCGAATTAATTAAAACACCAAGAGTACCGGATATTAATACGATGCCTACAGCAAGTGCAATATGTTTAAAGTCTTTTTCTTTCATCCACTTTACTAAATAACCAATGCTCATAATACCTGCTACAATTAAAGTGTAGTAAGTAATCTGCATGTGATTGGCTTCGATTAATAATCCCGAGAATATGGCGGTTAATGCAGCACCCCATAAATATTTTTTATCGTACACTAAAATCAAGGCTCCAATTAATGCAGGCATCAATGCAATAGCCGCCATTTTAGTATCGTGGCCGGCTGTAATAATAATTGGATTGTACGTTGCATACGCATAAGCCAATGCACCTGCAATGCCGATATATGGATTTACTTTTAGTACCTGCGATAAAAAATAAAACATTAAACAAGCCAGAAAAAAGAAATAAGCAGGTTTAGGTAAATCGAGCATTAAAAGTTTCTGAATATTATAAATGGCAATTGGATTAGCTGCTCCATTGGTTATTTGATACGTTGGCATACCGCTGAACATGCCGTTTGTCCAAAGTGGGAAAGTACCATGTATGTCTTTATACTGAAACGAATTTTGTGCCATTCCTTTCCAATGTGTTACATCACTTTGTTGTAAAACTTTCCCTTCCAATGCGGGTTTACAATAGATTAATGCAACAACTAAAAACACTGCAACGGCAATTACATGAGGCAATAAAGCTTTCCACTTAAAATTTTTCATCATAATCGTTTTATACGTTTGGCAAATTAATGCTATTTTAACCTAAAAATATTATGCGTTGGCTATTATTTATATCCAGGTTAGCGTTTATCTGCAATATTTTATTTGTGGTTAGTTTAATTGCACAAAGAGTGCAAAATGTTTTCACCAATGCAGATATTAATAATTATATTGTAATTCTCGGTTGGTTTGTATCTCCTTTTTTAAATCTTTTATTTGCTATTGCAGTATCAACAAGATTTATTACTAAAAAGCCCAATAATGTGCCTGCATGGTTATTAATCACCAATATTTTGTTTTTATTTTTCCAGATTTTTTACCATTTTGTAAGCTAATCAATCAATAGTCAATGATTACAAATATCCTGAAAGATAGGCCTACTAAGCTTTTTGTAGGCTTTACAGCTTTTTTTGTAGCCAATGCGTTAATCGCAGAATGTATTGGTGGAAAAATTTTTTCGTTTGAGAAATTATTAGGCTTTGCTCCGTCCAATTTTACCATATTCGGTCAATCGGGTTTAGCATTTAATTTAACATGCGGTGTGTTGTTATGGCCGCTTGAATTTGTTATGACGGATATCGTAAACGAATACTACGGCCCAAAAGCTGTTAAACGAATCAGTTACACAGCAGTGGCATTAATAGGATACGCATTTCTAATGTTTTATATTGCCATGAAGGTACCGCCGGCAGACTTTTGGATTGGTTCTAAAAAAGATTCAGGGATACCTGATATGCAAGATGCTTTCAGCGGAATATTCGGACAAGGTATGTGGATTATTTTCGGTAGCCTTATTGCATTTTTGGTGAGCCAGATTGTAGACGTAACCGTATTCCACCGCATTAAAAAAGTTACCGGAGAAAAATGGGTTTGGTTGCGGGCAACGGGTTCTACTTTAGTTTCTCAATTAATAGATAGTTTTATCGTACTTTTCATTGCATTTAAAATTGGCAATGGTTGGAGTTGGCAATTGGTACTCGCTATTTGTCTTGTAAATTATACATACAAATTTTCAATGGCTATTATTTTAACGCCGTTAATTTATTTAATAGAATCGCGGATAGAACATTATGTTGGCCACGATGTTGCTAAACAAATGAAACTCGCTGCAATGGAAGAATAACTATGTAACAGGAGTTAAGGATTATGGACAACAAAGAAATAGAAGCAATAAAATTACATGTAGCGGGTGCGATAGTAAATCACACTTCACCTTTTGACGACCTAAAGCCATTTAAAAATAATTTTGATTTAACGCAAGATTTCATTGACAAATGGGTAACTCCATTTTATAGAAACATTGGTCATACAGGCAATGAATGGATAAACAAGCTAACTTCCTGTAAAAACGAAATCACAGCAGACGTAATTAAAAAAAATCTTGGTGATTTCAATTGGAGAACTAGACAGACAGGGGCATTTTTCTCTGCAATCACAAACCATACAGAATTTATCGACATTATCGGAACACATTTATTAAAGAGTGAAGTTTGCTATGCCGGCGGTGTTTATTGTAAAGTTTTTGCTTCATTCAATACAATAAAGTGTGTTGAGTATTTAAACTTATATCTTGATTACTATTTAACCAGGCCCGACCTATGGTTTAACCAGAGAGATGCCATGGAATCTATATTGTATTTGGACAGAATAAACTCGACAAACCATTTTGAAAAGCATATTGGTAACTGGACTGAGTTTATTAAGAATAAACCGTATTGGAGTAAGGAAATCACAACGAACAATTTAGAACAACAATTAATTCTGATAGAGACTATAAAAAACATACCTGCAAACCCTTAAAAATGAAAAAGGAATGAGGATGTTTTTTTTGTAGCCGGCACTGGTGTTTCAATGAAGCTTTACTTGCGTCGCACACTGCAACACCAGTAACTCTGTGTAACAAGTGAGGCATCTAACAGATGCCTCACTTGTTATGTTTAACTGCGTATATATTACTTATGTACATGCAATTTGTTGAAACATTTGCCGGCTGATTAAAAATAAAATTTAATAAAATATATTTTTATTTTAATGTAATTTTATGAATTAGACCCCCAAAAGAAAAACAGATAAAAGTTTTCTTTCTGATTTATTTTTTCTTTCCATAATCAAAAACAATATTGCAAAAGGCCTTAACGCCAACATCAAGCATGCTGTCATCAATATAGAAATCAGGCGTATGATGCGGTGCGGCTTTTTTAAAATCCATACCCTTTGGCATCCCACCTAAATTAAAAAAGAATGCTGGTGCTTTCAATCCATAAAAAGAAAAATCTTCTGCACCTGTTGTCCAGTCAGATTCAATTACATGATCTGCGCCGGCAGCAGTTTGTAACGATGGTAATGTTTGTTTTACCAATTCAGGATTATTGTAAGTAACCAATGTTTTAGTATCAATGGTTACTTCTGCAGTTGCACCTGAAGCTTCTGCAATTTTTGTTGCAGTGGTTTTAATTCTTTCATGTACATCTTTCTGCATTTTGCTGTCTAATGTTCTTATTGTTCCTTCCATTACCAATTCTTCCGGAATTATATTAGCTCTAATTCCGCTTTTAATAATACCCACAGTAATAACAACAGGAGCTTTGGTTAATTCTTCTTGCCTGCTTACAATAGTTTGTAATCCGCTAATAATTTGTGCAGCCACAACAATAGGGTCAATGCCGCTCCATGGTTGCGAGCCATGGCTCTGTTTACCTTTTACTTTAATGGTAAACCAATCGGAACTCGCCATGAAAGAACCTGATTTATATTTTATGGTTCCTATTTCTGTTTGAGAATTGATATGCAGGCCAAATACGGCATCAACTTTTGGATCAGTCATTACACCTTCTTTCATCATTAAAGGTGCACCACCTTCTTCTGTTCCGGGAGGGCCTTCTTCCGCAGGCTGAAAAATAAATACAACAGTACCGGGTACATCGTTTTTCATTTTGGCTAAAGTAGTGGCAGTGCCCAATAAAATGGCAACATGACTATCATGCCCGCAGGCATGCATTACGCCAACTTCTTGCCCGTTGTATTCACCTTTTATTTTTGATGCAAAAGGAACATTTACTCTTTCTGTAACAGGCAATCCGTCCATATCTGCCCGCAAAGCCACAGTAGCACCGGGTTTGCCGCCTTTTAAAATACCAACAACGCCTGTTATGCCCACATTTGTTTTTACTTCAATACCCAATGCTTTTAAATGTGCAGCAATAAAAGCGGCTGTTTTAAATTCTCTGTTTCCCAGTTCGGGGTTTTGATGCAGATGCCTTCTCCATGCAATAACAGAATCGTTTACAGCTTTTGCGTTTTTTTCAATTAACGCAGAAAAGTTCTGAGCTTCTGTTGCAAAAGGAAGTAGAAGCAACACCCAGATTAATTTGCTTTTTCTCATGTTAGTCTTGGTTATTTTTTAATAAAAGTATAAGGATCGTATTCAACAAAATCGCTGGCTTTAATATCAACACTTACCACTTTGTTATTTTCAATTTTAAATTTAGTGGCAACAATACCAAATGCAATATTATTGTATGTCATCAACCATTCATCTTTGTCCATGTATTGTAGTGTAGCGGTAAGATTTTGATGTGTATTGAATTTAATCCTCAAATTTTTATCTGCTGATGTTATTGTAATGTTGCCATACAATTGATTATCATAAGTGCCTTCATAAGAGGAAAGTGGTAAAGCCGGTTTATTGTCTTTAACACGTAGCTTCATTGCATCAATATTATCTATGGTTTCTTTTTGCCCTTTTTTAAAATCATCTATTACTTGTTTACTTCTGTTCGTATATGCAACACCCAGATAAGCATCCAGAATCTGGTAACGCAGCATTTCAAAAAATTCCTGATTATCCTGATTGGTTAAAATGGTAATACCCAATTTTTCTTCGGGAACAAAACAGGTATTGGTAACAAAACCAAAAGCACCACCCGTATGGTAATAAATTTGTTTACCATTGTAATCTCCCTCAAAAACGCCTAAGCCATACCCCGTAAAATGAGTAGGGATAAAAGAATTTTTTCTGCTTGAAATGGCTGTACTTATATCTCTTGTTCTTCTTAATACACTCCATGGTAAAATTCTTTCGCCATTTAATCGTCCGCTGTCTAATTGCATTAATAACCATTTAGAAATATCATTTACACAACTAACCAAACTTCCGGCGGGGGCAAGGTTATCAACCGCATCGTAAGGTAATGAGGTTAGGGTGCCTGTAAATGCGGTAGTATAAGGCTTTGCAACATTATTCATCTGTTCCATATTATATCCCAAAGTTTGTGTATGAGACATGCCTAAAGGTTTTATCAAACTATCGTATACATAAACTTCCCATGGTTTACCTGTTACTTTAGGAATAATTTCTCCGGCAGTTAAAAAGCAACTGTTGCAATAACCGAAATCGCTTCTAAACTGGCCATTAGGTTTTAGAAATCTCATTTTATCAATAATTTCATTACGGGACGATTTTACATCCCAAAAACTAAAATCTCCCTGAAATGTTTTTGTGCCGAGATGATGGGAGAGCATATCTTTTATAGTAACCAATTGGGTAGTATGCTCATCGTACAATTTATAGCTGGGAAAATATTTTATTATCTTATCGTTTAATGATAATTTTTTATCATATTCAAGTTGAGCTAAAGCCGTACCGGTAAAAAGTTTGCTATTGCTTGCAATCATAAACAATGTGTTTTCCGTAACAGGTTCCTTCGATTGGGTATCTCTAACTCCAAAACCTTTCATTACCACCACTTTACCATCTTTTACAATTGCAATAGCAAGACCGGGAACGTTCCAGTCTTTTAAACCCCGATTAATATAATTATCTAAACTATCTTTTACAAAAGTAGGCTGGGCGTTTGTAACAAGTGTAAAAAGTAAAATCTGAAATGTGAAAAACGGGAAAAGAAAGTAGATTCTTGTTTTCTTCATAACGGTATTTTGAGGATTGAAGATAATAAAACTGTTCTTACTTTTCTGTATGAGTATTAGAAAGAAAAATACCCGCAACCATTGTTTTTTATATAAAATATCTTACATATCATTGATGTGTAAAAAAGAGTATACTATTCTGTAAGCTATTTAGCCTGCCTCAATTATTTTTGAAATATTCGTGTTTTTTTGGTAAACTTTGATACAACGATTTACTAACTGCCCAATGTTTTAAAGTATTAAACTTCTACAAACATTGACAGCATTTGGAATGCTAAAAAAGTTGTATGAAAAACAATAACCCTTCAAAAATTAATGCTGCAATTATTGCAGTATTTAAACAACATGCCCAACCTTTTACTGTTTTTTATTTGCCATTTAAAATTTATGCAGTAGCATTTTTTGCGTGGATATTGGCTTACGGATGCGTACCTGCAAGTTATTATGCCCAAGCTTATATAAATTATGCAGCAACTGCAGATAAAAACGGCAAACTTGATTCTGCCGCGTATTATTACGGATTGGCTATTTCAAAAGACGCCGGCAATGCAAAAGCTTATAATAACAGGGCAATGGTGTATGCCAAAATGGGCAAATATAAAGATGCGGCAGCCGATGTGGAAAAAGCCATTAGTATCAATAAACGATATTGGGATGCATATTATACAAGGGGGTATATTTATGAAAAACAAGAACTGTTTAATCAAGCCATTACGGAATACTCAACATATATTTCTAAAGGAGATAAAAAAGTTACAGATTATTACTTAGGCTATTGGGGAAGAGGCAAGTGTAACCAATATGTAACTAAAATGGAAGATGCAATACATGACTTTACAGAAGCATTAAAAATTAAACCTGCAGATTTTTACCTCTATTCGTGGAGAGGATAATGTTATGTAGAAATGAATAAATATGTTGAAGCTTCAAAGGATTTGGAAACTTTTCTTGCACAATACCCTTCTTCTTATAAAGAACGTTTTAAGATTGGAATATGTTATGTAAAGATGGCCGAAAAAGATAAAGCAGAAAAAGTGTTTTTGAAATTGGCTGAGATAGACCCATCATTCAAAGTATATTTTCCCGGAGAGAAGTTTTTGGATTTCTTTAATGTAGAATTACGCAGAAAAATTGCAGGTAATGCTTTAGAAGAAGCTAGTGCGTTTTTAAACGAAATAACACCTGCTACCTCAAAAACATTAACAGATATAAAATATGCGGATGCTTTTGAAAAATTAGAAACAGCATGGGGATTTGTGGTTTCATATTCTAAAGAAGATCAAGTTCAAATAGATTCCATCCGGTCTAAATTATACTTTGTTTATCCTAAATTGAAAGATAAACCTGCAATTCCGGAATATGTGAGAAGGTTTGCAGTACAGGCTTCCAGTTTTGTTGAAGAAAAAAATTATAATGCTGCAATTGAATTATATCAACGGGCTATAATGATAGTTCCTTATTATCCGCTGGCTCATTTTAATATAGCAATGTTGTATGCTACCACATACAATTATAAAACAGCAATTGAACAAATGAATAGTTATTTAAAGTTGACACCGGATGCCAAAGATGCCCGAGCTGCTCAGGATAAAATTTACGAATGGGAGGTTAAAGTGAAAAATTAGTTGACCGTTACTTTTTTATTATTCGGTAACCTAAAACTTTTTTTATGAAATGTATTATTAGTTCTTTTTTTTATAAATATATTTTCTTAGTTGTACTCACAGCTTTTATTACAATTAATTCTGCAGCTCAACTTCCTCAAGTACCTCCCGTGCCGGAACCTGTGTGTGCATATTGCAACAGAAAATCCAGTGATTTTATGACACGGGGTCATGCTACTAATTGCCCGTATTATGTTGCTCCTAAAAAACCGGTGTCATCATCATCTTCTTCTCATGTGGTACCAATGGTATCTAATAATTTAAATATGATGATTGCTGGAACGGTGATGCAAAGTTTATTATCGGGCCTGTTTAGCGGACCAAGCCCTCAGCAGCAGCAACAAAAATTGCTTCAACAGCAACAACAGCAACAATTGTTACTACAGCAACAAATGCAACAGAAAAAAATAAAAGATTCTATTGATAATGCGATGTATTTAAAATTGATGGGCTCGTATAAACCTTTACAAGGCTCGCAAAAAGTTGATTTTAAAAAATTAGATGGCGATATGGAATCTATGGCTGCTGCAGCAAGAGAACCTTTTGACGGAAAGGTTGTGATTAGCGGCGAGGGCAATTCAAATGCAACTAATTTTTTTGGAACGAATATGCCTGCCACAGACATTGAAACATTAGTGTATCCGGAGAAAAACCTTGTTGTTGTTGATGTTGAAAAAACAAATCAATACCTGAAAGAAAAAAGGAAAGAAGACAGTATTAAAAAAGCAGACCTGGAAAAACAGCAGGCTGTAAAGAAATCTGTTGAATGCGAAACACTACAAAAAAGATATGATAGCTATATTACGCAGCGGAATAAGTTTCATAAAACAATTGAGTTGACAGACAGAGAATTAACGGAATGGAAAAAAAGAAATAACGATGCACTGTGGAATGCTGCGCAATCTGGCTTTGAACTGTTTTTAAATACAAAAATTTTGGGTGATAACGGTTTGCTGTCAACTGTAGAAAAAAAAGGAATCGAAGCTGAAAATATTAAACAAAGATTATTGCTACATGCCGATGAATTAAGGCTTAAAGGGATAGATGTGGACGGCTATTTAAGAACTTTAAATGCAAGAATCTTCAACAAGAATTTCTTAGCAAAAGACATCGGTGAGTTTAAAGATGCAGTAGAGTATCAAACTTATTTTAGGGATGCATTGCAGGCAAGTATTGCAACTGTTGGCGAAACAGATACTGCGTATAGCAATGTTTTAAAAGATCCTTCCGTTCAATTATTATTGAATGATGGAGAGCATCCGGGTGTA
>Ga0182038_10001116_pt1 | contig 13926 bp, 16 predicted proteins | sample sta12Can44000108_FD_125976 | JGI IMG/M metagenome (GOLD analysis project Ga0182038, IMG submission 125976) | Lab enrichment of tropical soil microbial communities from Luquillo Experimental Forest, Puerto Rico - statanox.12C.anox.44.000.108 | ecosystem: Environmental > Terrestrial > Soil >...
CCATCGCCTTTCGAATTGCGCAGAAGCGAAATCATGGCGCATCCGCGCTGCTGGTATAGGTACCCTGGCACGCTTCTTTGCGCTTGGCATGGCACGCGTTGGCTCAGCCGTGGAGGTTGTCGCCATTGCGGTTCGTGTGGCGATCGGACTTTCGACGGGCACGAGATATTGCTCGAACACCCAGCCGCGCTCTCCAGAATTGGAATCGGCGACTTGGACCCAGCCGTTTTGTCGGCTGACGACCTGTAATCTGGTGCCGGGCCGATAGAAGCCCAGTGTCGGAGAAGAAACAGAGGCGCCGCTGTGCACCTTCGCGGCGAAGGCAACCCTCCATTCGACTGACTGGTATGCTGTGCGGTCGGATACTGAGTTAGTTGAGGCGACCATCGGAGAATGCGACACTAACGTCGTAGCAGCCTTGCGCAATGCGAGCGATGCTTCCTGTGAGTTTGAGCTTGCTAATGCGGGAAGGTCAGTACCCCACGAACGCAGCGGGCGGTCGTCCAGATTACCGGGGCTTTGCCCAGTGAAGACATTCGCTGCTTGGTCATGCGGAAGAAGGTCATAACTTAAGAGAATGGCCCCGTAGATGGCAGCGCCTACGAGACCTAAGAGCAACACAACCTTCATGGCCAGGCTTCCTACCCGGCCCCCGATCGTATCTCGGGTTCAACTCCCTCGTTTTCAACTACTAGCTCTTACATCGGTTCAAATAACAGCGTGAAGACGCATCGAGGTTAAAAGCCGTACCTCATGCCCCCCGGATGCAACATAATCGCGACATACGGGCTATAAAGTAAGTCAAATCAAAGAACGGCACGGGACTGCATAAATCCGCTTACACTGGTTCGGTTCCGGTCGTGGCCTCCATAGTTTTCCGCGAAGGAGTCAGCCCACCTTGGACTTGCGCGCTTGTGCGGCCGCGTCCGCCGTGTCGCTCTTCCGGTCGCGGTGCCACCACACTGCGAGCTGACGCCGCCAGCGGCGCACAATTGGGATATCGATCGAGAGAACAAGAAGCCCGAGTGGCATCATCCAGAAACCGAGTACGGGCAGAAAGCCGAGCAGTCCACCGGCGATAAGCAGGATGCCGAGCCCGATGCGGATCGGCTTGGACCGCGGCAAATGCAAGTGGCGGTCGAAGATGCGGACTTTGTGGGCCATGCGGCTGGCGAGCGGTATCGAGGTCGAGCCGGACATAGGGATTTCAGCCCGCAGCCGCAATCGCCCCTGGCTCGGCGAGCACACGGCGCGAAGCTGCGGAGCGCATGCCGCATGTAGCTCTGGAAAGGTCTCTGCCCTTTTGCTATCTAAAGTTAGCGCCGCTTCAGCTTAGAGCGCGCTCTGCTCCCCGGTAGCTCAGTTGGTAGAGCAAGCGGCTGTTAACCGCTGGGTCGCTGGTTCGAGTCCGGCCCGGGGAGCCAACTCAAATCATGAACGCACCGGCCTTGATCCTCAGAGACCGCACCGTCTCATCGTTAAAGGGCGGCTAGGCCGGCAACGCCTCGATCACCGAGATTGGGCGGGAGGTGGGCACGATCCGTTTAAGCCGCAAGCCTGACGATGCGAACAGCACGCCGAATTCTTGGGCAGTACGCTCCTTGCCGCCGACCGTCATTACCAACATCTCGATGTCGAGCATCTTGGCTGGTGAAGGTCCGGGCTCGTCGGGCACAACCATTTCGCAAACCAGCACCCGGCCTTCCTTGGGCAGCTTCTCGCGTATGAGCCGCAAGATGGTTTGACAGTGCTCGTCACTCCAATCGTGGATGATGTGCTTAAGCATGTAGGCGTCGCATGCTTCCGGCACGCTCTCGAAGAAGCTTCCAGCTTCGGTCGAGAAGCGATCGTCGCAGCCCGCGAACATGGAAGCCGGCACCTCCGAGACCACTTCCGGGCGGTCAAATAGTACGCCCTGCATCTTCGGGAAGTGTCGCAGGATCGAGGCGAGCAGGAGACCGTGGCCACCGCCGACATCGGCAATGCGTTCGATGCCGGAGAAGTCGTAGGCTTCGACAATCGCCACGGCCGCGCCCGAGGTAAAGCCGGTCATCGCACGCTGGAACGTTTCGCACTGCTCGGGGCGCTCCGCGAGAACCTCCCAAATCTGCTGGCCGAATGCCTCGGTCACGCCGTCGCCGCCGGTGCGAAGGCACTCGGCAACATACTGATAGGCACGCGTCGAGAATTCCTCACTGAACATCATGGCCATATAGCGGAGTGATCCCGGCGTATCAGTCTTGAGCAGCTCGCCCGCCGGGGTCAGCGCAAAATGCCGCGCCGGCCCCTCTTCAAAGACGCCGAGGCTCGCGAGCATGCGCATGACTCGGTAGAGGGAAGGCGCATGGGCGCCGGCCTTAGCGGCGATCGCGTCCACCGATCGCGCCGTAGTGTCCATATGATCTGCGACGCCGAGCCTTGCCACTCCCGACAGCGAATAAGAAACCTGCTTACCGAACAGCAGCTGCATCATCACGCTTTGAGGCTGGGGGGCCTCTGTCGCTGCGTGTGGCATGAACCTGTCTCCTCTTCCCGATAGCGCGGGCGGACCGTGGCTGCCGATTTTGACGCGTCAATGACCGGCAGCCTGCGGACTATGGCCGCATGGTCGGGCTGTGTTGGAAAGCGGAGAATCGAGCGAAAGGGCCGGACCCGACCCTTTCACCCCCGTACACGGCTGGGCGGACGACGCAGAACTTACTTCCACCGGGCTTGACAACACCTTGGCCGACAGACGGTTCCCCAGCCTTTTCAAGATTTTGTTGGCGCATGTCGACCTGGCTTGCAACCCGCCAGCTTCTAGGCCGGGACGAATTTCAAGGCCACGCCGTTGATGCAGTAACGCAAGCCGGTCGGCTCCGGGCCATCGTCGAACACGTGCCCGAGATGCCCGCCACAACGGCGGCAATGCACTTCCTCCCGGACCATGCCGAAAGTGTAGTCGGTGTTGGTCTTTATTGCGCCGTCGATCGGAGCGTAGAAGCTCGGCCAGCCCGTTCCCGAGTCGAACTTGGTCTCGGAGGCAAACAGCGGCAGATCGCAGCCCGCGCAAGTGAAGGTGCCTTTGCGGTGCTCGTTGTTGAGCAGGCTGGTGAAGGGACGCTCTGTGTCCTGCTCACGCAGCACGACGTATTGCTCCGGCGTGAGCAGCTTCCGCCATTCCTCAGGAGTATGGGTGACCTCGAACGTCTCGGCGGCGGCGTTCGCGCGGTCGCGCCACCTCAGGCCGGCAAGGCCGGCGGCGAGGACGGAGAGACCGAGGGCCCCTAAGGCAATCTCGCGTCGCGTAGCCATGACAACTCCTCAGCTTTCTATCTGGATTCTACGCGCTCGCTTGCACGCGGCAATTCAACTCACGCGCACGGACGATCACGTCCAGGTGTCAGCAATCAGCCTCGCGAGGTGACCTGCGCAGAGGGGATGACGATCTCGCAACGCACGCCCTTGGGCGGGAAGGAGAGCCTGACATCGCCCTCGAGCGCCTTGCCTACGACGGTTTCGATCATCGCTCTGCCGAACCCGGAGCGCTGAGGCGGCGTGACCGGAGGGCCGCCGCGCTCCTGCCAGACCAGCTTGAGCTTCGACGCCTCATCGCAGAACTGCCATTGAATGCGAACGTGGCCGCGCGGATCGGACAGCGAGCCGTATTTGTGCGCGTTGGTGGCGAGCTCGTGCAGCGCAAGACCGAGGTTCTGAACGGCCTCGGGTTTCAGCATTACGTCCTCGCCTTCGATTGCGATCTGCTCGCCGAAGCGGTCGGCATGCTCTCCGAGTTGCTGCTCGACGAGCATGCGGAGCGACGCGCCGTGCCAATTGTCGGCGATGAGGAGGTCATGAGAGGCGCCGATGGCGACGAGCCGCGCGCTGAAGCGCTCAAGAAAATCATCGACCGATCTCGTGCGCGAGGCGGTTTGCCGCGCAATGGCATGAATCACGGCCAGAAGATTCTTCGAGCGATGGGTAAGCTCCCTGAGGAGGAGCCGGAGCTGATCCTCGTTCGCCTTGCGCTCACTGATATCGACGGCAACCGAGGTGGTGCCGAGGACAGCGCCGTGCTCGTCCCTAAGAGCCTCGATGAGGAAATAGAACGAGCGCTTGCGCCCGAACAACTCGAAATTGGTCTCGAGCTCCTGGGACGCCCCGGTATGCATCGCCTTGCGCTTAGCCGCGGTGATGGCCTTGGCGGCTTCAGCCGGCAGGACGTCTTCGTCCGTCCTGCCGATCAGCGTCTCCGGCATGAGGCCGGGCGGCGCATTGTGCGCCCAGTTGTAGCGCATGTCCTTGTCCTGGCTAAACACCGAGATGGGCGAACCGCGGAGCGCGATCTCGAAGCGCTGCTTCGCTTCGTCCAATTCCTTGGTGCGCGCCTCTACCCGCTCCTCGAGCTGATGGCGTGCATCCTTGAGCTCCTCGAAGGTGCGTAGATGCGCGGCGACCTCCGCCTGCAACCGGTCGCGCGAGGGCAGCCGCAAGAGCTGCGGCACCAGCTTCCAGAATACAACGGCAGCCGTCAGTGCAGCCAGCGCTCCCACCGCCTTCAAGAGGCCTTGGAGGCCAAGCGTGGGGGTCCATGCGCCGATCATCGCCGCGAGATGGGCGAGGCCGACGATGAAGATAAAGAGGGCGAACAGCGTGATGAGCGCCATCTCCCCCCGGCTTCGGTCGCTGCGTCGCCTCTGAATGAAAATAAGAGCTGCTGGAATGGCGAAGAACGATAGCGCGATTACGCCGTCAGCTACGGCGTTGAGTATCACGAGCCCGTGAGGCCCCTCCCCGCCAAATGTCAGCCAGCTCGTCATGTGGTCGGTCAATCGCAGAGCGAGCGACGGCAAACGCGCGTCGCCCGCGGCGCAGGCTTTCCTCGGCTAAAACAACTATGAGCGCCGATAGTTCTGGGAAGGATCAGGAATCCCCGCCGAACATTTGGGTGGGAAGGCCCGGTTCTACAAGCGGTCCGGCCTTTTGAATGCTTTACGGTTTCTTTTCGGAACCATTCCTGACGGCCCGCGTTGTAGGCTTGTTCGAGGGCACGCGAACCATCACCCCCGCCCCTCCCCAGCTGCACTCGAACCATTAACGCCCGTAACCGACCTCCCCCGGTTGCGGGCGTTTCCTTTTGGCGGGCAAAGCGCGTTTCGAGCGATATCTGCGAAAGAGGCCGGGATTAAAGAATGGCGGCGATCAACGTGACCAGGAAAACAACTATGAAAATAAAGAAGAGAATGCGGGCTATTCCCGCCGCAGCCGAGGCAATTCCTCCAAATCCAAACACCCCGGCGACCAGTGCAATCACAGCAAAAACGAGCGCCCAATAAAGCATTTTGGTCCCCTATGCTTTAGCTCTCCTTACGACTACGGCTTAGCGAGCTTCGCCCTCCCTCGTTGCTGGACTCATGAAGCAGTTCATGGTCTCTAGAAATGAGCAATCGCGGCGAGGAGATCCCTGCCAGTGAAAGGCTTTTTCACCAATAGCGCGCCGCGATGGGCTGGCGGGAGCTGCTCGCGCCCATAGCCGCTGACAAAGGCGAAGGGAATGCCTCGCGCCTTGAGCGCATCGGCAATGCGGGTGACCGGCTCGCCGGCAAGATGGGCATCGAGCAGAGCGCCGTGGACCACCTCGCTTTCGAGCGCCTGGAGCGCGTCTCCGACGGTGCCGGCCGGCCCTATCACGGCGATGCCGGCCTGCTCCAGCACTCCGGCGATGTCGAGGGCTATGAGGAACTCGTCTTCAACAACGAGGACGCGCTTTGCCGCCATCCCTGTTCCCGCCTTTCCGCCGAAGCGTAGACCCGCATCATGTTGGGCGGCGAAGTTGATTTGAATTGGGCAGTGCGATCAAGCCCTTTCCCGCCCCAGAGGTGGCGGCCAAGGAACCCGCTCTACTGTTAGGCGTTCTTTACCGACCGCCATCGGGAAATTCATCCAGAACGATCCAATCTGCAAACTGACAAAAGACCACCCACGCTAGTGGGAGGCCAACCAAAGGAGTAAGCTTTCCATGAATTGGGATAGAATCGAAGGCAATTGGAAGCAGTTCCGCGGCAAAATTCAGCAGCAGTGGGGCAAGCTCAGCAACGATGACCTCGACCGCGTCGAGGGCCGCAGAGTCGAGTTGGTCGGCAAGATCCAAGAGAGATATGGCATTGCCAAAGACGAGGCCGAGCGGCAGGTCGACGGCTGGCTCCGCAATATTTGATCGCGCGATCAATCCGCCGCGGCAGGTTCGGAGGCGGCGACAATCCTTCGTCAGGCCTCGGCGTTCTCACCTTTATGTTCCAACAGAATTCGTGGATTGAGTAACGAGCGTGATCGGCGCTCGAGCTTAACGTGAGGAAACGAGGCGCCGGAGCGTGGCTGACGCTCTTCGCGTCCATTATTCGGGACGCGGGCGCCGATTAGCCCAAGCGAGCCCAAAGAGAGGCAACATGCTGACGACCGTCCTTATCATCATTCTGATCTTGCTCCTGCTCGGCGCCTTTCCGTCCTGGCCCTATAGCCGCGGCTGGGGATACGGGCCGTCGGGCGTGGTAGGGCTGATCCTCATCATTCTTCTCATCCTGCTTCTGCTAGGAAAGATCTAGGCGCGCGAGACGACGCGCCATGCCCGGATCAAGTCAAGGCATGGTGGTTGAAGTTGCGTAGCTTGGATTGCCTACGCGCTCAGCCGGCGGTCGCGTACTTGCGCCCGGCGCTCGAAGAACAGCGCTTGGGAGACGATCGCCTTCACCGTGTCGGGCTGATAGGGCTTGGTGATGAGGAAGGCTGGCTCGGGCCGCTCGCCGGTAAGCAGCCGGTCTGGATAGGCGGTGATGAAGATTACGGGCACGGCGAAGGAACCGAGCATCTCGTTGACCGCGTCCAGCCCAGAACTTCCGTCGGCAAGCTGGATGTCGGCAAGCACGAGGCCTGGCTTCTCCTTATTCGTGGCCGTGACCGCCTCGGAATGGGTACGTGCCACGGCGGTGACGCGATGGCCGAGGCCTTCGACGATGCCCTCGAGGTCCATGGCGATCATCGGCTCATCCTCGATGATGAGAACATCGGTCGCGACTTGCGCGGCGATCTCGCGGCCGGCCACGTCGATCAGCTCGTCGACCTTCTCGGCGTCGACGCTGAGAATGCGCGCTGCGTCAGGCACCGAGAACCCTTCGACCGCGCACAGCAGGAAGGCCTGGCGCGGCAGAGGCGTGATCGATTCAAGCTTGCGGTCGACTGGCGTTCCGGTCTCGCCTGGGAATTCAGGCTTGAGATTGACGTCGACCGAATTCCACAGCTCGAGGAAGGTCTTGTAAAGGGCTACGCGCGGATCGAGGCTGTTGTCCAAGAGAGACGGATCCTCGATCAAGACTTCGAGCGTTTCTGCGACGTAGGCATCTCCGGCGCTTTGCGTCCCGGCTAGCGCCCGGGCGAAGCGCCTGAGGTAAGGCAGGTGCGACGCAATCTCTTTGGACATCGGCATCCGATTATAGCTTTCTTTGTGGAGCCGGCTGGAGCCCATCGCTCGCGAGCCGGGTCGAGGCGAACCAACCCCAAGACCATATCATGGCCTCGATTAACGTTCGAGCCGCTGCCCTGGTTCCGTGCGCATGGAACTAATTGAGCCGTGAAGCGTTTTTGACCCTCTAGGGTCCAGAGGATCCGGTATCTTAGGGTCGCCTTTCAGTGGGTGATAGGGGACGGATTGTGGACCGCGAGTCGAACAAGAAGGATCGCCGGCGCAAAATGCCTGGCGCGGACAAAATGGACCAAGCAAGGAGCAGCGGCGCCCACATGTCGGATAATCCGCCCGGGACCGAGTCTGACGGACTGTCTCCCAGCCTGCAAGCTCACATCGGCCGCCATGTCAGGGCGGTCTTCGATGAGGTCGCGCGCGAGCCCATACCGGAGCACTTGCTGCGACTCTTGAAGGATCTCGAGCGAAGCGGAGACAAATAGGTTGCCGCGCAAAGTGTCTGCCAGCCTAAGAGACTCCCTCGTGGCCGAAATGGGGAGTTTGCGAGCCTTCGCCGTGTCGCTGTGCGGCGACAAGGAGCGCGCGGACGACCTTGTGCAAGAGACGCTGTTCAAGGCGTGGAATCATCTCGACTCGTTCAAGGAGGGGACTAACCTCAAAGCTTGGCTGTTCACCATCCTGCGCAACACCTATTTCTCCGAGCGGCGCAAGCGCCGGCGCGAGGTTGAGGACGCTGACGGCACCTATGCCGGACGGCTTGCCACCCATCCCGAGCAGCACGGCCATATGGACATGCAGGACTTCCGCGCTGTCCTCGTCCGCCTGCCCGACGATCAGCGCGAGGCGTTGATACTGGTTGGCGCCGCAGGTTTTTCCTACGAGGAGGCTGCCGAGATTTGCGGCTGCGCCGTGGGCACGATCAAGAGCCGCGTCAACCGCGCGCGCAACCGTCTCGCCGATATGCTCGGGCTGTCTGAGTTCGAGGCTGGAGAGGCGAACGAAACTCTCGGCATAATCTCGGCATAATCAAGACAGCGTAGCTAGCGAGCGTTTTCGCATAATGGTTGCAACGGAACGATTCACGTTCTCACGCTGTTTTTCTGGCAAAGATTCGGGACGTGATACGATGAATGTTGCGGTGATCGATCTCGACCAAGCTAAGCTCGACCCGCAGTCGGTGTTCAGCACCCCGCACGACGTGATCAGCGCGCCAGGCCTCTCGCCCGACGACAAAAAGGCGATCCTGGTCCGCTGGGAGGCCGACCTCGAAGCCTTGCTTCGGGCGACGGGGGAAGGCATGCCGCCGTCCGAGAGCTACAGCTCTGCCGAGCTGCTCCGCGCCGTGCATGGGGCCATCCAGTCGCTCAACGAAGTAGCCAGCGCGCGTTCGTAGCCGGACTAGGAAGTCCTAAGTGTCGCCTACCGCCGGAACGTCGGCGCGATTCGGCACGTTCCCAAAGTCATAAGACCCCCAGAGAAAGGACTGACCTAATGCCGACCAAAACCACGACTGAAGCACGCCAAGCGATAGGGCGACGCGCAATGTTCTAGGTGCTCGCCGTGATCGCGGGCCTCCTGCTTGCGCTTGGATGGATTTCCGTTCCTTGGGGCGTCACCTCTTGACCGGACGACCAGCAAAGCAAATGTATTTGTCCTGGGGAGTTTCTGAAGACGCGGCCGACAATGGCGCACCGCCGTTTGCAATCCTCGAGATTGGCGCTCCTGGTTGGGCTGTGCAGCGCATTTCTGCTCGCGCCCGCGCCACGTGTTTCAGCCGAGCCCATTTATCCACAGGCCAATTCGCTACAATCGGCTGTCGATCGCTTCGTCGCCTATCTCAAAACCGAGACGAACGCCGCGATGACCGAGGCTGCGCGGCTCGCCCGCGAGCACAAGGATGACATTGACGCCGCCAAGGCTCGTGTCGACGCGGCCCTTGCCGAGCTCATAGCATTAAGTGGCCACAAAGAGAGCCTCGACGCCTTGAGCAAGGACGCGGCAGCGCTGAGCCAAGCTTGGAGAGAGGCTGCCGTCTCGTCTTGGGCCAAGATCGAGCGATCAGCGCGCGACGCGCTCGCCGAGATCGATGCCTGGACGCGCAATCAATCGCTGCCGAACGATGACTCAGATATCCACGTTTAACCCCCGTAGCACGAGAGTGAGGCAAGCCATGCAAGACGAGACCCCCTCCCAAACCGGAAGCCAGTCGAACCAAGGTGAAACCCCAGCGGACAAGGAATGGTCTGACTTTCAGCGCGATCTCGACACGCTGGGCCGCCAGCTTGCCGAGCTGCAAATGCATACCGCGACGCTCGGCAGCCAGGTCGTTTCAGCGCTCGAGACGCGTTTCCAGGAGGTGAAGGCCCAAGCTGCAAGATTCAGGCACGCGACCGAGCAGGAGCTCGACGAGGCGCGCCGCGCGGCTTGGCAACAGGCCGGTGAGACTGAGGGCGCCTTCAACGAGGCGCGGGCGCGTTCGGCGGAAGCCGCGCGCGACGCAGCGCGCCAGATGTGGGAGCGGTCAGAGCCGCTGCGCCAGGGCGCGAAAGACGTGGGCGAAGGCTTAGTGCGCGCATGGTCAGAGCTGAGCGCATCGTTCGGCAAGGCTGCGAACCGGCTGCGCACCGACGAGCGGCCGAGCGACATGCCTGCGCAGTCAACGACCAGCGACGACCGCCGCGGGACCACCTAGAGGCGGGACCGGCTCGGTACCCCTCACCGTTCGATGACGAAGTCCTTGTCTCCGGATTCGGAGAACACTGGCTGCTGGCTATCGTCGGTGAGCTTACGCGCCAGATTGGAAACGTAGGCCGAGAGCTCCTCGGCCTGCACCACGTTGTACTTCGAGACGTCCGCGCCGCGTTTCAATCCTTCGATCACCGTGTAGGTGAAGACGCCGTGACCGAGCTTCGCCGCTCCTGCGCGAGCGTTTCGGCATCTGTCGGACGGCAATGCTTGCGTCGGCGGCGACGACTAGTTTGCGTGAGCAGGCTCACGTGGCAGGGCTCGTTCGCGCGCGGGCTGCATAAGCTCGGCGCGAACGAGTCCCCGCACCGAATTGCCAAGATAGATGCGGTCGGCGTCGAGCAGATCTTGCGGCACGAGCACGGCCTCGCTTGCTGCAGCACGCGGCAGATCAAGCAGCTCATCGCGTAGCGTGCCAGGGAGAAGTCCGCAGGTGAGCGCAGGCGTGAACAGCCGCCCGTCGATCTCGATGAAGAGATTCGTGCGCGTACCTTCGGTCAGCTCGCCTTTCTTGTTGTGGAACACCACCTCGTCGCAGGAGGTCTGCGCCTTTTGCCGCTCCATCTCGCGATCGAAGAACTGCCGGCGCGTGGTTTTGTGGTAGAAGAAAGGATCCTTCTCATCAACGCGCCGATCCGAGATCACGAAGCGCCAGACCGTGTCTCTGGTCGGCAACTCGATCGCGGTCGACGTCACGGTGATGGTGCCGTCCTCGGCAAGGAGTAGCCGCACCAGCGCGACGGGGCTTGTGACCGGCGCGGCTTCGGCGTCGAGCGCGGCCATGACGTTCTCGCGCGAGAAGGGATAGCCGAAATGGTGAGCTGAGGATTGCAGACGCGCGAGGTGCCGCTCGAGCAGATAGAAGCCTTTGGCCCGTTCATAGCGCAACGTCTCGATCAGCTCGAACGGTGCGTCGCGCTTGGTCAAGAACTGCGCCTTTAGCAGGCATTCCTCAAACTCGGACTCCTCCTTCGAGTCCGACACGATGCCGCCACCGATGCCCATTTCCCCCCGGCCCCTGCTCAGCACCACGGTGCGGATCGCGACGTTGAACTGCGCATCGCCTGACGGCGCGATATGGCCGATGGCGCCCGTATAGATCCCCCGAGGGCCGTCCTCGAGCTCTCTGATGATCTCCATGGCGCGGACCTTTGGCGCGCCAGTCACGGAGCCGCATGGGAACAGCGCGCGGAGCATGTCCTTGAGCCCCATATTGGACCTGAGCTCGGCTGAGATGCCGGAGGTCATCTGATGCACTGAGCGATAGGTCTCGACGGTGAACAAGTCCGTCACCTCGACCGAGCCGATCTTCGCCACCCGACCGAGATCGTTGCGCAGGAGATCGACGATCATCAGATTCTCGGCGCGCTGCTTCTCATCCATGGCAAGCCAAGTCTTGGTGCGCGCATCCTCGCGCGGCGTGCGGCCGCGCGAGGAGGTGCCCTTCATAGGCCGCGTCGACATATGCTTGCCCTCGCGGCGGAAGAACAGCTCTGGCGAGAGCGAAAGAATGTCGAGGTCTTCGATGTGAATGAGCGCACCGTAGGCCACTCGCTGCTTGCGCCGGAGCGCAGCATAGAGCGCTACCGGATCGCCCTCGAAAGCGAACAGATATTTCAGCGTGAGATTGATTTGATACACGTCGCCGGCGGTGATGTAGCCCTCGACCCTGTTGAAGGCCTCCCCGTACTGGTCGCGTGACCAGGAGAGCTGCAGGTCGGAAATCTTGGCGCGCTCGGCGGCGCCATGCGCCTCGAGCCAGGCGCGCGTGGCGGCATCATCGAGGGGTTGCGGCGTGCGGAACAGCCCAATCCAGAACAGCGGAACGCTTCGGCTGTCGGGCAACAACGTGGTGAGTTTCGGCTCGAAGCAGTAGCCAAGCTCGTAGGAGAAGAAGCCAGCGGCGCGAAGCCCGCGAGTAAGCCCTGAAGAGACCGCATCGAGTGAGGCATTCACCTCGCTAGGCGCGTGTGCCGCGATGATCTCTTCAGGCTCGGTGTAGAGCAGGCTCCTGCCGCCTGGCGTGAGGCTGTCGTCGAGGAGGAGGTAGGGGGAAGCGGTCATCTCTCTTTGCCAATCAATCCCGCTTGCAACAGCAGCACAGCCCATATGGGCGGCCGGTGCGAGAACATCGAGGGTTTGCGTCAGGCGACGATCAGCATCTCGCCCTTGCCGAGCGCGGCCATGTCGCCCATAAGTCGCCGCGCGCGGTCGCCAAGGCCGACATGCTGGCCCGTGGTGCGCAGCCAGCGATCAAGAATGCGCAGATAGTCGAACTCCATCACGCCGCAATCGCAGAAGGTCGGCAATAGGTCCTTCGGCGCCTCGATGAAGATCAGGCTGCCCCGCCGGAGGCCAAAACCGGCATAGCGGCCGACGCCGCGTTTGAACAGGATCGTGCCGGCGACCATGCGGCCGCCCGCATAGTCTCCCGCGTTCCCGCCGACGATGACAAAGCCGCGGCGCATGCGCTCACCGAGAAGCGGCCCGGCGTTGCCGTTGATGATGAGTTGCCCGCCCCTCATGCCGAGCGTCTCGCCGACGGCAATACCCGCCGCCCGCTCGCCGGTGTCGCCCGTGATGGTGATGCTGCCGCCTGACATGCTGGCGCCTGCCAACACGCCTGCGCCGCCCTTCACCTCGATTTTTCCGCCCTTCATCGCATCGCCGAGATAGGCGCCTGCGTCACCTTCTACAACGATCTCGCCTTCGGTCAGTCCGGCACCGATCTTGTCACAGCGTCCGTCTGTGCCGACGAATCTGAGTAAGCCGGCATCGTTGCCCTTGACCTTGAAAGCATCGCCAACGCTGAGCTTGACCCGCGTCGTGCCGATGGCGAGCGCCTCGATGTCCTTCGGCTTCAGATCGTTGAGCTTAGCCGGAATAAGCGGCGAGAGGTCGAGCCTCTGGTCGGGCTTGCCCTTGAGCTCGAAGGTGAGCGCGCTCACGCGATGATCTCCTTGAGATGGAAATGATGCGGGCCGAGATTGCCGCCATAGTTACCCGCGGTGATGTGCGTAATCCCTTGCTCGGCGCCGCCCTCGGCGATGGCATGCATGCCTGCGCGCATCGCCTTGGCTATGGATTCTTTCGTGAGACCGTCGATCACAATCTCCAATACAGCTTCGACATCAAGCGGCAGCGCAGTCTTCACCGCGGCCTTCAAGGTCGGGCAGTATGCGTCGTTGGTGGAGGCGATCTGGCCCTTATACTTCGAGCCGACCTTCGAGCCCGAGCGCACGATGCCGCCAGGGAATGGCGTGATCACTTCGGGGACATCGTCGATGGCGCGCACCGCGCGCTCACAGGCGGCGAGCACCGCAGCGTGAGATTTGCCGAGCACGAGCAGATTGCCGCCGCCCACCGCCTTCTTGGTGAGGCCCGTGGTCGCCTCGCACACGAACTCGCCGTCCATCGCCGGGATGCGCCAGAAGCGCCTGCCGCCGACTCTCTTCGACATCTGCCAGCCGTCGCCGAAGAATCTCAGTGAGGCGCCGAGCTTAAGCTTCTTCTCCCCTTCGAGCCCAGCGAAGCAGGCGGATCCGGGGCTCGTCAGCACGCATTGGCCCACGCGGTTGCGAAGCTGCGTCTGGAGCTTGTGGGTGTCCATGGTGAAGATCAGCACCGCGACGCCTGGGCGGCTATCGAGGGTCTCGTCGGCTGACAACGTGCGCTCGATGCCGGCCTCCGCGCCTGCAGCGATCACCGACGTGGCGAAGCCAGTCATA
>Ga0182038_10001118_pt1 | contig 13920 bp, 9 predicted proteins | sample sta12Can44000108_FD_125976 | JGI IMG/M metagenome (GOLD analysis project Ga0182038, IMG submission 125976) | Lab enrichment of tropical soil microbial communities from Luquillo Experimental Forest, Puerto Rico - statanox.12C.anox.44.000.108 | ecosystem: Environmental > Terrestrial > Soil >...
AAATATACGGATGCTCAACTGGCTGCATATCAAAACGGTACAGGAGTAAATGTAGATTGGTATGATCAGGTATTAAAAACCAATGCGCCTTATATTGATGGTAATTTGCTATTCAGCGGTGGAGATAAAACTACCAAATATGCAGTAGTGCTTGATTATACTAAAGACCAGGGATTGTATGATGTGGCATTGGGCAGCACTACATCCAACGCCCAAATTCAAAGATTTAATTTAAGGAGCAATTTGGATTTTAATTTCTTCAAAATTTTTGAAGCAAAAATTGATATAGGCGGAAGAATTGAAGACAGAAGATATCCTAACTACGCAGGATACATTTTGTGGAACGATTTGGCTTCGTATCCATCTAATATTTATCCTGTTAAAGATACGACAACCGGGCAATGGTCAGGTACAACTATCTACCCTAATAACCCTGTTGGAAGTATAAAAGCCCTTGGATGGTCGTCTTCACATGACAGAACATTGCAGGCTAACTTTAGTCTAAAAGAAAAATTAGATTTTATTACACAGGGGTTGTATTTGAACGAAGCTGTTTCTTTCAATACATGGACAAGAAGCTCTGCAAGTAAAACGGCAACTTATGCACGTTTTTATAATGGCGTTCAAACTACAACAGATAAAACTACTGATATTGTTGCAAACGGCACCTCACCAACCAATCAATACGATTGGAAACAGGCAACAATTACTTTGGGCTATAACCGAACATTTGGTTTGCATGATGTGGCTGCAGTTGTAAATTATTATGCAAGTAATTATTTGGTTGACTGGGGTACTAATCAGTTAGGATTAAATACAGGCAACAATATTTTTTATCATTACGAAAATATCGGAGGTTGTTTTCATTATCAATACAACGAAAAATACATTGCTGAATTTGGGTTTGCCATTAGTGGTTCCGATAATTATGCACCCGGTAACAGATGGGGTTTTTATCCTGCTATATCCGCAGGCTGGATTGTGTCTAACGAGAAATGGCTTAAAAATATTGAAACAATCAACTTTTTAAAACTAAGGGCTTCGGTTGGTAAAACAGGAAATGATGTATCTAATGTGGGAAGATATTTATACCAGCAATATTTTTCATCGAATGGAAGTTTTTATACGGGCAATAACGGTTTGTCAACTAACACAGGTTTGATTCAATCTTACGTTCCCACCGCTGATATTTCTGCTGAGAAAAGTATGAAGTATAATATTGGGGCAGAGGCAACAATATTTAAGAAAATGTCATTAACGTTTGATTATTTTATTGATAAACGCAGTGGTATTATAACGCAGGATAATTCTTATTTAGGAGTGTTTGGATCTACGGCTCCTTACCGAAATGTTGGAAAAGTTACTAATAAAGGCTTTGAATTGTCGGCTTCATTTATCGATAAAATAGGAAAGGTTGGTTATAGGGTAGGAGGATATATTGCGTATGCTAAAAATAAAATTGATTACATGGCAGAAGTGCCGCCTGTAAACTCATTCAGCAAATCAACAGGGTTGCCAATCGGAACACCTATCGGACTTATAGCTACAGGTTTATACCAATTGAGCGATTTTAATGCAAACGGTACTTTACGTTCATCTTTGCCTACATCGGGCTTCGGTACGGTACAGCCAGGCGATATTAAATACAAAGATTTGGATGGTAACGGTGTAATAGATCAAAATGATGTAACAAACATAGGTAAACCATCTCTCCCGCAATTTACTTATGCCTTTAACCTTGGAGTAAATTATAAGAATATTGATTTGAATGTGTTCTTTCAAGGCGCAGGCAAAAGAGATGTAAATATTTATTCTGCTGCTTATGCACAAACTGTGGCTTTTGTAAATAATGGTAATGCTTATGCTATTGCACAAAATGCCTGGGCTTATTATCCATCGCAAGGAATTGATACAAGAGCTACTGCAACTTATCCGCGGTTAACTACAGTTGCCAATACCAATAATTATCAGAATTCTACTTTCTGGATGAAGAATGGCAGCTTTCTACGCATTCGTAATATCGAGTTAGGATACACTATTCCGGGTGAAGTATTGCAAAAAGCACATATTGAAAAATTGCGTATTTATATCAGTGCCGTTAATCCTGTTACGTGGAGTAATTTATTAAGCAATTATAATATCGATCCCGAAACCAATTCAGGGTATCCCGGATTAAAATCTTATAACGCAGGTATTTCACTTGTATTTTAATCAGAAAAAAAGTTAACAATGAAAACAAAAAATAAATATATATTCTTGATTTTATCAATACTGATTCTTGCAGGAATTGGTTGTAAGAAAAGTTTTTTAGATACTAAAATAGATACAGCACAAACTCCCGAAACTATTAATTCCAATTACAGCACTTTGGCCCAGTTTGCCGCAGCACCTTATGTTTATTTGAGAAATGAATTTTCTATTTTAGATAATAATCTTTTCGCGGCAGCAAGCGATGAGGCTGTACAAACGGCGGCATCGTCTAATGCCTCTCTTTTTAACAGAGGAAGTTGGAATGCAACTAATAATCCCGATAATTATTATGCTTCTTATTACGCAGGTATAAGAGCTGCTAATTATTTTATTGAAAATTCTGTCAACTACAAAACTATATTAGCCAGTAATAGAGATACATTCTCAAATTCCGGCAATATTAGTTATTATAATGATGTTGCCAGTATTGGTTGGTATCGTGCAGAAGCTCATATTTTAAGGGCATTCTTTTATTTCGAACTTTCCAAGCGTTACGGCGGGGTGCCTTTAGTTACTAAAGTGTTATCGGCAACAGATAATACAAATATTCCTAAATCGAGTTATGATAGTATTATCAATTTTATTGTAAATGAAGTTGATGCTAATAAAGACAGTTTACAGACTAACTGGAAAACATCTTCCTTTGCTAACTATGATGGTAGATTATCTAAAGGTCCGGCTCTGGCGCTTAAAGCCCGAGCATTACTATATGCGGCAAGTCCGTTGCATAACGCCACCAATGATGCTTCCAAATGGAAAAAAGCGGCCACTGCATTAAACGAGATAATTATTTTTGCGAGTGGTGCGGGTGGTTATGCAGTTACTACTAATTACGGAAATTATTTTCTTAATAACACTACATTAACTGATAACGAAACCATTTGGGCGGTACGGTATGCTGCCAATAATACACTTGAAACGAGAAATTACCCTATCGCAACAAGTGGTGGTAACAGTGGAATTACGCCCACTCAAAATTTGGTTGCCGATTATGAGTACAATGGAACTCCTGATCTTACCAACCCCTACAAAAACAGAGATCCGAGACTTGCTAATACTATTGTAACCAATAACAGTACATGGAATGGTAGAACAATTGTTGAATCTGCGGGCGGTACCGATGATATGGCCAATACCAATGCAAGTAAAACCGGTTTTTACTTAAAGAAGTTTTTGACAGATAATTTGAATCTTACTCAATCGCAGACAGTAGTACACAATTGGCCAGTGTTCAGATATTGTGAAGTTTTGTTGGAATACGCAGAAGCCATGAACGAAGCTTATGGCACAACCAATGATAATGGTTACGGTTTAACAGCATTAGCGGCACTTAATAAAGTTCGCACAAGAACAAGTGTTGCAATGCCGGCATCAACAACATTGGATCAGGTAACTTTAAGAGCCGTTATAAAACATGAAAGAAAAATTGAACTGGCTTTTGAAAACTACCGTTACTGGGACTTACTTAGGTGGAAAGATGCAGAAACTATACTTTCTCAGCCTATACAAGGTGTAAAAATAATAAAGAATAGTAATGGTACTTATACCTATTCATCCTTTAATGTTGAGAGCAGAGTTTTCGATGCTTCTAAAATGTACTATTATCCATTCCCTCAAACCGAAATCAATAAATCGAATGGAGTGTTAATACAAAATACCGGATGGTAAACTTTGATTAATAATGCATTTTCAAATCATTAAATAATTTATTTGTATGAAAAATATTTTTAAAGCTTTTTTTTCTTTTGGGTTGCTCATTGGCAGTATTGCTTCTTTTATTTCATGTAAAAAACCTGATAGTGAAATAGCTTACGGAATGGCTACAGTTTATATGCCTCAGGCAATAAATTTATCTGCGGGTGTTGATAATAATTATCCTGTGCCAAGCGGTACCGATTCAACTACTTATAATTATAAAGTTGATGCCGTAAATAAAAAACTGAATATTATACTGGGTGTTTCTGTCTCCGGCGAAGCTGCATCTGTGGGCTATACTGTTAACATCAAAACAAATGCCGATACGGTGAACCAATTAATTGCCAACGGAACATTAGATGCATCAACAGTACTTATGCCTGCGTCTATTTATTCATTGCCAACACAAGTCTCTGTTTTGCCGGGAGCAAGAGGTAACACTTTTTATCTTTCTGTAGATATTAATCAGTTAAAGGCAAATTATATGGGTAAAAAACTGGCACTTGCAGTAAAATTAAGTGATCCTACAAATTATGCTTTGAATGAAAGCATCTCTAAAGCTATTGTTATTGTAAATGTAAGCTCATTAAACTTATAGTATTTACGAGGCTTAAAAGCCATAGTCCTTACTATTTGATAAAATGTTTATTTACTTAATAAATTAAATTGTATGAAATTATCTTTAAAAATAAAATTAACAGGAATGCTTATTGCTTTATTTGCAATTATTTTAAATTCCTGCAAAAAAGATCCAAATTTTATTACTCCTGTAACCGATGGTTCTAAACCTGCGGCAGCATTTATTAATACATCGGGTGCCCTTGCAATTACTTTTACCAATACATCTAAAAATTTGCAATCATCTTATTGGCAATTTGGTGATGGAGATACATCTTCTGCTGCATCTCCCGTTCATACTTATGCTGTTGCAGGTAAATATACTGTTACTTTAAAAGTTGTTAGTGATGCAGGATATGTGGATGTAATTTCAAAAACAATTACTGCTGCTGTTCCTGCAGTTGCATCTTTTTCTTCGGCTACTTCGTTTGGGATGAATGTTATATTTACCAATACCTCAACATCTGTTGATTCAACCGTAACTACTCCTTATTTATGGGATTTCGGCGACGGAACGACAACGTCTACTGTTAAAAATCCGGATCACAAGTTCCCTGCATACGGTACATATAATGTTAATCTAAGGGTTATTGGCCTTTTAGGTGATACCGTTTATGTTACTAAGTCAGTAACGGTTGCCGATGATAATTTATTAAAAGGAGGAGATATGGAAGCAACAGCTTCTCCATATTGGCTAAAATTGAGCTCTCAAAATAATAACCCTCCTGTTTTTGGATACACAGGCGATAAGCCTTCTACAGGTTATGACGGATGTATGCGTTTCCCTTCATTTGCTAATAGCGGAGGCTCAACCAACGAGTTAATCTATCAGGCTGTTTCTGTTACAGCTGGCAAACAATATAAGCTTTCCGCACAGGTAAAATTACCTGCCGGTGCTAAACAATGCTATTTGCAATTTTATATAACTACCAATGCCACTACCTGGAATGAAAATAATGGAACCCCTCCCACACAATTATTCATGTCATTCAATACTTGGCATGGATGGAGCACCACTAAAGTGCTTGATGGAGATGCATTAACGCTGGCATTAAACAATGGTTCATACGGCCCCGGTGTAGCTGCTGGTGGTATTTATACTGCAACTGCAACCGGAACCATTTATATCGGCATTCAGGCCGGAACATGGCAAGGAGCTTCAGGCGGAGATTTTTTGGTAGACAATGTAAGATTTGTACAAGTTAATTAAAGCATATATGACCAACTTTTTTAAACTCTGCATAGAGATACGAATTGGTACATTATTAAAAAGTATAAATAAATTTAATATAATAAATAAAACATGTTTTTGAAAAAAACAATAAAGGCCTGTAATCTTTCTTTTTTGATATTATTTATGGGTGTAAATGTTTTAGCCCAAAAAAAAACAATTGATCAAAAAGCTGATTCGATTTTGCGGTTAATGACTTTGGAAGAAAAAATTGGTCAGTTAAATCAATATACAGGCGATTGGGAGAGTACTGGCCCAATAACAAAAGATGGTAAGAAGCAAGATCAAATCAGAAAAGGATTGGTGGGCAGTATGCTTAATGTGAAAGGTGTTAAACACACTAAAACATTGCAGCAAATTGCAATGCAATCGAGATTACAAATTCCCCTGTTATTTGGCCAGGATGTTATTCATGGCTACAGAACAATTTTTCCTGTACCGTTAGCGGAAGCAGCGAGTTGGGATTTAGATGCTATTCAATCTTCTGCAAGAATAGCTGCTGTAGAAGCTTCTGCCGCAGGCATTCACTGGACATTTGCTCCAATGGTTGACATAGCCAGAGACCCTCGATGGGGCAGGGTAATGGAAGGTGCAGGAGAAGATACTTACTTGGGATCAAAAATTGCATATGCCAGAGTAAAAGGTTTTCAGGGAAATGGTTTAGGCAATATTGATGCTGTTATGGCTTGTGCAAAACATTTTGCAGCTTATGGTGCGGCTGTTGGCGGAAGGGATTATAATAGTGTGGACATGAGTTTAAAGCAATTGTATGAAGTGTATTTGCCTCCGTTTAAAGCTGCTGTTGATGCGGGTGCGGCTACTTTTATGAATTCTTTTAATGATGTTAATGGTATTCCTGCAACCGGTAATGCTTTTATTCAACGCAAAATATTAAAAGGCGAATGGAATTTTAAGGGGTTTGTAGTAAGTGATTGGGGAAGTATTGGAGAAATGATTCAACATGGTTATGTTAAAAATAATTATGAAGCAGCCTTATCTGCGATAACGGCAGGTAACGATATGGATATGGAAAGCAGAAGCTACATCAATAATTTATCAAAACTGGTGCAAGATGGCAAAGTAAAAGAAGGCTTAATTGATGATGCTGTAAAAAGAATTCTAATTAAAAAATTTGAGTTAGGCTTATTTGATGATCCATATAAATTTTGTAATGAAGAAAGAGAAAAAGAACAATGGAATAATCAGGAGCATATAAAAATCGAAAGAGATGTGGCCAGAAAAAGTGTTGTGTTATTAAAAAATGAAGGGAAAGAACCATTACTTCCCTTTTCTACAATAAAACCGTATAAAAATATAGCATTAATCGGCCCTCTGGTGAAGGCTAAAGGTGAGAATAACGGTTTCTGGAGCTATGATTATTCTGACGATTCTGCAAGGATAGTTTCCTTATGGGATGGAATTCAAAATAAAATTGGTACCAGAGCAAAGCTTTTATATGCTAAAGGCTGTAATATTAATGATACTATTCGTTCGGGTTTTGCAGAAGCAATTAACATTGCAAAACAGTCGGATATTGTAGTGATAAGTGTTGGTGAAGCCAGAGATATGAGCGGTGAAGCTAAAAGTAGAAGTAATATTCATTTGCCTGGCGTGCAGGAAGAACTGATTAAAGCTGTTTATGCAACAGGCAAGCCTGTTGTGGTGTTAATAAGTGCGGGTAGACCATTGATATTTAATTGGACTGCAGACAATATTCCTTCCATTTTGTATACATGGTGGCTAGGTACACAAGCAGGCAATGCTATTGCAGATATTTTATTCGGCGATTATAATCCCTCCGCAAAACTACCAATGAGCTTTCCACTTGCAGAAGGGCAAATTCCCATTTATTATAATCATTTCAATACAGGAAGGCCTGCAAGAAATGATAGCGATAAATTCTATCGTTCCTCATATTTAGATATTTCTATCAATCCTAAATATGTTTTTGGATATGGATTAAGCTATACAACTTTTAAATATAGTGATGTTAAATTATCATCCATAAATCTTAGTGGTAATCAAACGTTAACCGTATCCGTAAATATTGCGAACACTGGTAAATATGATGGAAACGAAGTGGCACAATTATACATCCGCCAGTTGTTTGGTTCTGTTGTTCGCCCGGTTAAAGAGCTGAAAGGGTTTCAAAAAGTTTATATAAAAGCAGGTGAAACAAAAGTGGTTTCTTTTAATATTACACCAAATGATTTAAAATTTTATAATAACGATTTAAAGTTTGATTGGGAAGCCGGAAGTTTTGATATCATGATTGGAGGCAATTCTAAAGATCTGGTTAAAACAACTATTAAATGGGACAAGTAGTATGAAGAGAGGTTATCGGCTACAATGTATAAAAGCAGATGCGAATATTCAATTGAAGTAAACACTAAAAAGGATACAGATTTTTTATACGTAAAAAGTGGAAGTAGTTGTACTGCAAAAATACTCGTTTTTGATTCTAATAAATAATGGTAGCATAAGCCATCGTTGGGAAATGTTGCCCGAGACTGATTTACTAAAAAAACGGCAGAGATAATGAAATTCACTCCACATTTATGAACTCCTGTTTTGCAGGAAACCTAAACAGTTGTAAAATTGCTTTTAATGCCCCTGTTAAACAAGGGGCTTATAGATTATTGGTATATATTAATGATGGTAAAAATAAAGTGGTTACTGCCAATTTCCTATTTTATGTAAACAATTAAATTAAGTTTTCTAAATATTAAATTATGTTTTTTTGTAGATACATATATTGTATTGCATTTGTACTGATTTGTTCGTATTGTTTTGCTCAACCCGACATAGATACAATTAAAAACAGATTAACTAAATATTATGTTCAGGATGGTGTGAGTGATAGTTTAGTTAAGCAGCTCATTGATTCATTTAATGAGGATCCTTTAAACCCGGATGTCATGATTAAAGAACTTTATGAACGTATTGATGACAACCAGATTAAGCATCTTATACTAACACAACAAAAAAATGGTAGTTGGAATGATATTGAGTATAATGACAATAGTTTAAGCAACTGGGCTCCGGCAAAGCATGCCAATAATATTATTTTATTGGCAAAAGGCTTCTGCTTTCGCAATTCCACATATTATCAAAATCAACTGATATTAGATGCGGTGCATAAAGCTTTAAAGTACTGGTTTGAAGGGAATTTTGTATGCGCCAATTGGTGGTATAATCAAATTGGGGTACCTAGAATTTTAGGCGGCGCTTTTCTTTTGTTAGAACCCTATCTAACAAAAGACGAGTTGACAAAAGCAATTACATACATGAGTAATGCCAAAATATCTATGACTGGCCAAAATAAAATATGGCTTGCTGGTAATGTTTTGGTTAATGCAATCTTGAGAAATGACACCATACAATTCAGCGAGGCTGCTAATTCAATTAAAAGTGAAATTTCTATAAGTAATGGTGAAGGAATAAAGAGCGATTATAGCTTTCATCAGCATGGTGCTCAACAACAGTTCGGAAATTACGGACTGGCATATATTAACAGCATGACATATTGGGCAAAAATATTTGCTGGAACGAAATATGCATTTGCTAATGACCAAATAAATGTGCTTAGAAGCTACATGCTAAATGGAATGGCTTGGATTGTTTGGAAAGGATACATGGATGTTAGTTCCTGTGGCCGGCAATTATTTAAGAATTCGTTGAGGGGTAAGAGTTTGTCGTTTGGAAAATCAATTGTTAACATGATGCAGGTTGACCCCTTTTATAAAACAAGTTATGAGAATACTTATAAAACAGACATTCTTAATTCTCAACAGCTTAATATAAAAAAAGGGTTTAAATATTTTTGGTGCTCCGATATGGCTGTGTTTCGCAATGCAAAATGGGCTGCTACTTTAAAAATGAGCTCGTCAAGAGTTATTGGATCAGAAGTAGTTAATTATGAAAATATAAACGGGAAATTATTAGGGGATGGGGCTTTATATATTTATCAAACAGGAAAAGAATACAATAATATATTTCCTGTATGGGATTGGAGTAAGATTCCCGGCGTAACAGCATACGAAAGCACTGTAACCCAAACTAATAAAGGGTGGATGAACTATCAAAATAAAAGTAGCTTTGTTGGTGGGGTATCAGATTCTATTAATGGTATTGCTGTTTTTAAACACGAAAAAGATAGTGTTCATGCAAGAAAATCTTACTTTTTTATTGATAATAAAATAGTGTGCATGGGAAGTGGCATTAACGGTGATGATTTTAATTTTCCTGTAACAACTACAATCAATCAATGTATTGCTAATGGAGCCGTTTGGTTTAACAGCAATAGAAACTGGCACCAACTTAATGAAGCTGTTGTTGCTAAGGACATACAAAGAGTTTACCACGATAATATTGTTTATACTTTTTTAGAAAAAGCAAATGTGTTTTTATCCTGTAAACTGCAAAAAGGATCTTGGCGGCAAGTGGCTAATATGTATGATACGGCAGTTGAAGAGAAGAAAGTTTTTAAGTTGTTTATTCGGCATCCTATCATGCAAAAAAATAATCATTATGCTTATATGATAGAACCTTCAAGTAAGTTGAACAGGTTTGGGAAAAATGAGATTAACGATATTCGAATTCTTTGTCATAATGAAAAAGTGCATGCTTTAGCACTAAATAAAAATAAAGAATACTTTATATCTTTTTTTGATCCGTCCTCTATTCGTTTATCCAATCGTCAATACTTAAAAGTAAGTGAACCTTGTATTTTGATGCTTGAAGAAAAACCTGATAAAAAATATGTGCTGTCTCTTGCAGAACCAACACAGCAAATTCATTCACTCGTAATAGAATTGTCAGGTCGTTTTTATTGTTCTGAGGCAATGAGCGAACAGCAGGGAGATGTTACCGTGCTAAAAGTAGATTTAAAAGAAAATTATGGGAAAACACTTCAGCTACATTTAAGCGTTCTTGAATAATAAGTTTTCAATGCTGATTAATTGCGGATCAGTTTTGCTCTTTGATATTGATATGTTGATCTATGATATAATTTAAATTTCTTATAGAGATTCGAACCTGCGGGCTGATTAAAAAGTGAAGAGAATACCTTTCTATATTCTTATAATTTTTTCAGGCAACCAATCTCTAATTAAAACGTATACTTCTATGAAATAAAAACTTATGCGGGAATTAGCTTTTCGGAAAGATATGCAAGAAGTCCTTTATCATGATATTGAACACTCTCGCCTTAGTTATATTAACAATGTGAGAAGTATTTATAGTAATTATCCTTCTCCGTTAGAAGCTGTTGGCAATAAGGTAACTAAAAGATTTTTTGATGTTTTTGTTTCCATATTTTTATTAATATTTTTTATTTCTTGGCTAATTCCTTTTTTAATAGTATTGATTAAATTAGAAACAAAAGGCCCGGTTTTTTTTCTTCAAAAAAGAAAGAAAAAAAACGGTCGGATCTTTACGTGTATTAAACTTCGTTCAATGAAACTTAATGACGATGCAGATATTATAGCAGCCCGGGAAAATGATATTCGTATCACAAGAGTAGGAGCATTTCTTCGCAGGTACCATTTAGATGAAATTCCGCAACTGTTCAATGTATTAACAGGAGATATGTCGTTAATAGGCCCCAGGCCTTATATGTTAACAGAAGATGCTATATATGAAACAAAAATAACCGAATATCAACAGCGATATATGGTAAAACCCGGAATTACAGGTTTGGCTCAGTCTTATGGTTTCTTTGGATTTACGGAAGATATGCAACAAATGGATGAACGTGTAATGCTCGATTTATTATACATCAAACGATGGTCTTTTTCAATGGATATTAAAATATTATTAAGAACATTAATGACAATAGGCAAGAAATAGAGGGCACACTTTTGATGTATGCATTCGATAATCAATCATATAAACATCAAAGAAATGATAAAGGATATTTTATTTGTATAACTTCCCCCAGAAAAGAATCAATTTTTTGTAGTGGAACTTCTTTAGTTTATTTTAATTAATAAAGTTGCTTCTTAAGGTGTTGCGAAGGTTAATGAAGCAGGGGTGGTAAGGGTACTGCATTAATTAAGATATGTGTTGATATAGTTCTTCAGCAATTGTTCGGAATGAAAAATTTTCTTTAAAATAATTCTCGATTTTTTTTGAAAACTCAATCGTGTTAAGTGCTGTGGCTTGTTCAAGTGCATGATGTAATGAAATAATATTACCAGCTTTAAAATAAAGGCCCGCGTTTCCATTATTAATTATTTTCAAGGATGATGGAATGTTGGATACGATTGGAATACATCCACACGCCATTGCTTCAATTAAAACAAAGCTACCTCCTTCTCTATGCGATGCAGAAATAATAAAGTCTGCCGCACTGTACCATATTTCTAATTCGCTATATTTTTTTTCTCCATGCAATACTACATTGCTGCTTAAAGAAATGTTTCGGCTAATTATTTTTTGTAATTCAGGTAATAATTCATTTGTTTGAAAGATAAAGTGCAATGCAGCATTTGAATGCTTTTTAGCATATTTTTCAAATGCAAGTAAAATGCTGACAGGGTCTTTATTTTCATTTAATCTTCCTACAAAAAGAAAGTTGATGGAGTGATGCATACCGGTAATTTGCTTTGCTGTTGTTTTCTCCTTCCTGATGAAATTTGTGGACGCTAAAGAAATCGTTTTACACTTATTTCTGTCTTTGATAAGATTGGCATTTATCCATTCTTCTGCATTTTCTATGGTAGTAAAATGATAAGCATCTATATAATTGTCTGCTATTTTTTGTGCTAAAATTTTAATTCCGCCAAAAGGTTTATTGGCATGATGCTCGGCAATAATTTTAGTATGGGGTGCAATATATCTTTTAAGTTGAAGAATTTGAAATGGAAAATGAAGCCCAAACACAATAACTGCTTCCGGTTTTATTTCTTTAATGGCCTGATGTAAATTAAACGGGAAAAGTTTGCCGCATACTCTTCTTGGCATGAAATGATAGTGAATTCCATTGTGAAAATGATAACCAACATATCCGATTCGAATAAAATAATGGATTTCTGCTTTTTCTGCCAAAATTTGCATAATACCTGTAGACGGAGCAATTTTCATAATCCATTCTAAGGGAGAACGAAATTGTGATAAAATATTATAATTCAAAAAAACGATTTTCATTGGTTATATTATTTCAAATGGAAACCTCACTGATGGATGATATTGATGGATGATATTTGTAAGTTCAGCTAAGTTTCCGTAAACATATTTAACCGTATTAGCAATTTTAATTCTGCTGAAATTTTTTAAATCAAGATTGTAAGGTACTATTTGCTCTTTTTGAGTTTCGTCAAATAATTTAATTGCTCCTTTAATGGTTATCAATAAAATATTTTCGGGATTCGTATTATAAAACGAATTAAATATTGTGTTCTTACTGTTATTTGCAATAACAAGGTCCGCTTCTTTTTCTATTACAATATTTCCCGTATTTTTTTTCCAAACAGATGCAGGTGTTGAGGTGACGGAATGAAAGAGTTCTGTATCAGTCAGCATATTGGTAGTTCTTCCTAATCTCAAATGATTCCAAATATTCCAATCTGCCGTTAAGGTAGAATCTGTTCCGAAAATAATTTTCGTTAACAGTTTTAGTCGTGTAATATCTGCAGTTGAATTGAAAAGGAAATAATTGGAAGATGGGCACCAAACAATTGCTTTGAAACGCTTGGCTTGCAACGGTTTCATAGCAACGGCATGAATTCCTATCAATTCCTTGTGTAAGAAGTTCCAGTGTATTAGTTTGTCAATTTCATTTTGTGCCCAACCATCAATTCCTTCACCAATATGAATGCAGTAAGCTTCTTTATTTTTCAGCGGATGATTCAATTTTAATTTCCATTTTTTTTCGAATTGCACGGAATGTAAATTTTGATTGGGTTGAATAACATTGATAATGTTATTTGTAATTGGTAAATATTTGCCATGGTTTATAACCGTTGTAATCCCGCATAAAAGGTTTTTATATATGCCCCATAATGTTCTCAAATGTTCAGGAATCGATAATACGGTATTGATTTCATTTTTGTGAGTTGTGTGGATATAGTTAGCCCATTCAACATAATTGTTGTATTTGTTGTGCCCGTATGGAGAAAAGAGAT